>Ga0126339_10001002_pt1 | contig 17859 bp, 7 predicted proteins | sample OrbTmetagenome_2_FD_92532 | JGI IMG/M metagenome (GOLD analysis project Ga0126339, IMG submission 92532) | Coral microbial communities from Petempiche,Puerto Morelos, Mexico - Orbicella T R C metagenome | ecosystem: Host-associated > Invertebrates > Cnidaria > Coral | place: Petempiche,Puerto...
CTTGTCGTTCCTTTCTCGCCGCCCGCTTAATTGTCGCCTCGGCCCTGGCCTTCGTCTCGGCCCTGAGTGCCCCCTCCTTCACACCGTGACGCCAGGCGGCGCGGTCTTGCGCGAGGACCTCCCGGGTATTGGGATTGAAATCAGCGAGTCGCAGGTTCGTACTTTTCTGAAAAAAGCGTGATTTCGAAAAAGGAATGCACAGCTATGATCCCAACGTTGGTTTGAATCGAAATTCGTCGAAAAAGGCTGGATTTGATATAAAACCGCGTTACGCGTTTCCTTTAGCATTTAAAGAAACCGGAAGTGCGCCCGATATATATTAGAAGTTACCCTATCAGCGCGTGCGCAATTTACACTACCAGCGCACTTCGGTAAGATCAAACAAAGCCACATGGAGTTAGTTTTTCTCTTTCTATTGCTCTTGTTTTTCTGTCTTTCTCTTATTTTGCCTTTGCTTGTACCTTTTTTACTTTGCATTTTGTGAAACACAAAGAAAAACATCTTAAATGTAAGCGAATTTGCAAGTTCTTGAGTTGTTTTATTTTCCGCGCTCAGGCTGACGTAAGTAACCGGAAGTGAAATTTCACCTTCTTAGCAACGCGCGCGAGCGCGCGCATGAATCGGTCAATGGGCCCTTAAGGTTTACCGCTGTCCAGTAAAATACTGTATCGCGCCCCCCAAAAAACGTATTTCCGCGGAGTCATCCAAGCAGAACATCACAATCGCATTCTCGACCCCAGACCCTTCGCTTTCTTAATCGCGCCGAGAAGAGCTCTGGGGTCGAGAATGATCGCAATCGCATATTGGTCCAATCTCGTTCCCAGAGCCTTCGTTACCTTTGTCCAGCGGAACGGTTTCCCGTTCCGCTGGACAAGGGTAACGAAGGCTCTGGGAACGAGATTGATATTGGTCAAGTTTACACAGAAATCACGAGATGTAGGAGCTTATTTCTAAGATGTATGGTTGCCTGGCTTTCCTGGCATTAATTATTCGTTTGGCTTAAGGTGAGCACATAATCATCTGAACTGTAGTTTAACATATTCACTATTTGTCCAATTTTAGTTTGAATTCCGGTTCACTTCAACGTGATATGCCAGAAAGCGCTGCTAGCTCAAGAGAAATTTCGTATAGTTTTCTTTCCTTGTCATAGATTACTAGTTCAGAACGTTTTAGAGTTTCGATTGTTTCCCACCAGCAAATGACTCTTGTAGTTCGAATTCGCAGTCGGTATGTAACAGTTAAGGCCGTGGTAAAAGGAACCCAAGCTGATAAATGAAAATGTTTTTTCTGTGCTTGCGTGTCTCTTTAGTTGTTTTGGAAGGAATTTGCGTCAGAGCGGAGATGGAAAATTCAAAATACAAGCATTTTGGGGACACGTCTGATGCTGAAGTCCATATTTAGGCCATTGAAACGATTGTACTTTGAACTGTGCTTCGTTCCACCGCTAGCTCGAACGGCTGGTAGTCGAGCCAAGAAGAAAGCGGCTTTTATCATATGCAGGATCAGATGCAGGATCAGATGCAATATACCTTCCAAAGCGACTGAAAAAAGAAAGTCACGAACACACAGGTAAATCACGCGATCAAGGTGATTTTGCTGTATTTTTGATCAACTGTAAACAGTGTTAAAATTATGAAGTAACTCTCTTGTACACGATACGTACCTAGAACATTACGACAAAGATATCAAGCGAACTGTTGAATGGACAGCAAATTGAAATTATTGTTTAAGCGACATTTTTACGACCCGACCACGGGATTTGATAGTGCTCCCTTATTATATATACATCAGTCTAATTTACCCGGAAAGTACGGGTAAATACGAAAAAAAAAATTAAAACGTATTGTACTTTTTCTTAAGACAGTAAATATGGCCATTTTGCGTGTTTACCAAGCCTAAGTATTTTACATCTGAGACGCCCTATATTGTTAGGTGCGCGATCTAGTTTTGTATTTGTCATCCCGTTTTGACTGCGAGGATCCTTTGCGTTTTTACACACACCAGTGTGAAGTTAATTTATTGTACGATGAGAATTGAAACATTTCACAAACTATTCCCCTTTCACGTTGTTAAGACTCGATCGTGCATCGAGCGCGAGCGCGCCGAAGAAGTGACTAAGTAATTTGTGTACTAGGTGTCGTGCTTCACTGTTCCTAAATTGATCGAGCTTTTAGGTTCTAAGCGTAATGGAGGGTTTTCACACACCGAGGTCGGGTTTCGCAGGTCTAGCGTTGATCTTGCGTAGAGTCTAGAATGATTTGCTTTGCTGCCAAGTTTAGCCAGTGTACATTCTCTGGCGTAAACAACCCTGGCTTAAACTCTATCCCGACCGATGTATCGATTTTGGTCACTCCAGTGACCATAGATTGAAAACGTGACAGAAAATTGGCGTCACTTTCGATTCTCATCAAATTTGGACAGTGGGATGATCTCATCATTAGCCAATTACAGGCCATTTTTCAGCTCTTTTCGTCATATCCCCCCGTCGGGAGAGTTTTGTCAAGTTAGCTAATTTAGTATGCAAGCCACCGTAACGGCGGTCGCCGACGGCGAAATGTTTATTTGCTCAAAATTGGGGCAACATCTTTCGGAGATGGAAGTCAGGACATTTTTAAGGATACCGAAAGTAATTTGGGACCAGTTGCTGGCTTCTAAGGCTGAATTTATCCAGAAGTAAACGTTTTCGTGCCGAAAGCCACGCGGTGAAATATTATCGGCTTGTTATGCTCTCCTGTTCTGTTTTTTCTCTTGGTCTTTTTTGTAGCCCGCCAAGGCCATTCTTTCGTCTTCATCAGTTGAAAAAAGTTCGAAAAAGATGTTCCCATTCAAGTTTAAGCTCTCAGGCAATAATTCTGGAGTTTTTTGGCCGAAACATCGGCTTTGTTATGTTCGTGTTTTTCGGTTGCTATGGGCGACCGTGGCTTCCTTTGTTAGATCAAGTTTGGGAAGTGAGGTCACAAAAAAAATGCTAATTAGTTCTGGTTTTGTTCGATTTCGCTGAAATTTTAACACGATAAAGCTGGATTGTTAAGGAATAGATTTACCTTCTGTCGACGTGTGGCAGCTATTAACGCTAAAGTGATATATCGCTTCGAAGTCAGGGTTTTGAAGAGATTTTTTTGCAACGTGTGGGTTCGGCGTGATTTTGTAATCGTAGGTTTTTGTTGACCCCGAAGGAAAAAATATCCGGGAAAGGTCATTTCATCGACGATTCAAACGAATATAAATATGTATATGTTCCGAGCTGAATTTCTGGTGAAAAAATATAATTTTTGACGAGCGCTGGGTTTTTAATTTTTTCCCGCGAAAGACAGGCCCTGAGATGAGTTGTCCGCTGTCGTGGAAACTCAAAGTGATTAGTTTCTGGAGAACACTTTTGTGATGTGTGGGCGTGCCAGTGAAAAATTTTGTTTATTTCATCTTGACGTTGAAAAAGGTCAGTCCGCCTCAGAAGCGAATTTGAAAAAGCTTTCCAAATTTGCTGCGGAGGTCCGTAAAAATATCAGGGTTTTTTCAACTTCAAGTAGATTTCAGTGTTGTCGATAGTTGAAAACATCGAAGCATAACATCTGTTGTGGCTAGACAGAATCGCAATTTGGTTCGTTTTCTGTAGGTTTGCTGAAGGTTACATGGCTGGGAAACCGGTAAAGATATCCAGAGAGGGTCAGAACTAAGCCATGATGTTTAACTTCCAAGCCTTTTGAAAAGAAGAACTCATTTTATAGGAATGTCTTTTTAGAATAATCGTTGTGTAGTTGTTTTCTTGTTTGTCCTATTGTCCGCTAAGACTTATGTATAATGACATGAAGTATATATGAAATAATTCCTATTTGAACTGCGGTTGTAGATGAAAGTGAAGGATGATCATCGCAGTAAATTTCCAATTTAAGCAATTGGAAATTTACTGCGATGATCATTCTTCACTTTCAAGACTTATGTAAGTTACTACTTCCAATCTGCACTCAGCATTAATGTGTCCTACACTTGGTCGTCAGGTTATTTCCACGGTGTCGATATTTTTATTACCATGATTCCCAGCTTGATATTCTGAATATTCGCGCTAATTTTGTTAGCGAGAGCGACATGCGAAGAACAAACTATGATGAGGCGAAATTAGTGTGCAACGTTGGATGATTTAATAGTATGTTTGCTGTACAAAACTGTTCTTGAACTCATCGTTGAAATGAAAGGTATCTAAACCTGAATTTTTGCTATTATATTTCTGCCTAATAACTATGTTAAATGCACAGAAGATTATTTACAACTCTGCTAGTATTAACTGACCTTGATAACGACCACAATATTACCAGATTACCGATCGTGATTCAGGCATCCAGAAATTGTGAGGTCTTTCAAAGTCAACACGTCTATAGGGACAATGGTGTCTTTTAGACACCTTTCGGGAGAAAAAAGATAAGGCTAAAAACCTCTCAGATTCAAACAATTATACTCGCCCACAACAACACATTGATCTAGAAGCTTGCTTTCTATGTATTCATAATGAGTTATTCAACTCCAGGATAATTACATTTTCCGATGGAGATCAAGATGGCCGGTTTTGGTCGACTTCGAAGGTGACCACGCATGTTTTCATATGGCTCTTAATTGCCCAGTCTTATTTCATTTTCCCAAGTAGACGTCTTATGGCTATGCAAATTCAACACAACTTGGTAACACTTGACTAAGTTTTCTTTTGAAAATATAAGTACGGCAAAACGCACGCAATATACTGCAGCATTGCTGGAACGTGTCAGGGATTAAAGGAAAAACGATTAAACCTTACTGAAGTGAATAGTATGATCTAGGTTTCTCAAAGCATCCATTTATTGCCTCTACTCTGTAATACTGCCTCTTAGGACTCTTAGCCTAAGGGCAGTTATAAAATATCTGAACAGTTTGTGTTCTTTTATTCTATAAAAATCATTATGCGTAACAGGATAAGCCGACACAAGGCCTAACCCTATAGCTGAATAGTGTCGCCCATAGTTTCTAAAAATAGATTACATCACAAGAGACCCCACACATAACTCAGACAACAATTACAGTCCCGTAGAAGGTTTTGTATGAGCGCGTTGAAAATCAGGCAAAAAACCAGACCAGAAGATCAGGCAGAAAAAAAGGACGTATTGGTGGTATAGGCTTTTGATTAGCTTAAATATTAAATGTTAGAAAGCAAACACCGCTGCTGTGGGTTATGTAAAACAGGTTCAAGGTGTCCAGAAAAGAGCCTAAATGTCATAAATTGCACGAGGATCTTCAAAAGCCGCAGTGATAGCCGGACAGATCCCAAAACCTTCAGGAATTGGAAGTCGAGAACTGTTCGCGTGCGATTGCGTCTAGCCGATCAGAATACTTCACAGAGAAACGTATTACGAAGAAACTTATCTGCTGTTTATCCTGGTCTTGAAGAGAAGACTTATCAGGTGACTTATTGACACAACTTGAGTCCCAAACTTGACAAATTGAGCCGTTCGCACAGTAGGGCATAATTATTATCGCTGAGACAATTACAAATTCATAGCAGAATTAGGTGTACTGTGCAATTTGGAGGACCTCGACTTTAATAGAGCCATATCCATCCGACCACATAAACAAATCTTTGACTGTGAGTAGACCTCAACTGCATATACAGTCGAACCTCCGGTTGCGACCACCTCTCGTAAGCGACCACCTCTCCTGAGCGACCAGTTTTCCAAAATACCCAAAGTTTCCCGGTCAAATCACTATATTGGGAATCTCTTGTAAGCGACCACCTCTCGTAAGCGACTGCGACCACTTTTAGAGCTAAAAGTTTGAAATTTTCTTTTGTTTTTAACCTCCCGTGAGCGACCACTTTACAGATAACAGAAGAAATTGGATAATAAGATGTTGTAAAGTTATCGTATACCTGGATAGTACAAGACACTGAAATTTCTCAATGGGAAAAATCGGATTTTTTTCTCGAAATTGACTTTTCATATGAATAAAACATTGCATCGGCATTGGCGCATGGGTTAAGTCTCGGCAGTTACCATATTCTTATGAGGAAAGATTTTGATTCAATATAGTCTAAGCTCTCATAAGCGACCACCAAGGCTTGACATTTTAGCTGGTCGCTTCCGGGAGATTCGACTGTATTTCATACATATGTTTGGCGCGATACATGTAAGATAAATGGCGCGGATTAAGATTGTTCTTTATATGCGAAGACAGAGCGGGCCAGCTCCATCACGGCAAGGCAACGAATCCGCGGATCTACGGTATTTCTTTATGGTATTTCTTTTTCCAGATTGCTGGCTTTCTTGTGAGTGATACGCCTAAATGTCGGGTACAATAATATTTTTTTCTGCTATGGAGGTAAACGAGTGTATTCGTAAACAGCCTTCATAAATGAGAAGCCCATCATATTTTCCCACCCTCCTCCAAACTCTGTAATGTTATTATTCCAAGGTACATGTGGTGCATTTTCTCCAACATTTTGAGCTAGAGAGACCATCGAATTGCGAAATTAATCGCCGTGTATCGCGCTGAAGAGCTCACGAGCGTGGTTGTTCCATACATCGCTCTCAGAGAAGTAGCCCATGGAATGGTTTGGTCGTCTGAGTCACACCGGGGATTAACTTTTCGTAACTTCATTAGTGCACGACGCTATTAGTTCTATGCCTTGATACTGCCTCCAAGTTAAGATTGTTTTTTGAGTTTGTTAGTTATCTTATGGCAAAGAACAGTTCCAACATTTTTACTTTGAAATTTCAAGACACCTTAAGAGTCAGATTTCTTAATTTTCAGTATTTTATATATATATTCTTAATTTTAACTTTGTAAATGTAGAATGTTTTTAGACGTTAAGCTTGTAATCTTTTTTGGTATGCAGGGCGCCATGCAGGGCTCCTCTAAAAACCACTTATGTCACGTGGGCTTCCTGTTAAGAGCGAATGTCACCAAAAAATCAAGCAAAATTTAAATTTGGCGGCAGAAGACAAAAAAATCAATTTTTCTCTTTTTTCGTACACAAACAGCCCTTAGGGAGATATGAAATATGATACAGTTATTTCAAGCTAGAAGCGGAAAATCGAGAAAGTAGGGTTCAGAGCCACCTTATATTTTCGAAAATTTAAGGTGGCTCTGAACACTACCTACAGAACTTTTTTAAACTTTGCCAAAAGTTTCGTCTTGTCATACTTATCAAAAGTTGATAATATAAAAAATTTCACCGTGTCGTTTTTGAATTATAAGCCCCTAAAGCTGTCATTAGGGTTTTTTTAGGAGGTCATACTGTTGCTATGGTAACCTATTGCGTCACGAAAATGATAACAACGTGTTCACCAATGATTGGGCAGTTTTTTGATACCATGATTATAGCATCAAGCGATAAAGAGTGGTTATAACGACCCGTCAAAATTTTAATGTTGGAAACTGTTTTGAGCCACCTTAACCTGATGATGTTGTTAAATTGGTTTTGTATGCGAAACGACCTAGAGTTTATTCTTTTTGAAAACTGTTCACATATAGAATGACTCGAAGATTCATAAAATACTTTGTGCATAAGCATCAGGACAGATCTTTTATAAAAGTAAGAAATGGGCAGCCAGTTGGATTTAGTGATGCTGGTGTCGTCTGCTAACGATGATTGAAGCTCTTTTATAATACAAGCTGCCCTTGCATGGGTGGAGTTGAGAAAGTTAAGCGCAGAAGGCTGACAGTTTCCCCATACTGAAATTCCATATGTGACGCTTGGAATAATAGTTTTAAAGTATATTTCCTCAAGAGACTTTTTTAGAAGAACTTTCATTCTCTTTAAGATGCTCCAACCTTTTGAGCAAAATGCTTCTTTACGGAGTGAACATGTACTGACTATGAAAGTCTACGGTCGATTTTAACTCCTAGGCAAGTGTTAGATTCAACCAGGTCAGCAAGGTCTGTGCCAAAGTAAAGGGGGAACAGGCCCAACAAAGGCGGATTTCCCGAGAATAATTGCCTCTGTTTTGATTGGAACGGTATACATGAACCACACATGAATTATCAGTTCAAAAGCCACATAGGCAAGCCCCACAGGCATTATCAGTTCAAAAGTACCCGACGTCGGCAAGACACATGTGCAATATACACAAACAGATACGATTCGTCAGAACACCCTCACCAATCGTACCATTGGGTAAATGATCACCATTTGTCAAAGAAGCCTACGATTCGTACCACCGGTACGAATGGAAAGCTCCTCAGTCGATTGGTAAACCATTTGTAAACTGCATCCGGCATTTTAAACACAGTTATAGTGAGAGCCGTGCGAAAGCGATTTGTCGATTGGTATAGCATATGTAAGCTGCATATATTTACACTCATGAACACTCGAAAGCCGTGCCAAAGATTGGTACCATTGGTACCATTGGTGAAAAAGAGAAAGTAGTCATATTCACACTCGAAAGCCGTGCGAAACCTATTTGTCGATTGGTACCATTGGTACAAAATGGAAAAGTAGGCATCCGATCGGTGCACCATTTGTAAACTGCATAAAGCGTGAGAGCCCAAACTTGCTAAAATCACCTAAAAGCAGTAAATACCTACCTTCGTTCTTAAAGCTCGAGACAATTTACATTTGTATCCTTTTTATTTGCTCTGGAGTTTACTTAATAATGACGTTAAGCGAGCGAAAATGGATACAAATGTAAATATAATGTTTATATTTACATTTTATCCATTTTATTCATTCTGAAGTTGACTTAATAATGACGTTAAGCGAACGTCGAAACGTCGTTTTTAAACCAAAATGGTTTTAAGTTTTTCCATATTGTCGAAGTTTTATAGTTAAATTGTTGAGAAAATCTCTTCTTCTATAATGTATCATCTTCGTTCTCAAAGCGCGGTGCGAACCCAAAAGCGTGAAATACAATTAAAAAGTATTCTTATTAAGATTTCCTTGTGATAGTACATTATCCGTGGCTAGTCTTGCGCAGCGCTTTCGTTTCGTCCCAGCAAGGGACTCTTCAGAGGCCTTTTCCGCTTGGCGAACTCGTTGAATATCGCGCCCAAAGTCCCGTTCGCTAACAAAATGGTGACAGCAATCTCGCCTTATATCGCATAAGGATTTTCGATCGCACAGATTCACGAGTGAAAATTGACAGTAAAAGTTAACAGTTCCTTGTGATAATACATTGTTCGTGACTAGACGTACGCAGCGCGTTCGTTTCGTCCAGGCCAAAGGACTCTTCAGAGACCAAACGAAACGAAAAGCGCTGCGTAAGACTGGCCACGAACAAATTATATATTATCACAAGTAACTGTCAACTTTATTGTCAATTTTCACTCGTGAATCTTAAACTCAATCGACCGGGCCCAATCGACTGTACACTCCGTCCATTGGACTCTGTTTGTGTGTAATTGGACACCAGCGAGCCTCACAGGCTTATATTGGTGTAAAATTTAACACTGAAACAAGCCTCTCAGGCATCAACAGTACAAAACATTTCGCCACGCAAGCAAGCAACACAAGCGATCTCCTACTCACCAATTTGCCCGGTTAAAAACAGCGACTTGAACAGTTCTAAACTGCCGCCTCTACTGGAGGGTTAACCCTGTGCTGGAACTGGCAACTCGGGAGCTGTTGACCAGGTCTTTTCAACAAACAGCAAGACAGATAAAGACTTTGTGCAATGAATGCAGAATTCTGAATGCAGAATTAGATTCATTATTGAAACCATAAAAACCAAACCAAATTAGGCTGTTACTTGGTGCAGAAGACACACGACAAAAAACGAGAAAACCAGTACAGAGAAGCCTCATTAAGGAAGCATTCCGAAGGGGCCAGGGGGTTTATTCGCAAACGGCAAAAAGTAATAAAAATTACTAGCAAGAGCAAGGATGGCTGGCAAGTGATAGCAAAGTATGAATCCTATAATTTGCCGTCCGGCTCTGAGGATGAAAAACGGTTCAAAAAGGCCAGAGAAGCGACGAGTCGAATGAGACGACAGAAGGACCAACTCGCAAGCGAGCGCGGAAAGAAAGCAAGCGCTACTATGGGTGCTGATAATCAGCTTTTTCGTTGTAAGAAAGAGTGCCTGCATTTTACTTTGTGACTTCACATAATTTTGGATCCGCTTGCGCATCCTATCATATTAATTTACGTTCGTTTGAGCGAGGCGAATTAGATCGCAACTAGATGTTATTTGCCGACTCATCGTCATCGGTTCTCGAGGCGTCAGTATGCGCATAAGGCCGTTATTTGCCGGCTCGGAAGTCCCTATCAGTGAAAAACTATGACTGAGGTCATGAAAGTGCCGCTCGTGGCCGCATTTTTAGTCCGTGGTCACAGTTTTTCACTATACGGACCGACCCTAAGTCGGGAAATAACATGTTCATGTTTTTCCTGCGGTAATTGACTTACAAGTGGATGTCTCTAAATCGGCTTGTAAAACGTGCCGTCAACAAACCATTCGTAAAAAAACCTTCGCAACCACTAACTCAGATACCAGACACAAAAGCTTGCATTAAAGAACAGATTCATTTCTTACAATTTAATATTTATTGCATTTAGTTCACCACTTGTAAGTTCTACAACGTTGTCTTCCCGGCGTGAAATATAAAATTTGAAGTTGTACGACAAAAACAATTTCTGTCATTGTTTGCGAGTCACTTGAAATCAGAAAACGAGAAGATTCATCAAGTGTATTCCACAGAAATTCTCTCAAATACACCAACGATCAGAGAGGTAAACTCGACTGAAATTGATTCATTTTTATTCGTGGATAAGCGTAGTGTAGAAACAACCATCGTTAGAGTCAAAGAATATGCAAATTTGTCACTCACCCAGATGTAAACAAATCAATATTTCAACGACCAATATCGATTTTGCAACGTACCACTATCCGAAGTTATGCCCCAACGTAAGATGTTGAAATACACTTCGGCCTTCCTTCGATTGATACTCGTTGCGGTAGCACATATGTACTACGATTATCAGTTGAGTAAGGCGGGACGAAAGTTTGCATGGTCACCAAGTTTTAATGTGAAAATCGCGTTGTTGTCACGAGCAACTGGCTCCGTATCCGTTGGCAACTTGTCGGCCTTTGACGTCAATTGGCAGCAAAGCGCGCGAAATTGTAGGCGGCATGACAGGCGACCAACGGCTGTTGATATTGTTCAGTTACCAACAGAAACGAGGTAGGTTGCCCGTGACACCGCCTTAATTTTGCAGCCAAAACTTCGTAACCAAACTTCCCTCGAGCCTTACTCAACTGATAACCCTAGTAACAGAGTCATTGCAAGTAGCTGTATGAAAGACTAATAAAAGGTTTGGACCGCGGTCAGAACCAATCAGATTGTAGGATTCGTTACCGTGCCCTCGTGGAATAAAATAAACTGAATTCTTTACGGTTTCTTTTGCTTGCCTCGTGAAAATAACGGATGTTTTATCGAACATGTCCTGAAATCAAACCTAACTGAGGTGAATAGTATGATCTAGGTTTCTCGGAGCAGGGCAGTCATCCATGTATGGCATCTACGCTGTAATACTGCCTCTTAGGACTCTTAGCCTAAGGGCAGTTACAGAATGTCTTTTGAATTTGTTTTCTTTTATTCTGTGGCAATCATCATATTATTCATGCGTATCGATGCGTATCAGGATAAGCCAAAACACGAGGCCTAACCCCCTTACTGGAACAACTAACTTTAACTGAAAGATACTACCAACAAGCCCAACATTGTTTTTTGAGTTTGTTATTTATCTATCCCATGACAATCTTGCAAGAAAAAAAGCAGGATAAGCAGACAAAAGGCTAACCAAACAACTACACAATACAGGGCCGCCTTTGAAGGTGCATAAATTTAGTGGCTCTTTTGGCTCGGCAGTGGATAAAAGAACGAGGAATAATCTATATAAACGTTAAAACCTAGGTCTATATATTTAGTGGCTCGTTTGTCTCTTTTGGCTCGGCAGTGGATAAAAGAACGAGGAATAATCCATATATACGTTAAAACCTAGGTCTATATGTTTAGTGGCTCGTTTGGCTCGTCTGGCTCGGCAGTAGATAAAGAACGAGGAATAATCTCTATATGCGTTGAGTCCTAGGTCTATATATCTGGTGGCTCGTTTCGCTCGTTTGGCTCGGCAGTGAATGACAAAGGAGCAAACGAGCCAAACGAGCCGGCTTGTTTGGTGGATGATTAAAAGTGGCCCTGTATTCTGTAGTTTAGCCAAAATTGCAAAGTCTACTCTGTTGTATACTTTTTCAGATCTAGTCAGTTGGCAGTATTTAGAAACTGAAAAATGTTTGACACCCATATCATAAACGTCACCAAATCAGCTCGTTTCTAAAATATTTAAATGTCTCTCAATAAACGGTTACAACTAAAGTTATAAATTCTGCCGAATTATTCAATCTTTTCAACATTGATGCAGGAGGGCATGAGTTTCTAGAGTGTTCGCCAGTTTTCACTTTTAATGATTTATTTTCCAGTTTTGACAGTTTTGTTGTGCACATTTTATTTTTAATTTACTTTATCAGATTCACCATGTTACAATTCTACGGCTATGGTTATGGTGTTAACGAATTTGAGGCAATGAAATAAGAAAAAAATTCGTGTTCAAAAACATATAAGCTTGAGGTCTTGTGTATTCGTCATGTTTTAACGCGTAACGCAGAAATTACATGACTATAAGCAATAAAGGAGCCTTTCTTTTTGGTGGGACGTGTATTCCATAAAGATGAGTGACACATGAATTATTTCCGTTTATATTGCAGGAGGTTGTTAATTTTGGATCTTACAATGTGAAATGGAACAATTCCAGACTTATTAAAACTGCTTCGTCTAAAGAAAGGGGTAGCTCACCAGGGAAGAATGGTTGAACTACACACCAGCCGAGGATACTGTGCACAAGCAATTGTAACTGTTTCATATCTACAGATTGACCCACAAACACTTCATATCATGTGGGCTGTCTCCACTCATGGGAATTCTCACACGATGAAGAACTACAAATGAATCAAGCTGGAAAGAATTTACAGAAGGTGGGCAGCTTAAAGTATTTAATAAAATTTAAAACCACCCTCCACATTCATCTCCAGAGACAATCGATTGACTGATTACTGAATTCTGACAGGATAGCGCGTGCTGTATACATAAGACACTATATCTGTCTTAGAGAAATTTTGGTGTCTGTTGCCTATTTTATTGTCTATTATTGTGTTGTGTAGGAAACTGCTTATTAATACTCGTGTAAAGTTCAAACCCAATAGCTACAATTTGTGCTTTTAAAGGTCATAAAAATGTATGCACCTTTAGATAGGTACAACTTGAGAACTTTGAAAATATCTTGAGCAACTGTTGATGACAAATTGTAGGAGAAGGCCGTATAATTTTTAAGTAAATGGCCCGTTCAAGTAAATAACGAAAGAAGGGTAAGGAATCTGAGCCATTCGGAAACTCAAGGGTTTAGTTTGCGTGTATCCAGCACATCTCCCAGCCATCTTCTTATAAGTTACCAAAGTAAAATAAATTAAGGGCATTGTTTGTTATTTTTTAATTTGCTGTACTTCACTGTGGTTATAGACTCTTGCCATATAAATATGAATGGTATTCCTACTGAGTAAAATTTGGACTAAATTGTAACTCCTCTCAACCAATCAAAAGTGAGTTATTCTGTTGAGTGCAATACATTTTGTGGGTCAAATTGCTTCCAGGTTAATTTGTTTCCAACATAAGTTTATGTGGCTCAACCTGAAGATAACATTCTTGTGGCGATATAAAGATTGATTATTATAATATCATATTAACCAATACGCGTGTACATAATGATATAGGATTTCTGATATAGATGAAATTAAGTTACTCAATTTAAGACTATTTCAGGCAGTTGCATCTAAGCAAGACCACGTCATGAAAAAGCACGACCTAATTGGAAATCAAACATTTCATTATTCGCCATCGATCATTTGGTAGACTGTGGCGGGAACGTTCGTGCCCAAAGTGCAGCACAGTTGGTTTAGTTTTACCGAGTTGTGCAAATTGTTTTCATTAAACAAGTACGGACGAAACTTCAAACCAAACCGTGAACGTACCTTTGTCCATACATGTAAACATCTGTAAACATGTCCAAAATTAAGAGGTAGTGCGAGCCTTCAAAGATACATTGTACTATAACGAGGAAGTCTACGAGGAGGCCTTTTAAGCCTCATGGCGTCTCTCCGGGATTCCACACTTACCCTGAGTGTAAACTTCGTTCGCATTTCTATTTTTGTTTTCAAAAAGAAATAGATGAAAAAATGTTTTGTTGCTTAAGTCTGTTACTCTTGCTTACCCAGATGCTCCTGTATCAGTTGAACTCGGCAATCTTCTTACTAACTAATTCTGACCTTGAGGTGGCAATGGAATACCAATGAAAGACTGGAAGGTTTACAAAAGGTCAGTAACAGTAAAGTTAGGACTTTGCCTAATGGGAGCCGCATGAAGTAGATCAATAAAGACTTGAATTTAAGGCTACTGGATTGGAAACAGGCAAAGCGTATGAGTTTCCAGGGAATGTCTTGGCAAAAATGGTGAAGACTGAAAAGATGAAGATTATCAGCAGAGTGAAGATTTCAAGGTAAGCTTTCAGACCACTATTGAGAATTTTAAGAGCGAACCTTACTTTAAATAAATTCATGTGGTAAGACGGAAAATTTAATTTTAGCCTAATTGACTGTTGACGTAGTGCTTTACGTAAGGAAAGGACCGAACTTTGAGGTAGGACCCCGTGACGTGATAGAAGACTTAAAGAAAAAAGAAAAGTACAGAGACCAGGAAGGCTTGAATTTCACGTTTGACAATGATTTGCCCAACATAAACAAACGAGAAGTGAAGTTACAGTAATCCTCCTGAATTTCTTTGATGGAGGGCAGTTTAATCCAATTTAGGGTGTTTAAATGATACCAGGATAATTTGATATTGGAATGAGCTCATCCCTGTTCCCTCCCGTATTTATGTTTTCGTTTATGCAAACACAAAATGACATACCAAACAGAGCCATTTTGGCCCTAATTCCCATACCAAGCCAAGAGATTTGTTCTGGCATTTGGACTTAAGCCAGTATCATTTAAAAGGATAAAGGGTAGCCAAATTATTATCTTCGAACTATAAGAAAATTTAAGAAACACTGAACAATACGGACTACTGAACACTTAAAAATAATGGTTTATTTTTCAGGTAAATCTCGAAAAGATGAAGCTAATTTGGAATCATTCAAGCTCAGGATTAGTGGTTTGAGAGCAGGGGTTGTTACATAGATTTCATTTTGTATACTTTTACATACGCACATAAAGGAAAGTCACCATTATCGAGAGCTGTTTGCTTTATTCAGAGCAACGTACACTTACACCTGCAGTTTGTCTCAGTTTGCTGTCTAGTAATTCAGTACTTAAAAAACTACACAAAATGCTCGTACTCCTATTAAAATGTATCATTTCTTTTAAGGCGTAGATGAGTTGATCGTTTTTAATTTTTGCTTAGAAGAGTTTCGAAAAGGCGAATTATCCTGTACAATCAATTAATTTAATTTTTTTCTTTGATGTGATAGAGTTAGTATCTTTATTACAGTCTCCTGATTAAAAAACGTTATAGAAAAACATTTTAAAAGAAATTTAAAAGCCATTTCATCCCGTCTCGGCGTCATCTTATCGCCATTTTTGCAAAGCTGTTTAACAAGCTGGAGCTTTTTTTCTTGACTCTTTCACACCTGAACTAATACGTATTGGAAGCCTATTATGACTTAAAAATCTACTTTTGTAGTGGGAACCAAGATGACGCCGAAGCTACCGTTTAAATGTCGTTTAAAATGTTACAATCCTACTAAAGGTAAAAGGTGGGAATCGTAGTGAGTTCATTTCATTACCTAAAATATTACCGCATTTGTGCTGTTGTTTTCTCAGTCAGATGATAAATGAGTTATCAAATGAACGCCCAAGCAATTAAGGATTAACACAACTCGTGATATTTGCTAGTTCTTAAGTCTTCAAATATCTCTCACAGTATAAATCCTTAATTAACCATTATATGCTGTAGTAAAATCAATTTCTCGATCTTGACTGACAACATAACCCCATTCATACCAGAGAAAGGAGAACGGGAATGTGGTCACGTGAACCATCATTCTCCAGACAGATTTCTGTTTTCTTCGATCGGGTGCAATCTTGTTGGATCTTGAGCTGTGCCTAGTAATTTTGATTCGTTCTTTATATTTGACCAACGTTTTACAAACTGAGCTTTGCAGTCAACAGAGTTATATTGAAGTTGACGACGTCTTTTCCTTCATCCGATTTAAGGATCAACTTAAAATGTGTATGTCGCACGTTTATTACCAAGAAAAAAAGTCTTCTTTCGTCTTTTTTCAGTCGCATGCAAGTCCTAGAAAATTATATCAATCGATGTGTCACTGGTGCTAAAGGGATCTTAAGGAATGTCTGCATGCGCTCTCCTCTCGAAGTTAACTCGTTCCAATCCCTGATTTCATGACACACTTTGTTATTCGACAAGCTTTGCAGAAAATATTGGCTTAACAGTGCTTGGGGAATATATAACGCACATTACCGAAGTCGCTGATAACTTGGAACACATCTTTTCCTTTGTTTCTTTGCCTTTCGTAAAACGCTGTGGTATAAAGCGCAATAGAATTTTGTGACTTTCAAGTATTGTTGCAACCCGCCGAGAGGAGTCTGTTCGGTTCACTGTAAGCACTTAGAAAATCGGACACTACAAATTATGACAGACCGCCGCCATTTATTACGATAATATCTTTGGTTTTATTGTTTCTTTAAATATATATTTTGAATGTCACTTCTGAAATTTCATGCATTATGACTTTGTGCGTTGCTTTCATTTCTTATTTAAAACAAAACTAGAAAAGAAAGATTTGATTATTTTCCGATACCTTCTGTTCTCATGGGTTTCAATCAAATTTTACAATTTTTTTTTTAAATAGAACTAATTTGAAATTCAATGAGTCAACTAATAACATTAAATAAAATCAGTCACCTAGGAAAAAAGACGAGCAAATCCAAAAATTGTCCTTAGAAATGCGTTTAGCCGACAATGGTGCTACTCGTGTTTCTGAGGTTGCCGAGCTGGAACGGAGTTACGTACATCACCGAAGTTGTCGGTAACTTGGAACACATCTATTCCTTTCTTTCTTTGCCTTTCGTAAAACATTATGATATAAAGCGTAATAGAATTTTGTGAGTTTCAAGTATTGTTGCAACCCGCCGAGAGGAGTCTGTTCGGTACATTGTAAGCACTTAGAAAATCGGACACTACAAATTATGACAGACCGCCACCATTTATTGCGCTAATATGTTTGGTTTTATTGTTCCTTTAAATATATATATTTTGAATTTCATTTCTGAAATTTCATGCATTTTGACTTTGCATGTTGCTGTGCAGTCAAAAAACGTGATCATGACAAGATCAGCATAAATCTCTTTCTGCTAGGGGTTCTGTTACCTTCACGGCCTTCTTGTTGTCGCAAGTCCCTACATATTTAAACTAATAAGTTAGGCGTCTTTTGTTATTTTCCAGTCGGCAAATTGCCTCGGCTTGCAAGGTATTGGTTTCAGACCACCCTTATGTATTCGTCCTTCTGCAAGCGCAACACAGACTTTGCAGTAAACTGGATACTTTGGCAGCCAGTAATCTCATATAGCGGTTCCAGTGATGTCACCATATCCATTCCACTTCCATTCCAGATATTTATTATACTCAGTGTCATTATTGCTGAGATACTTTAGGTACTCGGCGATCTGAGTTAAATTTAACAGTTGAACGGATGATCACGTAATCGAGTACTAGGTCGACAATTCCACAACAGTGGTGTTTATCGGCTTTTCTGTGCCAAGCACTGCCAATAGGCTTGGCCTA
>Ga0126339_10001003_pt1 | contig 17853 bp, 8 predicted proteins | sample OrbTmetagenome_2_FD_92532 | JGI IMG/M metagenome (GOLD analysis project Ga0126339, IMG submission 92532) | Coral microbial communities from Petempiche,Puerto Morelos, Mexico - Orbicella T R C metagenome | ecosystem: Host-associated > Invertebrates > Cnidaria > Coral | place: Petempiche,Puerto...
AAACAGCAATGTCCATTAGTAATAGTCAACGCGATACCAGAATAAAACACTGACAGAGTTGGCTTCATCTCAGATCACAATGTAACATACTGTAAACAGCAATGTCCATTAGTAATAGTCAACACGATACCAGAATAAAACACTGACAGAGTTGGCTTCATCTCAGATCGCAATGTAACATACTGTAAACAGCAATGTCCATTAGTAATAGTCAACGCGATACCAGAATGAGACACTGACAGAGTTGACTTCATCTCAGATCGCAATGTAACTTACTGTAAACAGCAATGTCCATTAGTAATATACACAGCTTGACTTGACTTTTCTATAATATTTTCACAAAAAACTGGACACTGCAGAATTCAAAACCACAGCTAACTACATTTATTTTTACTTATGACGAATCTCGTTAATTTAAATTGTCTTGTTCTCGACGACAAACTAAACCAGTTCCTATATCGTTCTTTAAACGAACATCGAACAAATATGAATGCAATGACAGGTTACTCATTAAACAGATGGTAAAGCTGTGATAGCAACATACATGTACCGTATTTATTCGATTAAGGCGTCCACTGGCGCCTATTTAATTTTTGGACTTTCAGGGTGGGCGCTTATTCGAGGTGGGCGCTTATTCAAGCCTGGGCGCGTATTACATTTTCACCATTTTCAGTTAGTAAAAAGTTTATTTTGTAACAAAACAATAAATAAGAACAAAACATGACAAAATATTAAAGCATATAAATTGCAACTGTTCATTGTTCGGTTTATGCCCAGGACTAACAACTCATTGTTCAGTCTTAGCAGAAGTCTCTTTCAGGCTATCATAATTCTCAGTCACCATCATAAAATTTTCAGACAATGAAACTAGAGATTGTAAGCCATTAAAGAAATACTGTAATTATCAATACCCGTATTCCTCTTGTGCACTTAATTATTATTATTACTATTATTTTTTTTTTTTTGGGGGTGGGGCGCTTTTTCGAGGTTGGGCGCTTAAAAAGTACTTTTTGGGGGTGGGTGGTGGGGGTGGGCGCTTATTCGAGGCTGGGCGCTTAATCGAATAAATACGGTATCATAAGTTTAACCCTAGGAACAGCCATACAAAACATTTTGCATTTTAATGAAATGTGTCAAAGAAAGGAAGCAATTGTCAAACATTACCGTTCAAACATTACTTGGTTTAAAATAATCAGCGATTACAGGCTGAGGAGAAGATAAAGGAAATGCTTTCAATCGACAAACAGGCACAGTATATACTTATTGGACTGGACATATGGCAAAATAACTACACTGTAAAGCTAGGCCGAAGGTACAATGCATAGGCCAATATTGAAAGCCAGGGAATGAAGGTTACTCAGGAATGGTAGAGACGAAAACCTGCAAGTGAAGCTAAATGGCTGGGCAAAAAAATGTCTGATTAGGCTAAAACTTGATCCCTCCCCCCGCCCCACACAAAAAGTCCAATAAAGCAACCCAACAGTCACTTTTTCTCTGTTAAAATGAGAACAACAGTGAGAAAGTTTTTGCATCCATCTTTATTTGTCATGCAGGTGTGAAAAATTGAACTTTAGGAAGACTGCTGTTGATTCTTTGCGGCCAAATAAGAATCATGAAATATCCTTTCTGATTCGCACGTAGTCTGCGTTTGTTGACATGAAAATGAGACTCGTCTTAGGTTGCTATTTTTGTCAAAATTAAAACTGCCCCCCTCACCAAAGTCCCTTATTTAAATTTTTGGCCTAAAAGTGTCGCAACTTCTGAGATCGGAAATTTCAACCACCAAAATGGGCTTTGTTTCTCCCAGTCAATATCATACCTGAGTAACCCCGGCCCTTTGGGATTAAAACTCGCGATCTTGATTAGTTTGTCATATACTTTGGCTCAAAATGGAATCGTGATCTTTTTACGTTCAACGTTTCATCGTAACATCTGTAAAATTCATGTTTTAAGGGATTTGTTCCCTCAGTCGTACGCCGCACGAGTGATGGGAGCGGTTCAGCAATCTGACGAGTAATTTTGACTTGTTCTATAACAACTCCAGGCAGTTTTGTCTAAACCCGTTAACTGTCGATAATGTTTGTCTTAGATGTTAAAATATTTGGTTTACACCTGACACTAACTCTGAAATTTGACGGAAGTAGGGTGTTAAAAGAATAACGCTGCGTAGAATAAAATATTCCTATTACAATATTCGAATAATATTATTAGAATATTCTTAGCATTCATTTGTTTCATATTTGTAGCCTTTTAACTTTCCTGTATAGTCAAAAATATTTTTATGAGTGTATTTCATTAGCATCTTTATTAAGTATCTTGTAGCCCACATGAGCCTTATAACCAAAGTAATTCCTCTTTTTGAGAGTGATTACTTAAAAGCTAGTTTTAGACGTGGTACCCAGTTCTTCTGAGTATGTTATTCACGCTGCGATGCGTGGACAGCCCCAGCAACTTTCGCGAAATTACCTGAGACGAAATGGCGGGAAATGTGGTGAAACGGTATGTTATATGTTTTGATTCAGTCAAAAGACGTTTCATAGCACAAACTTTTTCTGCACTCTCAGCCGTCTTTCTGTTCGGCTGGGCTTTCGTTTGCTTTGTGCTCGTTTGACTTTTCATTCTTCTACCATTCATTCGTTTAAAGCTCCCTTTTGTTGTCTGGGCAGCGAGCGTCTGTCTGCACTTTCGACCACCTGTTTGTTCGGTTGCGTTGTGAACTGCTCATTTCTCTTCCGTTGATTGAGTCTTCTTTTGTTTGGTCAGCGGACATCTGTCTCTCATTTAAATTCGTATTAAAGTTTGGAAATGTATTTAAACATAGCGAGGGCAGAAGCTCCTTTGTTTCTTTGATGTAATACCAAAGAAAGCATCCCCACAGCGTTAGAGGTTTTCTTTCGACGCGAAACATATACAAATCTTCCACGAAAACATCCACGCCACGCGCTAGTGACATCCGCGATGAACTGGGTACCAAGTTTAAATATAACTTAAGGTGGCGTATCACAGTTCTGATGGAGTATAAGAGCCCAACTTTTAAACCTTTTGAAAAATGTACCAAATTTTTTTTGCTTTTTCAAATTACTGTTTGCCTATGTCTTCCACCATTATATGTGATACGTCAATAAATAGCCAAAATAAACGACCGCGTGCCTAAAGATAGACTGGGCACAGGTAGGTTTTATGACGGTTATATGGTTATCTCAAAATGACCTCACCTGAAAATTTGAGGAATTAGAAATTGGTTCTAATTAAACATTCATGCAAAGTAAAATAAAACTTTGCACTACAGATTTTTCGCAAATGAAGAAAATGAGAAATTTCGCTTATTTTAAAAATAGCTCAAAATCTGACTTACATATCTTTTTATAATTTTGGCTCTTAACGCAGTCCACCCCTACAAGTCAACTGTGGAAATTTCATCATGGGTTTTACAGTAGATTTAAGATTTTTAACGCGATTCAAGTGCTGAAGTTGTTTTCATTTCTTCTTAGGGTTACTTGAATCATTTTTGCACGCCCGACTAATACTGACGTATGGTATGCAGGCAATTGTAGCGCGCGCTACTGAATCTGTGAAAAACTGTAATAAAGGCGGCGAAATACGAGATAAAAAAACCCTCGACTTGTCGTTGCAAGTTTTGGGTCGATGTTTCGCGTTTTTCACCTTGCGTGATCAACTTGTCGCGCAACAAAAACATGTGTTGCGGGTTGAAGAAAGTTGTTGCAAAAAGTAGAGCGGGGGTCTACTTTGAGCAACAAATTTTGGCTTTGTTGCTCGTTTTTTAACCAAACTCACAACTTGTAACGCAACAAATTTTCTCATGTTGCGCGGCGAGTTGAGGGTTTTTGTATCTCTTTTTTCGCCGCCTTAAGCCAAATGGGAAACTTATAAGCGTTACTACGCGCGCTTGTGATTAATTTTGTCAATTTATCGGGCCGTATTCTACTGTACTGCCCGCCAAAATTTAAAGCTGTTTTGTTGCCAAAATGTTTCGTGATTTATCGCCAAGTGTTTTCGACTTAATAAAGATCTCAGGTTAATTCGTTTTGCTATAGATGTGAGTCAGAAATATGAAGCCATTCCGCGTCAATAGAAATCGTTCCCGAACCCGTCAGACACGCAGTAGAGATATAATAAATATCTTACTAGCCTCGTCTACTCGATCCGTATTGTAAGTTACGGATCTTCAATGTATGATTTATGGTTAATGTTTACTGAAATGTTGACAAAATATCTAAAATGAATATTTATACATTTTCACAACCAAAACATTGCAGTTGTTACAAAGTACTTTCAAAAACGTTATTGTTCATCTCTTTTTGAGAAATGCACAAAATTACAAAACAGGTTTTTTTTATGACTTGCTATAGAACCTAAAATAAGGCAATTATCCATTCTGGTATGCTTGCGCGCTTATATATGTTTGTGTTATGGGATTCTTCACTACCGCTATGTATATACTTAAGCTTGTGCCTATGTCGTCGTGAAAAAAGGACTTATTTGGCTGATGATGATAAAGCATTGAATAAACATATGCTTGTTAAGTGTATGTGAATCACAAAATTTCTATTTTAAAAAATGAGCAATTCGAATTAAGTCAGGAATTTGTAAAGAATGTTATAATTTTTTGAAATATTTTCCTCTTTACTCGTTTTCTCAGTCGTTATGTGCTATGGTCGCTTACCAATTATGATGCGCATCTGCTTTCAAGAAGATAACAGATGACTGATTAACTATTGACATTTAGAGCGCATTTTTAATTTGGTGGATTGAAACTACAAAATCAAATTTAATACTCTTACGGTTATCGGCGATTATGTGGGAAAAATGCTTTGCGCATAAATTACTTGCAAAATGATGATCAACGTCAACTAGAAGGCAAAATTAAATTGTATACCACACTTCCATGTTCTTTTAATTCAGAATGAAACTCAGCGTAGAACACAAAAAAGGCTTTTATCCTTTCCTTTGATAACGCTTCGCAGAATAAATACATACAATGTCAGACGAATGGACAAAATCCTCGCATTTACAGCAAAACCAAACTTTGCAAGGACACAGCTAACTTCAAGACAGAAAAGTGATATTTAGTTTCTATACATCATTACTAGGCGCTATTTACAAAATTTGCAGGTATGCGGTTTATCATATATCCTTCTTTTCTATTTATCGGGCAAAAGCTGCGCCCTAATTTGTCATGCTATGCTGTTGTTCACTTCACCACTTGACAGTTTTAATCTTAGAAAGATTTGCATGTACTGATAGCAGATACTGAAATGAATAAAATAACGACTTATAAAGATCGATGCGGTTTGCCTGAAGATGTTTCAACGACAGCGGGTGTTCGATCTTTATTGAGCGCAATGTGTTTTTCAACCATTTGTATCTCAGCAAAACCAGTAATGCGTTGTTTTTTTATTTTTATTTATTTATTTTTTTGTCCGGCAAAGCTTGTTTTTCACGATCGCGTACGTCATGGGGGCAAAGAACTGTCAGCATAATGCTTTCATTCAAATTCTATTGAAAATCGTAACGATCGGCGGAAAAAATTTTACAGATAGAATCTCCGCCACTTGAATTAAACGGGTTTTTTGTTCGTGTAAACTGACAGCACACATGCTATAAATCAGATAAGTAAGACATAACAGCAACTAAAGATTCACATTCACATTTCCGAAAAATTGCATCCATGTATGCGATAGATATCAGCGAAATCAAAAAGCCCAAAACATTCCTCAGACATCCAGGGTATTTGACATGGCTTTCTGCTGTTTATTGCGTTCTAACATGTTCTCTGAGATTGAAAATTTTGAAAATTCAAAGATCAGCCTTTGTTCATGTTAGTCACTTACAATAAAAGAATCAAGAACACATTTTAACGTTATTTCTGGCCAGATGGATAATTCACAATTCTACTGAATCCACAATCCATAAACAAACTCTTAGCGCGGAGAAAGTGATAATGAAAGATTGATTTTGGTCCGTCATGAAATATTTAGTAGCTAAACTAAACTGATGAGAATTGTGTTTTGGTATCCGGCTTTGGCTTTGGCTATGGCTGTGGCTTATTATCCATGCAGTTCTACTTGTGATATTCGTTCTGTTGTGCGACAAAGCACTTCAACTACTCTGATTACCCTCCATGACATGTTTATAAACGAACACGTAAGTAAAATTCTAATGACATTAGTTGTACCATAAGGAAAATTATACCAGCCGAGTTAGAAATTTTGTTCTAGGATCACTTAGTACCTTGAGGATTTCTCTTTTATTCGTGATAATTTTGACGCTATAAATTCTCTCCAAAGAAATCTCCTAATACAGACTGTTCCAATGTGCTAATGTTTAATGTAGTGCTTAGGTAAATAACTGTTAAGAAAAAGTTATTGGTAAATTCTTAAATGAAGGAAACGAACTGACGAGTGAAAGTACGAAAAATTTAATGAACTTGTGAATTACTGAATGTATGTATTATTTTGTGTTAAACTGAATTCAATTGTTCAATACCGTTTGGCTACCTTAAGGTAGCCAGTAACGTTCCGCCTCATTAAAAAAAAGCCGTATTAAATACAACTCCAAAAAAACATCTTAACTGACCACTCCCACAATGGAGCTATGTTAACAAACACTCAAGTAAATATTGGAACTGAACATAGCAGAGCTAAAAATCCCAGCTAAGAAAGACCTGTTGGTTGTTAATGACCTTAGCCGTGGAACTAAACTCGGAACGACCGAGAACAGCACAAGCCAGTGGCCAGAACGGACATGAACTCGCAGCCTCCGGATTTCTATGAAAAGCATCACTATTGTTTATGCATTTTATAAGCTACAAATAACACGGAACATTTAAAAGAGCAAATTATTTTAACAGATACATATAAGAACTAAAAACCCTCCAGCTGAGAATGTTGAAGGAAGAGACGTTGTTTCGAGAATAAAAAACTCCGTTGCATAATCAGATTCAAACTCTCGTGTTTCGCGTTGTTTTTTCGGTTCCCGCGTAGATGGCACAGGATACAAACAGAACTCATAATTTATCTAGTGCGGTCGAGGCTTCATAACTCAAAAAAAAGCGTGTGTTAAAAAGCTCGCTTCATGAGCGAGAAAATTTAAAATTCAGAATGTTCTCGAATATACCTGAGGAGAATCGCTGACCAAAGCCAGACAATCCCACAATCGATCGCAAATAATCGACGGTACCGTGGAAACCTGCCTAACCTAAACAAACAATTTCCCCTCTTTGGTTTTCGCGTAAGTAACAAAGCCGCGAGTTTCAAGCTGGCGATCTAAAAAGGAGAGCCTGTGTGGAACTCAGACCTTTCCTACAGTGCTAGAAAACTAACGTTCTTAACTGAATATTACATTTCCAAGAACGACAAATATAAAAGTTTAACCCCATGAACTTTTTGTTCGCGAATTTACCGAAATCCTACCTTTTCGTTTTTCTTCCTCCTTTGCTATGGAATAGTTACATAAGTGTAATAGCTCCAGCTTTCACGTCTTTCATATGTTGATGACAAGGCCACGTGGACTGATGGCCTCGTGCAGCAATCAAAAACACGTGTTAAGTGGTCGTAAATTTAAAAACAAAAAAACAACTTGGTAATTAATCAGGAAGTGTTGCGATAATAAATGTACATCGTTTATTTGCGATATTTATAATAGGGATAGCTGAAAGGATAAATGATCAAACACATAGCATTGACTTAGAAAAGCTTCGAGTCCTGATCGATTGTTAAGTTAAAACTTCTTCACAACGACGCACTCTAACACCTCCAGATCTTTTACCTGGAAAATCAGTTCATGTTTAAACCTTGTTGACGTGGTACTGACGCCTGTATGAAAACCGGTTATGTGTGTCTGCCCCTGAAGGCTTGATGGTTTGTAATCCTGGTCATCTTTTCGTTTGGCGTTTAAAATAAATTCGCACATGTACTTGTTGAGTTCATCTCAGATTTGATTTCTTCCATTTTTTTCATCTCTTCCTTCTGTTTGAGGAATCGGCTAAAACAAGCTAACGTCGCGTCAGGTTCTTGCTCGAGTGTTTTTGTTCTGCTGTCTTCAATGGGTTTATCTAATGCGATAATACTGTTCGGACTTTCCGCCATTCAGAAATCTTTAGAGATTGTCTGCGGTTCACAGCTTATTTGCTATAAAACTAGTGTAAACTTGTGGAAACTCTACAAACTTCTGTGAATGAAGACTGAAGATGCGCCAACAACAATGCGAAAACGTTGGGAACTGATTGATTCATTTTGACAGCTGATTTCTGATTGGATGAAACGCTTCTCCTACGTGTGAGAAAGTCGTTTCGCGATTGTGTTTGCATAAAGAAATTTCCGTACGGGTTTTTCATGGGATCGATTCTATCCGAAAATCTCAGTAAGTATGAAATTCAACTTGCGTTAAGTTTTTTTACTATTTCTGCTTTACTAGTAAATAAAACATTAGAAATCAGTGCATGAGTAAATAGTGCAGGTGCTTGTATCGTTTTAGATATTACGTAACTACGCGTATTGCATTTTGAAAAACTGAAACTTTTGCTTTTCGGTCAGAGTTCATTGACAGTAAATTAAAAATAACAAACAGAACTTAGTATTGACGGTAGTATTGAGAGGTACGGGCTGAGCCTGAATTACGAAACTTTGCAAGCCTAAGTGAATTTCCCTTTGGGCGAGCGAGAGGATTTTCATAAACTCACATCGAATGGTAGCTTTAAAATTGCCTACAGGCCAAAACTTTAGCTTGTTCTTTTGTTTTTAATGCGGTGAATAAAATCCAAACTTGCGGTGTTGCGGTGATCTCAAACCCTTCTGTGTGCGATGTTTGTGTTTTTCACGCTACGATGTTCGGTGAAATAAAGTTATTTGTGGTGCTGTGGTTTCTTCTTTGACCTTTCTCAGACCTAGATATAGCATGCAAACGCCTTTAATCCGTGCTAATTTATAACAGAAACGTACTTTTCTATTGTGTTTTTAAAATTTGTAACGAAATACGGACCAACACTGTCTAGTTAACCTTCAATATGCTTCAGCTGCCAATCCGAAGCTGTTTTCATTAATACATAACTTGACAAGTAACTTTACCTCTGCAATGATGCAGCCGGAGTTGTGTCTTCAGGAGACATGTGGAAACCATGAGTGAGTACAGACAAGTTAATCCTGACAATCCTGGACCGAATGTATTATTGACTGCATAGCTTTTTTAGCTGATTTACAGGCATCAGCGGTATCAACATGTAGGCATGTAGGCTTCGTAAAAGGGTTTCAAACCAGAATTGGTTTTTCGGCCATAACCACGCACGGACGTCTAGCGGGCCTTGTCTTTCAAAGAGCAATTTGAAGCATAGTCAATCGCATTCGCCTCGACTTCTTTAGGTGCTGAAAAAGTAAGTGCGGCTGAAATGTTGAGTCCCGAGTGTGCTGAAAGGTCGAAACGTCGTTTGCTTATAGCGTCAATTTTTATCACAAAATTAGATTAAATGACTGCCTTAAATTTTGACAAATAAAAGAAAAAACGATTTTTTTGTGCCCTTGAAGGTGAGAAGTAACCTTAACAGAATCAAAATAGGGCTGCACAAAAGAGGGCTAAAGGAAGAGAGATTGTTGTTGTGTTATGTCCCATAGGGACTACGAGCTAATTATTATTAGAGGATAAAGTAAAAAAAATAAACAGTATTTTGCAATAAATTTCCCACTTAAAAGTTGTAACGACTTGTCTATGTTGAACCAGAAATAAAAAAAAGTCTATGTTACATAATTCACCGATTTCTACACCTTTGTACGTGCCTTTCCAGTGATTGCATTCTCACTTGCAGCGATTCAACTCCCAGATATCAATACTTACATTTAAAAACAATCTCCAATCAAATAGGATAAAACTAAGCATGAGCCCACAAGTACGCATTGCGGGCCTATTTTTAATAATAAAATTGTATTAACCCGTAGAAATCTGCCTACAGTTAGCACATAATTGTGACAACGAAAAAAAAAAAACAGAGCATGAAAACACCAGCTGTGTGCATGTCTGTAAAACGGGGTTGAAGACATTTAAGAGTTTGTGACCCTGAATACAGAAAAGTGTCCGTTTTCCGTATTAACTGGTGTCCGAATAAAGCGGGTAAATTTTAGAGAAAATATATGAGCTTTTCGTTGGGAAAAACGAAACTGTCCGTTATACACGGTGTCTATATTAAGCGGGTGTCCTTAAGCCTCGTCTACACGAGCACTTTTTATGTGACAAATCTTATTTGCTGGTGTAGATGTACAATTGGCCATTTTTATGTGACAAATATATTTACTGAAAAGATGGGGTGTTAACCTATTTTTGTGACAAGTAAAAGTTGTCACATACAAAAAAATTGCCAGTGTAGACGACTCGTCACATAAAATGTGGCAAATATGCTCAAAAGCACCAAGATTTTCGGAGGCGACTAAGCAGCCCCTTCTTGTTTCGGCGTATCTCTGCTGTCCAAAGTCATTACTGGCGCACTAAACTTTGAACTGGTGACAAATATTTGCTGTGCTATCTACCGAATCAAATATATTTCTCGTATAAAAATTGTCACATAAAAATTGCTTGTGTAGACGAAGCTTTAGAGCGGGGTTCCAATGTACAAAAAATAAAGAGATGCATGAAATAAATAAATAAATAAATAAATAAATGTTTTGTTACGATTCAAATGACTATATCAGCGTTTGTTCTAGTTACATAGCGACACTTTTTCAAGTTTGTAGTTTTGTTGCAACATCTTCCAAAAGAAACATGTTTTTTTTTAAGTTGTTGGTAAAGCCAAGTTGAAGTGTTTGAATTACTGACAGCAAGCATGGGAAACTAAGAAGCTTTAAAGGTACCACAAAAAATATATGTCAGTGAAGTTGAACGATCTGTGACAACTTTCTTATTGAAGGTTTTTTTAAATATCATAGACTTTATTTGTTTTCTGCACCGCTAGTACTTACGCCGTTTATCTCATACATCGCGTAACCTACTTTACATTTGTTTCCATTACAGTTTTGTCACTAATATTACTTGATGGTGGCCTATGCTCCGGGAGGAGCCATGTGCCAAAGTAAGTAAGTAAATATTACTTTCTTATTGAAGATGTAATTTCGTTTTAGTTTGGTTCCCAGAATCTTGAAAGATCGCGCATGTGTGCTGTACCACGTCAGACGTGTATTTGTCATTTGGTAGATCACGATAAGAAACCAATCCGGCATAACACGAAGAGTATCTTGGTTGTAGTTTAAAGATAAAATGCAACTTGACGCCATTCCCGCCGCTTATATTGTAGCCAGACATGTTGATGGAAAAGACTACATCATCAGATATATTATTAGCTAAAATTTTGTGACCAGTTAAATTTCCATACATACTAATTAGCACTAGGCACGTTCTCCCTCACACAATTAAGAAAGGTACTCCCTGAGGTCTTTAGCAAACGATTATAAAGAAATAAATGCAATCATTTACTTCTTGCGGCTAATAAAATGTGACATTTTCAATAATGACTAATGGTCGATACAGATGGTGTGTGCAAATTAATGTCATAGACGTTTTTAAACTCGGCTCCTGTGTTTATACAAAGAAAATTAACTCATACATTTTAGTGCATTATAACCACGAAGCCAGACAATAGGTAGACGAGAAGAACTTCTCCAAAGGCGAAATTTTCCTTCATTATCGGTCGGGAGAGGTAAAAAACCTGTTCATTGACTCATTCCACTAAATGCTTCCATTTGTTTTTGGTTGTTGGCAGGTGGAATAATTGTCGACTCGAAACACAATCCGGAGAATAATCTATCATTTTTATTTAAAAGGTTTTCAGATCTATCTTTGACTACTAAGCCATGATATTGGCCTGTATTTTATCGGAGAAGCCGTTAAAAATTGTGATAATGAGAACAGATTGGCTAGCACAAGGATAGTAAATGTTCTGTATTTAAGTCAAAATCTTTACTTCTACATAAAATTCATAACATAAACATTTAAACGCTGATTTAACAAAATCTTTGCCAGCGATCGCTTGATTGAAACAAATTTGAAATTTTGGCATGTGCCTTGAAGAAGATGAGAAATGACCGACCCGTATTTTCTTTTTTTGTTTTTGCCTGAAAAAAACTACAATTTCAACACGGCAACAGAATATAATAGTTCCGGAAACAGAAAACTTGAAAGGGTTTGCTTTTAATTAAGAGAGCAATAAAGTATTACAAGATGCATTTTCTATCAATTTTAATTAATTCCACCACATCTTGCTTTTATTTCAAACATGTGCGGTGTGTTTGACCTTGTCTCATATCAGTTTGGTTTGTTTGGGATCGCATTCCCGGCCTTACCATTCCTGAAGGGAAGTAATTTTGGAAACATGGAAATATCGCCTTGCCTTTTTTGTATTTTTTGCGTTTTTCAGTTCGATATTGGAAAAAACAACTTTAATGGATGACCGGCACATCCACTTCGATTAAAAAACTAATGGCTGTCAATTCGAGCAAGAACGACGTGCTACAGATCTTACGCACATAACATGACTTTATGGCTTAAGTACATTATAGTGTGCAAAAGCGCTATTATTTCAAGAGAGGTGTGACGTCTTTTGCACTTTGGAAATAGACAAAGTTAATTAAAGTGCAATATTCGAAAACGCATGTCTGATATCGGTGATCGTATTTAGACTGATGAAAATGGCTATTTTGTTCTAAAAAGTTTATTTTAAAACATAAAAACGTGGTGTTACTCTTAATGAAATCTTTACAAATTAAATGGCCAACTGCACACGGAGCTTCTTAAAAAGCACGTAGACAAAACATTCAAAGATTATTTTTCTCACTATATTCATCGGGAATCAATTATTTAAGAGACACATCTTGATCAATATACTTTACTTCAGACTTCCCATTTGTTAACTTTTTCTGCTTCTGCGGCTAACTTCAAGAGGTTTACCTTGTTTTAAGGACAGAGAAAAGACACGGGCACATGAAATACCAAAAATTACATAAACTAAATAAACATAAACCATTTGGCAACTCTCTTCTTGCTGTTTGAAAATGTGGTCAAACACGGACTCCTGTTTGATATTTTAGTTCCATTATTGCCATCAATATTGACGGAAACTGAACGGGAGAACGTATAGCCCATTTAGCGTGAACTTCTTTTAATTTGATGCTTAGTAGTTCAAACCGTTTGGTGTTATCGTGTTTTGTGTCCTGTCTTGCTTTGATTATTTTCCCTCGTGGCGTAAAAATCAGTTTGTTGACCAGTGGTGTACAATAGATCTCGCTCACGTTTTCGGTTGTCGCTGTGGTTTTAGTTGTGTCAGTGCCGCAGGCCACTTCGGGGGCAATTTGACCAGCAAAAGCCACTTCAACTGACTCATTTGATACCACTTTTTTTTATTTATATTAAAAATGAAAACCAAAACGCAAGGCTCCGCGTACTATAGACCCTATGATAATTGACAATTATTCCACAAGCTTGCGTTGGATATGAGTTGATAGATAGCAAACGAGGTGTGTGTAGAATAATTGTGTTATTAAAAACACCATCGAAATACATAGATTTCTAAAATTGAAAACAATTATGCGTACGCTTTCCATAAATATATAGCAAGGTATAATGGCTCAAATACCATGATGGCTAAGCCAACGAAAACTCTTGAATTGCATTATTCAGTGATCCAGTTTTTAATAACACGAATTTTAGCGTATTCACAAACAAATTCCAACAGCAATACACCTTGATGATTCCGTCTTAAATTCGTTATATAATAAAGAGTTTCGCCACGATTCAAAATGACAACAGAAAACTGAACAGCAGAGAGGAATGTTGTGAAAAGAAAATAACATCTCAGTCACACGTTTTTAAAGATACGGCTAGCTTAAACCGGCTGGACGTTAAACAGAAATTCAAAATGTGTGCTTATTTTCAGGGTCATGGAATCAATTAATGATGATAAGTGTCTTTCGTATTATAATTTGATTTTGAACTATATTTCCTTAAGACAACAAGAACAATTTATTTTAGCAGAAAACATGCTAACACTGGTTATATCTCATATCCCAAAACGTGTTACATTTCATTTAGAAAGTTGTCAAACAGAAAATTGAAAAGTTGATCTAGCTCTAGTTACAACAGTAGGGCGTAAATCACTTTGCTTAAAAAACTGTGAACTGTAAACCCACGAAGGTTTCCTTTCCGAGCAAGAGTAGATTTATGGGTGAGAGGGACAAATTATGTTTTGTTTTATCCAAATGGAACGTTTAAAACCTTCTGTAGTCTCCTCCTTTTGTTGTTCACGTTTTTTGGGTTCCAGTTTTTTTGTTTCTGTTTAAGAGAGTATGATTATACTCAGGTGTTGGTTTCCTGATAGGTATTCTGTAAAGGGACAAGAGTAGGACTCATAGAAAGCCTTTCAGATCTTTAATATCATTTAGTAAGAAAAACCACAAGTTATATTCGCCTTATACCTTTTCTAAATTCAAATGTACAGTCCTACTAGCACCTTTAAGATTGTGAAGAATGCACGTTGAACTAGACCGTAGAAAATCGGATACTTCGGATGCTTTTGTATGTGACATGAACTGAAATTCCCTGATAATTGGTGCAAATAACGGATATAGCATTTTTCGTAAGTAAACCAGAAAGTTTTGAACGGCGGAAGCATTTTGATATGAACACTAGTTCTGTTGACAAAAGACGCGGTTTCAAATACCAAGTAAAGTTTCAAAATCATTTGATATTAGGGAGCTAAAACGATCCTTAGCCTTCCATGCGCGTTAATTTTTAATCGTCCTCTGCAAAACAATAACGACAAAATGATCAAGTTCTGTTAGTTTCGAGAACATCGCTCTATAGAGCGCTTAGTTTTTCCTATTTATTTTTGGAACAGAACGTTCTTTTTCTATATTTAGCTTGATATATGTACACAATAGATCTAGGTATGGTAAACTACACAATCATGTTTTACTCGGTGTCGCCCTCGGCGTCACCATATTCATTTTTTAAGCACCCAAATGTAGGGAAATTTACAAATTAAACCAAGGCATAATAAATTCGCCAAAAATATGAAAATACTACAATATAAATGCTTTCCATATGTACTAGAAGAATTAAAAGCAAGACAAATGATTTTCTTGATAAATGGCCGGATTATTTAGACAATAGTAATGTCTCAGGCTATAGTAGTTGGGTTCCGCTATTAGATTTCAGCAATGACTCAAACATTGTTTAGTTTGACCCGGCTTTTGTTTCCTTCATCATAACCTCATGATTGATGAATTGCTTTGTGGAAATATGAGCGTTTTTCTCGTATTTCTGCGTAGCGTTACAAAAGTAGTATACGCGAGCATTTTCTTATTCTAACCTCGGGAGAATAAATTCAAAGGCAACGTCAGATTTATACTTTTCTCCAAAAATTGATCTTGTGCAATTAGATAATATATTATATATTTAATATACAACTGCATGTACTGATCAATTATACAGCGGAAGAGGTTTTCAAGCACGAAGCACGTTTTGATCAAGGTTGTAATTCAAAAAATTGAAAATTATTAAAAACTCACATTTGCCCGTATTTTTTTAAATTTTGGATTCATTTTCTTTATCGCGTTTCCAAGGTCGATCTCAACCAGGAAGCACGTACACTTCAATATCAGGTGTTAAAGAAAGAAACTTGTGGTCATGTTTAAGAAAAATCTACCCAGTTAACCAGCTTATGATAACTTGGTTTCACAACATTGCAGCTGTTTGTTAACTCAAGATGGCCTTGTGGTATTTCAGCGACCAGAGCGTTTTTGCTGCCAATCGAATTCGAAAGATCTATTTGAGGTTCGTTTTTGGAAAAATGTTGGCAAAAGAATAGATCCTTTAGTGAGAGACATATAGTAACAACTGGAACATATTGCAGGATAACAACTGAACACTGATAGAGGTAAGGCGGCGAATTTTTGCACTTATTGAAAAGAAATCTAAAGCAATTTGACATCCTCTGTAGAAAAGAAAATTTACTGAAAAGACACAACGATTCCGCTCTGTTAACAAATGATTGTAATAATTATATCGGCTACATACAAGACGATCTTGACTTTTAATTAACTTTGTCATGGCCCGCGGCTAGAACTTTCCACGAGGAGTCGAATTTTTGCTAGGTAACAATTTCCAATACATTTGGGTGTTACATTTCAAATGTTTGCTTTATTAGCTTTTTTTTTATAGCTACTGTATGTCAAAAATTAAAAAGAGCCACCGTGCCAATCACGCAAGCAAACTTGAATCTGAAGGCTCACTGATATTTAATTTTCTAAAACGGAAAAGTGAGGATTGCACTGATGCCGATAAGAGCAAAAAAAGAATAATTAAGAAAGTAATGAGAGATGACATTCGTTTGAAAAGGAGATGACAGATGACGATCAATCAGTATGACGTACACTGTAGTGGGGTTTAGTGTTTCACTTTTTATCATACATCCAGCCTTCTAAAAGGAGAAACTATCCTGCAAGCCACAAGCGAAAGACCTCATCATACAATAAGGCAATTACATTCAGAGCCCATTTTGCTGTTTCATCGACTAAAGTAAGTAATGGTTTGTTCTTAATGTTGTGCCAAATCCAAAATATTTGTTAGGTACGAGATTATATACCGTGCAGTTTCGTTATAATTCAAGCTAGTAGTTCATCCATCAGCCCTAATTTTTGAACAAGGATGTTCATTTCAGACAATTTATTTTGAGATGGCTGGTTCTTGAAATCAACCATTTAAATCCAGGATTGTTTCAAATCGTGAAATTGTCCTTTAATACTTAAAGCAAAGCTGCATTTTTCACACTGACAAAATAAAAATTTGTACTGCTTTTATAGTTATCCATCCGAAGATCGAATTTTGAGGAGAAACAGTAAACATGCATGTAACATCACGAACCTGAAAAGACACAGATTTTTAAATATTTAAGATTCAGTGCAAGATGGCTTGTTCAAAGTAATTAATGGGCCCATGATAATTTTTCAAACTGAACCCTTTCTCTTGCTTGAAGTAGTATGAGCAATTTAGTGGTATATGCAACTTCTATTCAGTAAAGCGGATCATGCTAATAAAAAGTCTTATCCTGAGATCGGTACCTTTGTGTGTATTTCATGCTTTAGAAACATTAGAATATCAGTATGACTAAATATTTATAAACTAATATATTGGAAAATAGCACATTTATCGCCGTGCGCTTGAATTTTCAGGGTTGAATCGTTTAGAATTGAAAGTCAATTGTTCCTTTCGGTTTTCTTATCCACAACAAGTTAATCACGACCGTGCCAACGAAGGATGACATTTTGTTGGGAAAGATCTGACACATGGTAAATAAATTGCTCCTGAATATGACGTATGCTCGATAGTACAGTTTAGCCTTCCGTTTTAATAAAACAAATCTTTTTTTAAAAAAAGAGAAACTATCATTTGGCCAAGAGCGACGAACGACCATTGTACAAAACCAAGCAATTTAATCAGAAATCCAGTTTGACCGGTCTATTTACAAAAGTAGGGGGTGGATTGTTCTTTAATATTGTTCTCAAGGTCTACATTTTGGCAAAGTCCGAAGTTGTATAGCGCAGGTCCGTTAGGGTTAAAACTAGATATTCATTTATAAGCCCATGCAATATTGAAAGGGAAGGATGATTCCAGACGATTTCTTAGATAGCTGGTCACTAAAGCAAGGATTTACACTCATTAGTTTTTCAAAGTTTTAAAAAGGAGAACGTGTAAATTGCAGGAGAGCTATATATTTCACTTCGACCAAGTAAGATATTTTTATATGCGATCTTTTTAGTTGTCAATCCAACGAATCTAATTTCTAGAAGAAGCCGCAAACAC
>Ga0126339_10001004_pt1 | contig 17853 bp, 6 predicted proteins | sample OrbTmetagenome_2_FD_92532 | JGI IMG/M metagenome (GOLD analysis project Ga0126339, IMG submission 92532) | Coral microbial communities from Petempiche,Puerto Morelos, Mexico - Orbicella T R C metagenome | ecosystem: Host-associated > Invertebrates > Cnidaria > Coral | place: Petempiche,Puerto...
AAGTTTCCATCTCTCGTTCAGAGTTTTCAGTACGTGGTATGCAGCGAAGTTGGGTGCAAGATCAAACCTACAAACAGATCAGTGAATGTGAGAGTTCGATATAAAAGCTTCGTTGGTGGGCGAAAGGATGACTCTTTTTTCAAGGCGCATAAGATGATTAAGTTCCCAACGAAAGCAGTGATGGCGAGAAGGAGATCAGCTCCTACAAGGGTGTAGTCCACATATGGCCCGTCCCGCGTCCCGTCCAGTAGTGTTGGTGAGCAGAAAACCGAGTGAAAGGGAACTTGTTTTCCTTCTTGGCTGGAATTGACCATTTTCCTCTTTGTCAGTCAATATTATTTTTGGTTTAAATTGTGATAGTCTCCTGCGGGTAATGGCATGGGAAGGGAAAACTCTGATAAGCCCCCTGTTACGCTCGTCAAACCAATGTTGTGTGATCGGCCGAGGTATCCCAATCGTCGAGTTACGAGCAAAATAACGAAACGCCGTCCGGAGACACCAGCTCAAAACGAGCTTCTGAATGATATAAACCACAAAGGGGGCTGACTCACAATACTGTCATCATAAGGCATCAAAACTATCGTCTTAGTAACAAATTGTTATTAAAAATACTGACTGATAAAAGAAGAATAGCGATGGCCTTTGAGTTGCAGGATGAATTATTTATTTCAGGTAAAATCTGTTTCAATTAAGGCTTTAATTTCCGATTTCTAGTAGCGAGAAATTAATTCTAAGGTTTGGAAACCCTTACAGCGAATGGTAACGAAGCCTGCCATGAATTATTCCAATTTCGTTGAGGAGAATCAAATATATTTGTAAAAGATAATTTCCGATTGTAAACCGGACCTTGATCTGAAGCCGAAACGTTTGGATAGTAGACCATGGCAATTTAAAATATTCATTGGTGCTTGCATGTGTGAATTTTGTCAAACTGTAGCTTCGACTCCTGTTGTGAAAACTAAGAATCATTTTCAGTTTCTACTGGTTAAATAATCACTTTGTTTCTTTTTCTCATCAAACGAAATGCAATCATCATACAAGCCATTTGACCATAAATTTGTGTCCCAGACTTCTTAAGTCAAAGATCAACTCTAGTTAGCAACTGCATGCTCACGTATTTCCCTTTTTGTTCATTACGAGAACTTGTCCCTCGTGAAGGCATGTCGGCCTACATCAGGAGGTTGTCAGTAGACTTTGACCAGCTGTGGGTAAAACTGAAAAATATGAAAAATATGAACAAAGAATTTCTTAGCTACTATTCACAAAATGTACAGGTATTAAAGACTAAACTGAATGTACTCATATCACAGAAACCACAAGTTAGAATATCCGTACAGACATGAATCTGATGCTGGGGCATTCTGGAGTCTTAATTCGTGTTAAAACAAATTGTCAAATGTTGAATGCTTATAGTGGTCGATGCGCTTAGCTACAACTAGCTAGCTCACGTAGACTGAAAGAAAGAATTTATGTTAATGGCAGATAGAAGATGATTTCATTGAGACCCACCCATGTTTTTTAATAGGATCAATAGTCATTATGGGGATCAAAGTTCGTTTTTGCGTTTTACTTTCCGCTAAGTGAGTTAACTTTTACTATCATACTTAGTTGTGGTCATAATGAAGTGAAATCTTCACCTGACTGATTAAAACACATACTTGGACAGTTGATAATCCACTGTGTCAATAAAATTATCGCAGTTCGGGAAAAAGTTGACAAATGTTAAAATTAAAGCAATGACCTATATCCAAGCTGTTTTTTGCTGTTTATCGGCTATATTAAACTAATCTGCACAATTGGACGAAGGACCATAACGGTAAAGCGTGCATAAGCGTTGTTTACCTGAGCTTTGTGCTGAATGAATAAAAGGTTCACGGGCGAGAGATAAGACTTAATAGGCCGCAGTTTGTACTACCCGGTCACATGGTACGAAATCAACCTTGCTTGGGCGTGAGACTTCCAAAACAAAGGAAAGTCAAGCTTCACTGGTGCGAGTTGCTTTGTTTTGGAAGTCCCAATGTGTAACTTGCGTCCCAACATGGCTGATTCTGTACCATGCGACCGGGTCGTGCAAAGGACTAATTCTCAATTTCTGTCACTGCACATATTTGTGGTGGGAGATCTTAAGACAAGACCTGGGTTTTTACAGTTTGCGGCGTTACCCTCTTATCACTTGCCGAGATAGCTCAGTTGGGAGAGCGTCAGACTGAAGATCTGAAGGTCCCTGGTTCAAATCCGGACAACTCGCATGAGTTCTGAATAATCCCGGGTCTCGGCAAAGTTTTACTCTTTATTTTAAATTAAAAAGCGGAAACTATGGGCCATGCTATGAGTAAGTTAAGTGACGAATTAAAATGAGGGAGGTACCCTGTAATTTGCTGGGATTGCAGCTTGGATATTAACAAACGATCTTGCTTAAATCAAGGCATTGTTTCTGTCAAGTAACATTTCGTATAGGTTACCTCACTTACATTTCATCACAAATCATTGTATTGTATTCCATGTTTATTAATTGCACCTGTTTCATCTTTGTAAAAGAAAAGCCGTAAGGTAGTCCAAAAAAACATTTTAAACGATTTTATGAGGAATTCCCATCTTCGAAAACTGTCTGAGCTATATCAGTTAATTTTAGATAGTGCAGGTCCACATCAGGACTTAGCGTCTTGCCAATTTTGATCTTCAACCTGCTTTATCAAATAAATTGTGTATGTATGTATGTATGTACACCTCGAAGTTGCTAGGGGCCTCCACAGACTAGACATTTGGTTGTCGACAACTATTTGCTATCGACGACTAAATGTTATCGAAACTAATTGTGTCTGATGCGAGCATTCCACACATTGGAATCCATGTCTAAGTCAGGTCAGCGAGACCTTGGGAACTAACATTCACTGCGCATGCTCAAAACACAATACCCATGCTCAAACCACTGTCTACTGACAACGCAGTTTCGATAGTTGTCGACAACTAAACCAATGATTCCCACACAAGAAAAAAACGGTCAAAACGAAAACAACTAAAGCAGTTTCTCTTTTCGAAAAGGGAAACTGCATAGTTCTCGACAGCTAAAAATTTAGCGTTTAGTTCTCGACAACTCATCTCACACACTACGTTTTTGAGTTGTCGATAACATTTACTTGTCAACAACTAAATGCCTAGTCTGTGGAGGCCCTAAGCAACTTTATATCATGCCATAATGGCGGCCGGGACAACTTTTGGAAAACTCCCAAACGCTTGCAGTGTTCTTTGGTTGGATAATAACTAAAACTCGGAAAATTTACCAATGTTTCAACGAAGATTTCGAAAAAAACTAGACTTGTTCCCCTGACTGAATCCATGATAATGATATGAGAAATTTATCACACCAGCCACGTGACCGATTGGGTTGAAGTGACGAGGTCAGCATGCGCCACATTCTAAAGTAGTTTAATTGAAAGGCACTGACTTAGTAGGCTGATCAAAAGGTAGGTTCAGTTATATCTACTTTGTAGTCCCCTCGTCCTCTTCAAATTACATTTCTAGAGACAATTTTCAAGCGACTACATTATGAGTTACACAAAAACTTGAGGCAAAAATCGAACAGTGCTCGTTAAATTGTGTTAAAAGATTCTCAAAGACAGCTCAACCCATCTCGGTACGTAGTACATTTTTGTAAACACCTAAAATAGCCCCTTGAATAGACGAGTACGATCACCAAAAATCGCTAATCTAAAAGAAAATAACACCATGTAAAATTAATACAAGAATTTTCGAAATTTTCAAGCTCTGGTGGTACTATGGGCGTTCTTAGATTATTTTGAATTAGTAAATTTACACAAAATGCAGAAAAACTGATTAAATGACTAGATCTTTCTTGTGGTATTCTCCGCGAGGTTAGCTTTGTGCTGTATTTAACCGCGAAATTTGAATTCTGGTGACAACATGTCAAATGTAGCGACTTTTGTCAAAAAGCAAGGCGTAAAAATACACCTTCAGTATCAAACCCAATAACATAAGGAGTTTTTATAGTAATGCTTTAGATTCAAGGGAAACGTAGTCACAAGGAAACAACTGTATAAATCAAGAATCTTAATCGGTGATAAGACGTCAATAAGAGCAGAAACTGTCAAAGTGATATTACAAACATTGTACTACCGAGCTTATACTTAAATGTTATTTTCAAAACTCTCCAATATCAGTCCTACGATAATTTAGAGGAAGGGAAATTTGCAGCATTTTGTACGTTGTTTTATTAATTAACAACTTGATTTTGAATAATACCTTCTTTGGTTGAATTTGCGTATGAAAAGAAGTATTGGTGTTAGAACGTGGAATGACAGCCCGTGCCACAAACACATTGAGAATACATAAGCACGAAAATTCAAATGCAGATAATAAAATGTCTTAAAAGGTAATAAATATTTCGTTAAAATACCTGTTTTCGCTATTTCGTTGTGATCATTTTTTCTTAATTTCCAAGCATTTTTCAAATAAAAGCTATTTAATTTTGGGTTTGGCCTTCACGGTAAGAGTTATAAAAATCCTTATAAGAAGATTTTCTTTGTAATTTAATTTCCAAATTTTCTTCAAATTAAATGTGCTGCTTAATTTGGAATTGAATCATTGTGAAGCTTTTTGAAACACTCATCAGGTATAAGAGACCAAAAGTGACAGTTAAAGCCGGAAAAGCGATAGCACATGTGGAATTTTGGCATGTTTTAGGGTTGTCTAACGATTACCAAGGTATATATTGCCAACAGCAATAAAACAATAGTCAAATTGCCAATGCTTTAAAATTTACTCGAATGGAATTGTTTCTGAATGCTTTGCTAACAAAAGCCCAAAACAGATTATTCGATAAACGCCAAATGTGTAAGATGAAAATCGTCTTTAGGGTAATTTTAGAGGGTTTTTTTTCTTTTTGATGACGAAGTGTTTTTGACATCAGGTAACCGGCTTATGCTAATGGTAAAGACAGATACAGCCCGAATTACTAGCAATATTCCCCTCAAAGCCTGCACAGTCAAATTTAGGCTCCATTTAATATGTTTTGGTCTGTTCCAATTTTCTCATAAACAGCAATCGAATTCATCTCTCAAAATTCTTTTTAGGGCACGGTGTCGGCCACTCCAGCCTTGTCATGGAAAAAATCTTTCACCAAAGAGTAGACCGTTGCACGCTCCGTCCAAAAATACATGTCTCGCAGACTTTTTGCCAAATTTCCCAGGTCTTGTCGTCTCGAAGTTTTTCGTGAAGCCTTCTCGGAGTCGCGACTTCTTTTGCGTTTAGAAAGTCTTGAATTCGCCACTCCTAAAAGACGCTCTTTAATCACATATCTCAGCATGAATCACGATGTACTAACATTTGTTTAGTGCGCGCAGTAAGTGGGTAAAAATAACTTTGCGATTGGTAGCTGTGAATTTGACCGCAAAGTCTTCAAATATGCTTGTTGACTCATCCGTTTCTGGATGATTTTGTTGATAAAAGCGTGCTCGGAGTGAGATGAATAGTTTTGTTAATGAACAAGTGACAAATATCCTATACAGAAAGCTGTATTAGCTAGTATTAAAGGAAAGGCTTCGAAGTGGTTTCAATACGAATAATTCCAGAAAGCAAATATAAGTTGCGTAACTTTTAAAATTTAATGAACAGCTTTTGTAAAGACTGAACGAGATTAGACAACGCGGAATCCTTAGTTTTTTTTGATTCCTTCTCATAGTTTTGTTTAAATGTTACGTTTTTACTCAGACATATCTGGCTTATTAACGAATTCAAAAAAATATAGCCAAAATGTTTGTTACCTTCAATTTTTTAAAATCGTGATTGCACCAAGAAAGTATGGAAATTAGTTGAGACAGCTACTGGAAGTCGGTACAGCGCAGTGCATTGTCATATTACTTTATCATTCTTTGATTTTAATCATGTAAAAGCAACAGTTCGAATTCGAGAACTTGATTGGTTCTTTGTCATCCGTGTTAAGCCTGTTTGTAATCGTATCGTTAGCTAGCTTTGGTTCTAGAATAGAACCAGCGCACATTCGTCAATTAGTCTTTATTTGTTTAACGGTTGTTTCAATATGGGAACTGCCGGAGTAAACACTGGGAAAAGACTAAGAAAATTCCGGAAATTTCAGCTCTGCTTAGTTAGTTTCCAGACTTAATGGCTCTCTTTCAGACACTGAAAAAAGAGTAATAAAGAAGATGTTGTTGTTTCACTAAAGAAGTGTAAGGAAAAATATTTTTCTTCCATTGTTTTTGATACCATCAAGGAACAAGAGAAAAAAAAAAGCGTATTTCCCCCTAAGTTGTATTTCACTTATGTCAAATCATAATTACATTTGTCATACAGGGCAATCTTGTGGGCGGAAGAGAAATAAAAATTAAGGAGGCAACACTTAACATATCACTCAACTTGAAAACGACTCACATATTCCTTTAATTCATTTAGCATCTTTGATCCTCACTACACCTGCCTGGGGTAAGCATTTTTCTTAATTGCTTCTACCTGCTAGTCATGATTTAAGAAAAAAAAAATCGTAAAGTGCGGAGTGTATTCATAAAAAAGTAATTACTTCGACCGGTTAAATTAACTTTGTCCTCAAGTCTCAAATTTAGAATTTTTCCGCTTAAAATTCGTGCAGGCTGTGTGCTGTTTGATGAAGACATGTTTTTGACTGACAAATTTTTAAGGCATCCTTAACTTCGCTTCAGCTGTAAAGAATAGGTTTTTATATTGGCAAGGAAATTGAAGAACAAACTTGAATTACATGGCCACTAATTCAATGAATGTCACTACGAGGTGTGACTCTTTCTCGAGTTTGCCATATTGTACGTTTGATCGGCAGGTTTTCATACTAAATATTGCACTTTAGACTTCAATTTATGTCAGCCAACGGGAAGTCAGTGCAAGATCGTTTATTGACTTGATCAGAATTTAATTTTACGAGGTAAGACACAAAGAAGTAATTCTTGTTAGCCATGTGTACAGTTACTAGCCTACATCATAGTTCTTTTCCTAGGCTTGTTTGGACGTTGTTCTTAACTCGCTATTTTTGTTCCTGATTATTAGTAATGAAAACAATTATCAGTCGCTGAAAAAATATTCATTTGTGTACCAGATAATTGCTTCTCTCTATTTTTTCAATATTTTTTGTTTGCGACCATAAAAGAGGTCGTCTTTTTCAATCATTTTCTTAGGTAACTCGTGTGTAGATTAGATTAACTGAAAATGGAGTTTTTGAGAGCTACAGTTTTCTACTAGTCGTCCTCCGCAATTGTTCTTTTTTGATAACCCCAAAACTCTTGGACAAGTACCCATACACTAAGAAGTGCTATGCGCAATGAAAACGTTTACTTTAAAAAGACGTTTGAAATAGAATTTGAGTAATACCGTTGCATGGGATCGCTTTTTTCTTACGTTAAGAGATGTTTAACATTAAAAGGATGTTAAAATGGCGTCAATTTTAATAATGTGTCTAGTCACTTATCAGAGTTTTAATCGCCAACATTTAAAACCACCACAGTTAAGAAATGATAGATACCTCGTAGAAATAGTTGTAGTTAAGGTTTAGGAGTTTGAGAATTTATAGAATGTTTCTAGTATTTGTATCTAGTTTTTGTATTTACCCAGTGATTTCACATTTGAGGCTATAAGAAAGGTTTTTTTCTGCCATGGACAACTGACAGTTTCTTAACTATATTTAAGGTTGAACAAGTTTCCATTATGGGATTTGGCAAAGATTTAACTTCTTGGTTTTAGCAACGTTTCAAAAAAGTATTTCTGACAAGAGACTTAGATCTATGATCTCTTGTTACTTATCAAAAGATTTGGTTTTTAGGCCTTTTGGGCAACTTCAAGTAACGTCTTAATATCAGTCAGCCGATCCATTACTTACAACTCTAATCGTTCTACATTCATGGCCAAAGGCCTTAAGCTTTTCCCTTTCTAGCATAAGTCGTTAAACAAAGATGCCAAAAACAACAGGAAGCGAAATTAAGATTTCCTATAATTGTGGTAAGCACGCTGTGCTTGCCTATGACAGAGTAGTTGCTATTGGTTACGTGTGACAGGTGATCACCCACTTTAGTCGAAATCAGAAGCTTGTTGAAAAGGCAGGTTAGTTGTTCTCAGTCAAAGTGCAAAATTGCTGTTAAAAAGAACAAACAGGTCTAGTTTGATTGCAACTTAAACTTATGTACAAATTTCGCACAGAACTTCTCATCTTGACCAAACTGATTCCTAAAACCATTGAACAGATCATGGATAGGTTTGATCATTTCTGCATTTACAACCTCGATAGATATTCCTTCAGTAATAATCGAAATAGCACTAGCTAACAACTGGAAATGTGGCCAAGACGAAAACCATTCGAAAGAGGGAGTTTCTTGTTAAATTCAAACTTTAATGAATACAACAATTTTATAACAAACTCTGTGCAATGACGTTAATATCTTGATCAGTTTTATTTTAAAATCACTCTCAAAATGGGAAATGGCAAAATAGGAGATACCGTGCTGTATCAAACGGAAGTGAAATGACGCCTTTTCTGGCTGATTACCATTATTAGGTCTTTAGTAGTTTGGGAAAATAATTTCCTTGACTGGTTTGGGATTTCCAGCTGCTTTTAAACGAAGCACAGACAGTTATAATTTGTTAAAGCCTCGTCTGGCCATTCCAAAGTCGCCTCCAGCTTTTATCGTGGTCATTCATCAGTCAAAGGAAGACTTTTAGCATGAAAACGGACATCGGTTCGATTTAAAGGAAGTTAGAAAAGCCATCATTACCTCAGATAAAACCTTTGATGGTGTGGGGATCTTGAAGGCCTTGAATGTTCAATACTTCTTTGTTTAACAAAAGAGTACTTCGCATTCGATCTGCGGTGTAATAGCTGTAAATGTTAAGTGTAGAGTCTTCAAGACAAACGATTTGTCATCTGATATGGGTTATTCTACTGCCAACGTCCAAATGTCCGAGTCGTGGGTGTTGCGTGCAATTAACGAAACAACGAGGATGGTTGTAGCTTTAAGTGGGTGCATATAGCCAGCAATTAAGGGTAACGCTTTCCTCAATTGTATTTTTGTCTTTAATCATTTCTTTTAACGATCTCAATTTGGACGTTAAGAAGTGTTTAAATGTGGACGTATACTGATCTCTAAACCACTTTACCGGTCAAGGAAAACAAGAACCAAGTATCCACTACACAAGGCAAAAAGAGGTATCTGTTTCTGTTGGCACCAAATTCTATACAAGGGATATAATCGTTTGACGATTTATTTGTGTCAACACTGTATTTTCATCAATGCTATGGCAGGTATTAGAACTGGCACTGTGGATCGTCAAAATGAGTAGAATACATGGTAAAATACTTCCAGGTAGAGAGGAGATATAGGAAGTAAACGAACGCACTGAAGCTTCATGATCAGCTGCAAGAAGCCAGACAAAGAAAACGCTCCAGTTAAAAAAATCTTCGTTTTCTGAAGCGGGTCTACGGCTAAGTATTTTTTCTGTTGGAAAAGCAGATTAATTTTGGTAATGAAGGTCATGAAGGATACTGTTCTGGAAAAATATTTCAGGCATTAAACCGCAGTAGTTTTTTCGCTTGCATAGAAATGCTGATGTATTTCATTTGAAATGAATAGTGTTCCGCCACAAAGAGACAGAAAAGACTACATACCTTAAATCATGCATGTTTGTTTTCTTTTTTTTTTTGGCCAAAGCGGAACTACAATTGAAAACCCAGGGCATCAATATGGGTAGAAAATATGTGAAGACCTTAATGGAAGTTTGTTCTTCTTTATCACACAGAATAGAATGAATACCAAAACAGTCATCCTCGTCGTTTTGGTCACATCGTTAGCGACTGCAATTTGTTCAGCCAGCAGAGGTTCCGACGAGGACATGCCCTACAGACAACTTCTTCGTGAACTGCGCAAGAAAGGAACTGACATGCGCCGGAGATTTGGCGAGGTATGATACAGTTAAGACGGCGCATGTCTTGAGTAGGGGCGCAGGCATCTCTCTCTGGGGGAATGCTTAATTGGGTAGCGCTCTAGGATTACGTTTTACCATACTCAATTGAAAACCTATCTACACGTAGTGTTATAAAGCTTGATAATTTTTTATAGAATTTAGTATTTTTGGTTCGTGATGATCAATTCTTTACCATTTTGTAGTTACCACTTTAGTCTTGTGATTCTAGAGGCCGACTGCCCTCACAGAGAATATTACTGACTTTAAGTTGTTTATCTTAGTTTATCGAAAGCACCTGTGAGCTCAGAGCAATACCCTATCGATGGTCATGTTTGGGTTCGTCTACTGGCCTTGGTCAGGATCTCCACTGAAAGATCCTGTCTAGGTTTTTTGTTCTCTAAACTTTAGTTTCTATTGGCTGTTCACTAGTTCAAGAACTTTGTAGTTCGCTTCTGAAAGTCGCGTGAAAGTCAGTGGGTTAGTATTCTAGAGCTAAACAGCAGCTAACCAAAAGTAGCATGAGCTAAACCATCAACAAGTGAGTCAGATTTTTCATTCACACGTGCGTTTAGGCAAGCGTGTGTGCAAAGAAAACCTGCATGTTGAAAGTTTTTACGCCAGCTCAGCACCTCGTTCACGATAATCATAGAACAGGGCTTTATATCATTCTGTTTAATATGACCTCGAGAACTCGACGACTTCAACACTCGATCTGATTAGGAGCGTGTTCTACAATTTGGAAATTACCGCAAGTAAAGACTTTCAACAGTAAAAAAAGTTAAGCTTATTTGCTTATTTAATATTTCCATTTTTAGTAAATGGTTTGAATCTAGGAGTATCAGTAGTCGTCCGGGCGAGGGTAGTTCTGAAAAGAACTGTTGTTAGTGACTGACGTTTCGACAACCTGAGCGGAGGTCATCTCAAGAATCAAGTGAATAGCGTTTGCTAGTCGATGGTGTTACAAGTTTGGTCCGTTGAAAGTGATTGGTCAGTTTAGTCGTGACGGTATGGTCTCAAAGACTCTGGTAAAGTCGACTTCCGCTCAGGTTGTCGAAACGTCAGTCACCAACAACAGTTCTTTTCAGAACTACGCTCACCAGGACGATCACACAAGACGAGCTAGTTTCAATTTTTGTTTCGATCGTTAGGCTGTAAACGTGATGTCAAAGAGAGAAGAAGACTGCGATGTGTTATATAAACCGTGTTCGACTTCACAGGAATGCACTCCGTACACCTGTGATGGTGTGCAGCTGGACTGTTACAGCTATGGGCAAGGACAACGCTGTGAGCCAGGCGAGAGTTCGTCATTCCGGCGATAATCTTAGCTGCAAGATACAATAACTTACTCTGATTCATTGGATGCTTGTTTGACGGTTCTATGTCCCACTGATAACTGCGTAGCTGATGCGCGTTCCCTCTTTAAATTCATTGCTGAAGATGTAATACAAACTGCAATATTAAACTTAAGAATCGTAAACTTAGCGTTGTGTCGATATCGATTTATCTTTAAACATAATTGCTCATTTTAACAGTGTGTTAAGATACTTCTGATTAAACCTCTTGCACTCAAAGTGGTAAATACTCGCAATTCAAAGCGTATCTGTCGCTATTTCAGTATAAGTTTCTTATGGTGCTGGACAAATGCATAGTCACCTTCCTTGCAGTCAGTGGTTGTTTGGATCCGAGGCAAATTTCTGGTCCCCCTCCGGCCCATCTTATGTCCCCACTACCAGTATTAGATAGTTTTAAAAACACGACAATCACTAGAGAGTGATCTTTAGACCTTGCATTTGATGCTTTCCCTGCTGACCTATCGTGGGAGCTCTCCGCCGAGAATATTTCACGTCGTATATGAAATCAACTAGACGTAAATTTTTACCGACTCTGAATGTTAGTACAGGTAATCGTACGAATGCGACTGCAAATAAGGATTTACACTGCGAGTGACATTTAAAAATTCTCCAAAATTGCATGAGACTTTGAGCGAGTGTAATTTGAAAGAATTTTTAAATATCACTCGTAGTGTAAATTCTTAATTACCCGAACTTTCGTGCTATTACTCATTAATTATATGACTGCAGTGCAAATTAATAATGAACGATAAATTGGCCAGTTCTCAGCCAATCACAACAAAGTAATTTTCTCAGTCACACAGTAATATCCTTTTCTGATTAAATTGAGAACATTTCTAACAATAATTGAAAGTGCATTTTTCAAGAAAGTGTGCGATTAATATATTGATTTGAACGTTTCTTGCATATAGTTTGACGAAAAAGCTGCAAAAAATGTCTTATTCAGAACTCATCGAGTTCTCCGGATTTGAACCAGGGACCTTCAGATCTTCAGTCTGACGCTCTCCCAACTGAGCTATCTCGGCAATAATGAATGTCATTTGAATCACCACTATAACCATAACAAGAGAGAGGGATGCATCAAGAATGCTTATACTATATACCTTGGTAACGACCAAAGCAAATTTGAGATTGTAAAAATTTGCACATACTATCACAACGTGACAAAAAATTCATAAGTGTAGCATCTCTCGTGAGCTTGTAATTCTTTTCATTGTTACAAGCTGTTATTGTTTTGGGGCGCGGCTAGGGGGATTGTTTCTGTTGTTTGCTCCTTTGTCCTCTCAAAGGGTATCAAGCAATTCATGTGAGACCTTACGAGAGCTACTACCCGACCCAAAAAATTTCACAAAATTACCTTTGTAATGGGAGAGAATAGTCCCAAAACTTCCATACTTTATACCATTACGTTAAGAGTTCATAAGCAATCTTTACATATTTGAACTGGTTCTACATTTTGAAAAAAAAATTGCCGAGACTCGGGATTATTCAGAACTCATGCGAGTTCTCTGGATTTGAACCAGGGACCTCCAGATCTTTAGTCTGACGCTCTCCCAACTGAGCTATCTCGGCAACGAGATAACTATGACCGGTAACCATAACTATACAAGTGACGAGAATATATCAAGAATTTACAACATACCTTGGCAATAATTACCCAAAGACAAATTTTGAGATAGCAAACATATACGTAATTGCAATTACTAATTTAAAAAAAAATAACAAAATTGTCTTTGTGATAAAGATTTTAAGAGTGAATGGTTACCAAAAACTGCGATACTTTACCTACACATTTAGACAAAATATTTGCGTTTTTGCGTTGGTTTTAAATTTTGAAAAAAATTGCCGTGACATCTTCAAAATTAAGGAGAATTCCCGCATTTGATCCAGGGACGCCCTCCCAACTGAGCTATCTCCGTCCTCAAAACGGCTTGATTATTAACAGCAATATAGATCATACTATCCAAGTAAAACTAATATCCAAAAAAAAAGAACTTTAAAAAAAGACAGCAGAGCATTATTGTGAATGTATTATAGTAAAAGTAAATCAACATATTTCAAGTACACTGACATAACTGTCCATATACGAACAGGGTATTGATATAATAACCGCAAAAAAAGTTCTTGCCGAGACCCGGGATTATTCAGAACTCGTGCGAGTTCTCCGGATTTGAACCAGGGTCCTTCAGATCTTCAGTCTGACGCTCTCCCAACTGAGCTATCTCGGCAACGGTGAAATATGATAAAGTCATTCGGTAACTATAACAAGGGAAAAGAACTGACATCATGAATTTGCAAGGACTATCCACCTTGGTAAGGACATAGTAAATAAGAGGATAATGGTTCTAAAACCCACAACGTCCTTTGTTGTATGCTTTTGCTCGAATTTTTTGGCCCTAACCGTACACAAGACACTGCAGTTGTTTACTATTGATCTTGCAGGGAAACTGACCATTAGAAACGTTTTGGTTACAGTCACAAATTAAGTGACAGTCCACCTTAGAGCGGTCCGGTGGTACTTCGGGTCACAATTACTTGCTTTTCGTTTTCGCTACACGCCAAAACGACTTCAGCCATCCGAGACCGATTCAGGAGTTGAAATTTGCGAGTTTTTCGGGCCGCGCCGCTTCAACTGAAGTCCGACATCCCAACCGGAGAGACGCGTCATTCTCTTTGAATTTTTCTTTCGGGGAGAGCGGCTGTAACACAAGCTATTGACGTCAACGCCACTGGTAAATTATACTTGCTTATAATTCTTTCTCCTGGCGCAGTCGTAGTCCAGTGTGCCGATCGATGCCTGACCAATCATTATAATCATCGTACCCTTTAGGGATCGATATGAATAACACTCTGTTTCTGCAATTTTCCCATGATCCCACCCACTTTGCGTGACATTCGTAATATGACCTCTCAAAAGAAATATCGTTTAACCGTTTCGTGAACCGTCTTCTGGAAATGTAAACTTGTTTAAACAACCAAGGAATCTTCTGCACGCTGAAGTAGAAAATCAGAAGTGCAATCCGATTACACCGTACAAGCTCGCTTACAACTGCAAATTGGCGTTGGCACTGTTTTTACATTTCAGGCATATACTGTAAGACGTGACTGGAGGCGAAGAAAAATCCATTGCAGAAGGGTTGGGATGTTCTACTCAGTGACATTTCGAAAGTAAATATGTATCCTTTTATACTTATAAGAAAGTACGACTTTGTTATTTTACAGACTGTTAATGTTTCAGCCGAAATCGGTTGGTCGCGTGTGAAAATTAATAAGAATTGGTAATCAACAAGGAAGCTACTTGAAGATTCGAAGCGACAAGTTCAGCCGCCTAGCTACTTTCGTATAAAACCTATCATAAAGAGTATTTAAGGTTAAAATGAATAATTTCTAATTCTAAAGAGACTTTCTGACTGCTAAAACATCATTCTTAATCGATTATTTGCGATCACGGCCACCATCAATACAAGCTGTGACCTTTGCACTTTTGTTGCAAACATTGCCCGGGAGCTCAGAAAAACTGCTCTCGCGTCCAACACAAAATGATACCCGCAGGTTTGACTTTAGAATCTGCGCAGGCAAGGTCAGATCTTTGCTGTAAATGCCGTTTTGACCTTAGTTTAGGTACCGCTTTTGAGATTTTAATTCTTGCATTTAATCAATTTTCGGTTCCTTCTGACTAGCGACGCGGTAAGGGTGTCTTTGATTTTTCCTGCTCTAAGTAACTTTTATCCAATCTTTAGGAAATATTGGTGCAGAGCAGTCCAAATGTACTGACCTGAATACTGTGGTATCGTCAATATGGAACAATACGTATTTGTGTTAAAGTAGCCTGCAGAACAGGCTGATTAGCGGGGCAGCGGGCGAAACGCGATACCCGAGCGCGGAGCGCGAGTCGAAAACAATCCATTTTATTTTTCGACTCGCGCTTCGCGCTCGTGTATCACGTTTCGCGGTCTGCTCCGCTAATCTACCTGTTCAGCAGGCTAGTGTTGAAGCGGCGCGACCCTAGCCTGCAGTGCAGGCGTCTTATTGGGCGAGTTAGCGTTACAACCTTGCGACCGCCTTTTTAGACCGCCATGTTAGACGGTGGGGGATGGGGGAGGGGAAAAATGAGAAGATTTCTTCGCTCCACCCCTCCCCTATCCTTCCTCTTGCCTATCATTCACCCCCTTGGTAAAACTTTCTTTCTCTCCTCAGTCTTCCACTGCATGAAAAATTCAAGATGGCGGCTAAACTTTTTACGATGTGAGCGCTCGCTCGAAAAAATCTCGCCTGCTCTGCAGGCTAGCGCGACCCTAAAAACTCGCAGATTTCGACTCCTGACCGACTTAAAGTGCACCTAACCCCCAAATTTTTTTTTCCCTAAAACGAATCTACTTGTTATTTCAAATACTTCTGCGAGAAAATTTTTGGATTCGGTTGAATTCTCGATTTTCTGTACCCCGACGAAATCTCGAAAATAGCTCCAAAACACCGCCATTTTGTTTCACGAAAGAGTTTGAGGAGAATGGGTCGAGCGGCTGTTTTGACGTCTACCCAGGAAGGTTGAATATCTCTTGTCCTCTCATCTCCTTCAGGATGGTGCAATACACATTTGAAAAGTGCGCAGAAACGTCTTCCAGAAGTGCTATCGGCTGTTGCAGCAATATATCCCAGATTTAAAGAAAGATATACTGTACAATTTACTGGCGATGATCGGTCAAAGGTACAATAAAGACGTAAACGATGGTTGATTTCGTCGAACCGAAACAAGCGAACTGACTGTGAGAACCATTGCAGAAATCTCACTGGAATTTGTTCCGCAGACTTTCAAACGCTATTATCAAGATTTTCGGCTTAAAGCTAACCAGCAATTTGTACAAATACTACCGAAAACCTATATCTTCCAATCCCGCAGTATTTATAATATAACCGGCAAAGTTGTGTGATCAATCAAGGAGCGTTACGACCAAATATACTGATATGTAAATAGCTCGCAACTGTACGCGCCAGCCAACACTTATTTCTCGTTCGATTTAGATAAAAGTCGAAGATTAATCCTTAAGAATTTCATGATAACAAAACTGTTAGACTCACAGAGTTTTTCGAAGGTTTGGAAATCAGCAATGCGACAAACATTCTGTGAAATAGTGTCGAAAATATGACCGCGTGACATTATCTGCGGACCGCGTGACATTATCTGCGGACCGCTCAGGGAACACATCCTTTTCGCTTATCCTACGAATTTCACTGCAAACTTTGAAAAAAATTTGCATTGGTTATTTGGAGTTACGACTTAAAACGTGTGACAATGTGAAATCGGTAATTGTATGAAATGTTCCCTTCCACATTGCTTCCCGCAGCTTCAAAAATACAGGTTCCAACAATTCTACGATTTTCAATCGATCGAAGCCGGTGTTTTGGAGGTCAACAAGTCTCGAAAACTGCAACACTTATGTCGCTCTTATAAACATGAAGCATTCCAAAAAGTAAAACACAAACTGGATTTAATAGAACAATCATACCTTGACAAAATACATTCTCGCTGAGGACAAATGTAAACGGGCTATAAACACGCATGGGAGTCTTGTGTTTAGGAGACGAAATTACCATCCAACGCAGTCCTTGAGTTTTCTTTCCTGCTTTTCGTTTGCCTGCTCCTCCACTTCGTATCTAGCTTTCCATTCCTAATATACAAGCAGCTCGTCCGCAAAGAAATCTTCCCCATCGTCGCTTGAAATATTGTAAATTGTTCTCAAAGCTTTAAGCAGTGAGTTCACAGTTGTCGAACGTGCTCGATCGAGGTTTATTTCGGAGTCTTCCGAATCGAAACGTGACTCTGACTCCAGTGACGAAAAAGAAATGATTCTGAAACAACACTTGGACGTCTTAGCCCCAAAATATATTTGAACGATTAGTTTTGTTTCCCATTTTCTCGAGCAAATACAGAGAGCTGACTAAGGCGCCATTGTGTTTGGTAGACGTCATCAGCAACCGCCGCCCCAGACTTCCTAAAACGCGGTCGCGTAACACTTCAAGCGCGACTTTGAAAGGGCATAGAAAATCGAGGATTCAACCAAATTCAAATTTTTTTTCGCCCAAATACTTCGAATAGCAAGTAGATTCGTTTTAGCGAAAAGAAAATTGGGAGGGGGGGTTACGTGCCCTTTAAATCTCCCCTCGGATGACTGAAGTCATTTTGGCGTGTGGCGAAAACAAAAAACAACTAAGTTAACAGAACAACCCGGTTTTATTATATACTCATCAAGTCCTTTCGTTTCACAAAATAAAAGGGCAAACTTTTTTCTGACCCGAAGTTCCACCGGACCGCTCTTACGCGGACTGCCACTTAACACAAACTTACCTTTGTATTGAGAGAGAATGGTTACCAAACTGCGATACTTTAAACCTAAAATCTTTGCATTTTTGATTTTTTTTTTTTTTTTTTTTTTTTTTTTTTTAAAAAAAAAAAAAAATTTTTTTATCCCGTTTTTTTTTTATAATTAATAGAAATTTTCGGGTTTTGAAACAGGGACTTTTAATATTTCAGTCTTTCTCTCTCCCAACTTAGCTC
>Ga0126339_10001005_pt1 | contig 17852 bp, 10 predicted proteins | sample OrbTmetagenome_2_FD_92532 | JGI IMG/M metagenome (GOLD analysis project Ga0126339, IMG submission 92532) | Coral microbial communities from Petempiche,Puerto Morelos, Mexico - Orbicella T R C metagenome | ecosystem: Host-associated > Invertebrates > Cnidaria > Coral | place: Petempiche,Puerto...
AACGGGCCTTTAAAATCGGTTTTGTTTATTTGTAGAAAATCTAGTCATTAGATTTTCTTTATAATTTGCATGCAACAAGCTTGTAACGATTCTCACAAGTTAACACCATTTTGCTAATAATTTGACAGAGAGATCTTTAATTATCCCTTGTTGAAGGTTTACTGTAATATCTAGAGTTTCCTTTGTTAAAGTTCAATTATTTTCAACACTCCAGTTACTTATTTCCTAAAGTATTTTCGTGCCAAATTTCGTGAAATTCTAATGAGTGGTTCTCGAGAAATAGGATTATTTACGAGAGTGCAAATTTTCATTCAATCGCAATTTTTTGACTTACTACGCATGCGCTGCATTTAACTGGGTTTTTTCGATAGCAAAGAAAAAGCTGAGAATTGCCGAGTTCTTTCCATCTTTACCTTTTCTAACATATATTTGTGATAAAAGACTAAAGCCATCAGTACACTGCGTTCAATTATAGAGAAAAATAGCACAGATACTGCGGGTGTTGAGTAAACAAAATTATCGCTCTATTGACGGCATGTTTGTCTTTTCCAATCCTTGTGCGCGCGCTGAATTGCATCAGCAAAAGTGCGCGCGAAAACTGTGTTCGGCCACCTTAAGTCATGTCACTTAACGGCGCTTCTTGGCTCAGTGTACCGTTAAAGTGTAATGTCTTTGTGAAACCTTAATTTAGACTGATACCAACTATTTGCAGAAGTATCAATTAACTGCAAAAGAAGAAAAGTCATATAATAGATTTTTGTATCTGCTTACCACCAACATAAAGTGTATGACAACTAATTAGATATCAACAGTCTCCCCTTCAGAACACATCCAGTATTCATAGCATAATTGTTCCAGAAGATGGATAAACAGCTATTCTAAACCATATGAAATCTCGTGCAGAAGCTGAAAAAAAATACATTAATGTCTACCTTCTCTGTGTCTCATGTTGTGCGTCTTGGGGTTAAGACTATTAAAGCAGCTAAAATGAACTCTTAAAAACGTACATATTTCTGTTTAGAGACCTAGATCTGGTTAGAGCAGGCATCATTGCTATTTTGTGATTTCTTTTTCCTACATTAAGTGGCCATCTAAGACAGATGCTTAGTTGTGCTAGCAGTTCAAAACAGACCACGTGGAATGCAGTTTTCAATATTCTTTCAATTTTACAATTTGCAACTTGTCTTCAGAAATTGATGTCTAATTTCTGTGTTCATTATGTATTTAGCTCTTATTAACCGAGCAGGAGGTCTGTATGGGAGAGTCTTGACCGAAGTTCTGAGTACAGACCGAACGCAGTGAGGTCTGTACACACGACCGAGGTTAAGATTCTCCCATACAGACCGACGTTTTAAAACTTTTTCACTGCAAAACATAACCGATCTAGACGCCGGTCTAGATGGGAAAATCTAGACTGCCTTCAATATCAATGTCAGCCAATCAAATTCGTGAATTTGGTAGTTCCCAGTCCTTGTGAGACAGAGCGACTTTTTAAAACTTTTTCACTGCAAAACATTACCGACCTAGACGCCGGTCTAGATGGGAAAATCTAGACTGCCTTCAATATCAATGTCAGCCAATCAAATTCGTGAATTTGGTAGTTCCCAGTCCTTGTGAGACAGAGCCATATAATAAATAAGCTTCATTAATGAAAGTGAGCCTCATTTTCATGTTACTTTGAGTCGTCCTTTGAGTGATCAACTTCCAGTTTCTTTGTAATGTGTATTGATATTGTCTTGATATACCACTTAATTCTCAGAGCATACATCATCAAAAGACAAGCTGTTATGAGAATTGTTATGGGGATATTGTAACTGAAAGAGTTAACTTCAAACTTAGTAACTTTATTTCTTTGTCCAAGCTGAAGCGGTTATTATGGTTAATTTTACTTAACTTACAATTCGAAATTTTCTCTAATCTGTTTTCAAACAAGCGGGTCTAGATTCAAATACCTGATGGATAATGCGGGGTTGTGATGGTGGAGCCGGGAGGGGTAAGGTGGGGTTCGGAAGAACTGCTTTTAGTTTCAGTTTGTGCGTCCACTAATTTATATCCAGGATTAGGGGTTTACTATATTTGCTAAAGGTATTTAAGTGGTTTAAGTGTATGATCAATGTCTTGGCCATAACAGCACTTAAAAGGGCTACATGGTTAATTAGGTATTCTGTATTTTTTCAGCATTTTTAATTTGAAAAAAACTCGAAATGATAGTTTGCTAAAGCAGGAAAACTTCAAAGGTAGAATAAACCAAAAAGGAATAATAAATAGTGGACACTGTGGATGATTGAAACACATTGCAAACTGCAAATTGTGAAATGTCAGGTCATGATTCACTAAATTGCAAAAAAAAAAGTTAGAAAAAAGATCATTGATCAAGGAACATTAGCTTGATGCATTTTCCACGGAATTCGCAGAATTTCATTGATTTGAGTGAAGGAATAAGCCCAGTTTTATTCCATCACGCAAAGCGGACAGAATAAACAAAACATATATTATTAACTGATGGGATGAGGTTGAGAAGGGCCTATTCTAGCATATATTGTCTTGATGTATCAAAATTATCACAACTTTCAGAAGTGTACAATGTGGCAATCGGTATAGAATAGTCAACCATGACCTTAGGACACTGTCTTGATCTACCAACAAATTCTTCAATGTTAAGGTGGTAGGTCACAGTTTCTAGCACTTTCCGGCACTTATACTTTGACGGATCAGTGGTACAACCCCTTATTATTTGACAAATGCCTTTAGAACAATTATTGATCACTTAAATTAAAATTACTTAAATTTTCAAGAATTTAAGTTGACTTTTAACCCTCTTTGGAGATTTTTTTAACGATTGTAAAAAATTGTATCTTGACATGCTGATCACAATTTGAAAAAATCAAACAAACAAACAAACAAACAAATGGGGGACTTAGGTTACTTAACTTTCAAGAATTTAAGGTGGCTCTTAACCCTCTGGAGGTTTTTGCAAAAAGTCTTATCTGCATATGCTGATCACAATTCGATGACACCAAATTGAGGAAATTGAGCTATGAGACCTTTAATCGAGTAACTACACCTTTGAGCTTAAATTAGGCGTGCATCTAACGCGTTACACCGTTTCCATGGGAATCTGTTTTGCCATGAAGTTGAGAGTAACCTGTTGACCAGGGACTGGGTATTTGACTGAGGGCGTTATTATTGAAGTATCGACTAATCAAGAGTGGAAATATCGATCCGTCAAGGTCCTGGAAAGAGCTGGTAACTGTTTTTAGCCACCTTAAATTAAAAGGAGTGTATGGAAATAAGTTAGGGCTAGCTAAATGAGGATACGCTATGCCGAGGTTCGAACTAAACCAGAATTACAGAATATTTGGCTACAAATCGGAAGGTACATTCCTTAGTGCACCTGATTGAAAGGGAAAGACAAAATTCACACAAAATTAGCAGCGATTAAATTTTAACATTTACTCCGAGATTACTATTTTTACCAAGCTACAAAAGTTCACATTTGTTTTTTGTTTCAAGCTGTAGACATTTTCCGAGATTTTGATTTGTTAAGCGATTGTGTCCTGAAATCATTTCCTGAATTGAACGAGTAGCTGTACACGTTGATAACTGGTACGTAATGGTAGTAGCCTACTAATATTTGTTGAGAAAGCATAGACAAATTTTATTCAAAAGAGTGGTTGCACAAAATATCCTGAGGTATTTAATAAATTTTCTTTTTCTTTCAGGTTGAAAGATAACTCCACAAGGTTCAAGAAATTTATTGATTGAAATAAAATGTCGTAGACGTCTTCAATTGATGATTGCTTTCAAGATAAAGTTGAATCTCATGGACAAAAACAAATCGAAAAAAACCTAAGTCTTTTGGTTGTAAATAGGCCGAAAGAGAAAATCGAAAAAAAAACTAAGTCTTTTGGCCAGAAAATTTGTTCTTTAATAAAAGTTTGTAGAAAAAAAATAGAAAAAAAAAACTAAGTCTTTTGGCGGGAAAAAGTTTCTTTGATAACAGTATTGCGCTTTTAAAATGGCCCAGAAAATAAAACGAAAAAAAACCGAAGTCTTTTGGCGGGAAAATTGTCCTTAGAAAAAAAAGTCTGCACTTTTGAATGGTGTCTGATTTTGAGTCAAAAATATACTAAGTCTTTTGGCGGGAAAAATCTTGCCTTGTGCAAACGGATTTGTCCCATCAAAAGTCAAAGTACATGTTTGATTTCTGGCTAGACTCTGTTCAAAAGTGCAGAATTTTTTTTCTTTTTGGCAACCCTTCATAGCAAAAAAATTGTAAAAGAGATAGCCTACATTTCGAATAGTTTCCAGGCCCTTTTAAAAGCGCTTTTTTTTTGTTTATCTATGCAGTCAAAAAGAGACAATAAACAAATGAAACAATAGTTGTTGTGAAAGTTTTTACTTCTTTTCAAGCACTAATTGTTAATTACAAGGTGGTTTTTAATAAGTACAAAACATTTTTTTACAATACTCGAATACAAGTTGAAGTTATACAACAAATCGATTTTCTAATTGTGGATAACTCGAGTGTGAGGTTAAGACAAAAACTTGTAAAACATCTTAACTGAACTATCAGCTTTAGACTGAGCGAAATTTTCTAATTAGAAATATGACTAAGTCGACTAACTGTTGCAGTTGAGCGAAGTTGCTAAATCTTGTTGTGAGACCTTCGTGCAGAAAAATTCTTTGGACGATTCTAGCGAACTTGTATTCCAGAAGTTTTGAAAGCAGTTTTCCAATGACTCGTCAAAACAAAATAAACTCTAGCAGGAATCACTGCCGTCACAGAACAACATTGTAGAACATGCAATCAAAACATGTGTTGGTCGCAAATTCTATCACGCTACTTTATGGCGGCAGTAATTCGCTCTGAAATGTTAAATAGTGTTGACAAATGCCTTTGCGTTGTATTAAGAAAGTTTTTGAATCAATGCGAAGCAAACTCGTTCTCAGGATTTCTTTCGACAGTCATTGGAAAACTGCGCTTAAATACTTTGAACCTAAGTATCACGTCGACTTATTCAAGACTCTCAAAAATCACACTAAGAGAATTGATCTTTCTTGCTTCTTTCGAGTGACTTGTCATTTCAAAATGCCTTACTGTTTGCTAAATTCGCAAAGTTCAAATTGCGAGACAAGAACATTCTGAATATTCAAATTTGCTGAACTAGTTTGGGAAAAAAGCCTAACTCTTATGGCTTCTTGTGGACGAGCGGCGAATGTTATCGAGAAAAAATTGTCACCGGTAGCTAAATTACAGATATTACCTCTAGAATTACTCTGTGAATATCTTATTTCTATAAGCGTTCTTGTCTTCTTTCTTCTTGACTGTGATCCACATCATTCTGCAAGCATCGACACTGAAAGTGAGAACAAATATACGTGTTAAGATACGGACGAATATGAACAAGTTTAGAACTATGGACGCACAAGAGAAACATGTTAATCGGTTCTTTTGCTTGTCGTTTTGTACAGATTGTGGAAAACGGTTTTATTGGTGACGACATCACCGTAGCACGTGTATTTTCGTCCAAACGGGTGAATAATTTCATCTAAATGTTTTAGTTTGTTATGTGCAAATGGATGAGTTATCTGACAACAGAATGTGCGTGTTCTTCCTTGTGTCCATGTTTATTGCAATAATTTTCGTATTTTCCATCTTGAATGTACATTTTCAGTTCAAGATCGAAGGTAAATTCTTCCTAGTGACCTCTATACATTTCTTTCACGGGAGTTCTGAGAATTGGATGTTCCATCAAGACGATATTACCTTTTTGATTTTTACGTCACTGTGTTAGCCCTGTTAACTTATGTACAATGTATTGGTGATATTGTAATGAGAAAATACAAGTTGATCATCTGAAAACACAGTCAAAGACGCAAGGACGTACTTAATTGGAAAACAAAATCATATTTTTAGACAATTTCATGTTAAATCAAGAACTTTTCCTAGCTTTAAGCTCCGAGGACAAAAATAATAATAATAAAAAATAGTTAACTCGATGATGTTATTAATGAGAAGCCACGAATTTTTATCAACTGTAGCGATCATTTGAATTTTAAACAACGTTTTAACGAGCTAAGAAAGAAACGATTGTAAGAAGTCAAGTATTATTTCTATTGGTAAAACTTTGGTAGAAAACAGAAGAAAAACAATGGCATTTTTTCCTTCACAGTTCGGTTATGTGCTTTTTAAACGCGAAAGTTGAACACGAAGGCTCACCATAAAATGAATTTTCTCGCCCAAGTACATTTAACTCCATCTAATTTGCATTTCTATCCCCTTCGTGCAGGGCGAAGCTTTGCAAAATTATTGTACTCCATTGAGAGCTAAGAACGAAACGATTTCTAAAACGTCAATTTTTATATTTTTTTATTCGTAAACATTCTGCGGACAATTGCCAGCTTTTTTCTTCCAGAAGTTATGCTTTCTAAAGGTGAAATTTAAACACGATGGCGCGTACTGGAATTAACTTTCTCACCTTATATTCGACACCATCTAATCTGCATTTTAATTTTGCACGTGGGGAACGAAGCTTTTCAAAATTGTTGAAGCAACCCTGCCATTTCTTAGCTCTCCTCGTTCATTCAAGGATAATAAATGGAATAAAAACTTTCGAATGAAGTGCAAGTAAGAACGTCTAGGAAAAATTGTCAAATTCTGCTCTTTTGGAGTGAACTTGAGTGAAGTTGTAGTGAACTTGAGTGAATTTGAATTTCGCGGCAGTTGCGTCGGTGTAAACACTCGCGCTGGTTCTGACAATATTTTGAGTCAAAATCCTTTCTACTTTTGCCAGTTTAGAACGTACTGCTTGTTTTAGAATAATCACAAAAAAAATAAAAAATAAAACGCAGACAAGAACTTTATATTTTACGGACGACTGATTTTCAGCCGATTGTTTCAATCGTTGCTGATTGGCTGATGAACCCTGGGAATCCCCATCCGTGCTGTTTTGTTTACATTCCGATCATACCATTGTTGGTTGCAGATTCTGCTATCAAAAACGTCAAGCGGCAATTATTGAAACAACTGGATTTGCTCCTCATAAAATGAACTATGCTTAAATTGGCTAAAAGCTGGTCTTTAAGCAATTTTTGTTGTTGCTTGATTTTTACTTGACCCAACTGTACAAAAATTTCTCTCGGTGTCGATATAAATTTTTTCTCTTAACAACGAATTAACGAAGCTTATATGGCACGCGAAGATCTCCTAATTGTAAAGGGATCAGTTTTACGAATTTCATTACTATTGCCAGAGATTGTAGGGAAACCAGTCTAAAAATGCTAGTGGTATTCTTACAGAATGATGAACACAAGAAGAATTCATTTACAATAAAATTTACTTCTTTCCAGTGTAAAATGTAAATTTGAAACTGCGACGCGTTTTGGACTCGAGTGTCTTGGATTAAAACCTTACGAAACCGAAGTATCTCGTGACTGTAAAATGTACAATGTTTCAATTAGTTCTCAAACAAATTTATTGCTTATGGTTGTGGTAAAAGTGCAAGGATGTTTGTTGGCTGTTTAAGTTCAAATTGAGTTCTAAATTTCTTCCGATAATTTGTCAATACTTGAAGAATACATTCGAATTCATCAGGGATTATCCCGACATATATATCTTCAGACAATTTTGAGATTTAATTTGCGGTTTTGATTCTAGTCAGAGGCAAAGAGATCTAAAGTTACTGTTTATCATCCTTGTGATTATGATGAAAAAGAATTTTGAAAAAATAAAATTATGTCCATCGTCAGTGGTGAGACGTTTACTGCGTTGATTCTCCATTGAACTGAATTTTGAAAAGTAAAGTTAGTTAGGCTCCTTCCTGCATTCAAACAGCGTACGTTTCGACCATTATCCCTTGTCAGTGAAAGTCCTTTTTGAAATGCTTTCTTTAATTTCAGAGATTAAACTTTGTTTTCGCTCATCCTCGAGTATGAATGTTTGGCTAGTCATCATATGAATTACCTCGTCAGAAAAACAGAATCATACGAAGAAAAAAGTTACAAAACCAAAAGACAAGAATCGTAAAAGTAATTGAGCGACTGGCAAAAGGAAAACGTCCTCAGTTTTTTTGGCTTCTGACGTGCACATGTAATTTAAGGTCCTGAAGGCGAAGAAGATTTTTAATAAAGAGATTCAGCGTTCTTCGAGATCGAAAACAAAACTGAAAAACCACCATTCTCTTTTTATTTCACACTAGATTTGTTTTTCCTAAATTAAAATTCAATCTTTCGATATTAAAATGTTCTTTCCCCAAAATATGACCCTGATATTCACCTTCGCTGAACAACTTTTCTACACTTGATGAGAAGAAAAGGACATTCAGTCACTTTATTTCATTTCTCTGTATTTACTTGTCCTACATTGATTTGAAAAGCAGCTTAAAATCTTGTAATTCTGGTTTGTATTGTATCTTTCAGTTTAATTTTGAGAGTTATCCATATGTAACTGATTCCTGCCATACCAATACATTGCAGTGCTTGTGTGTCGTTCATTCTCAATACGTTGCATTGGTTACATATAAGATACTTGTTTTGAATTTCTTTGGAAAACGTCAAGAGTCTATTTGAGAATTTGTGTTACCTTATGTACTTTATAAAGTGACCAACTTGTAATTTCTTCTTAGAATATATCGACGCGTTGCTATGACAGCAGTAGCCGCATGTACACTTTGCTGACCTATTTCAAGTAGTAAGTCCCTTTGGCTCACCTTCACTCAATTCATTACATGTGTTGTATTCCAGTGCCTCCAGTGTCTTGCAAGATTTGTCTTCCATTGCGCTTCATCTGAAAGTGAGAAAAACAATCGACGTGAGTCTTCACTTGTTATTCCTAGGCGAAACTCTCTCAATACATTGTCATGGAGACGAATTACGAAAATCCATTTAAACAGATTTGAAAAAAAAGTCAGCGATCTAATTTGAGAGATCTTGGTTCACTTTAAAATGTTATTAACTCTTAAACCAACAAACGTAATCAGCATCTGAAGTCTTCCAGCGATATATCAATGGGTCACGGTGGCAGCAGTAGCCACATATACATATTGTTGACCTATTTTCCTGCTGAAGCTTACCTTCGTTCTAAGCAATTTGGTTTAAGTCTCCCAAAGAAAATGTCTGGATAATGCTTCTTCATCTGAACCTGAAAATAACGAGGCCAAAATAAGTAAGTAATCACACATCCATTTAAGAACTACTTCAGTGATTCTGTCGAGCCTCTTCCAGGGGCTGGACCATCGAATATCACGCGCAAACGTTGATGAGAAATTTACAGAACCATGAAAAAAAAAGCCTCTAATGTCTTATCTATTTTGGCATAAGGGACTGCCATACTGAAAGCGTCATTTAAATTTTGCGGACCTATCTGTTTAAATCGACATGTTTATGACAGCCTACCTTCATTACAAGTGCTTTTTTCTCCCACTCCCATGCCTTGTTATGATGTCTCCTTGACTGCTCTGCAGCTAAAAGTGAAAAAAGAAAAAAAAAAGAAAAAAAAAAAAACAACGGAATGAGTAAATTATATCCACCACAGTCTTGGTTTCTCTATGGGCGTCGATGTTAATATGGCATTGGAGTAAATACACAGAAGAGCTTCGTTCTACAATGAATTTTCATTTTGCATTAGCATCGTTGTGCATGTTTGACGGTGAGAGAAGTATATTCTAGATAAAGTAGAGAATTGAGAAATTAACTGTTTTTGCTGCTTTTTGACGAAATCAGGTTGTTTCTTACAGAAAACTGCTTTAAGGTAAAACATGACGAAAATACAGCCATGCTCTATTGCCGGTTCACTGAAAGATCTGTTCTAACGAAAGGAATAACATGGTTGGTGTAAATAAACGGAAAGAGTTTGCCCTCGAAAACGGTTCCTTGCCGCCATCAGCTGATGAATTACAGTAAACATTACTTGGTAGAATTGTTTCGTTTCTTGCACGTAGCTTACTTTGCCTTAACCACACAGTGCCTCACAATTTCAACTCTTACCTCGCCGGGTTTTCGGGTGTCTCTGTTGAATAAACTCGGGCTTCAAGCTACCGCCGTTAGGTTCTCAACACTTTGACAGCAGTGGTCAGAGAACTTCCATATCTATTACAATTATCTTCCCTCGAAGAAGTCAGACTGTTACGACCACGAGGAACCGAAGAATAAAATGTAAATGAGTTGCGCTATCGAGACCAAAAAAAGTCACACCTGAAGCTTTGCACGTGTAAATTGCAGAGCGAGGGTCAATTGTTGGGTTGAATTAATTCTAAAATAAAAACCAGAGAAAACATTTATTATTGCTAATCAGAGAAACATTACTAACACTGAATAATTCCATGGTCGCAGAAAATCATGAAGACAATCGTACCATCGTGGGTTGCTTTTGTTATCTCGACTGACCTGAGCACATGTCATTTTTATGGAACTTTTTAACCCCTTGATATTTGAACTTGTCAGAATATTTTAAGAGTAGCTTTTCAGGCAAACGCGCGGTGCTAGCCCGTAAGTATTTATGTGTGATATTCCTAATATGGTCATCCGTATAAATTTTTTTGTTTCCCATTGCTCTCTTTCTCGTAAAAGCGAGTCTGTCAGATAGTCAAAATAAAAAAAAGAAAGAAAGAAAGAAATAAAATGAAATAAAAGCAGACAAACTAACAAGTAAGAAGTTCTAAGTAGGTTTGAATATACCCATCGGCGCCAGTGACACTCTAAAAGGTGTTCGAAAACATCGTTATGTGGATTGATTTAGATGTCAAAGTCACTTGGAAATGCATATGAAAAATGTTAAACTTGGAAACACCCGAAAAAGGGGAATAACTATTTGAATTGTTTTGGAATCGGACGGGTGATGGACGAAACACATTTAAACGATGGCCTATAACATGTAAATTGTGTTTAGTTTTCTCCTGTCTTTGTTGATGATCTTATTAGGAAAACTCAGTAGAATTTGCTTATGAACAGATCTCCTGCCATTATATGTTATCTATCTGATCAAATGGATGTAAGTGAAAGCTACTGGAGAACAATAAAAGATCGTCTTACCAAAATGTCTGAAAATGTTTACTATACAGTTTTAAAATAAATTTAGAGTTCTAAATATATAAATGTATTAATGATTTACGCCGAGGGTAATGGTAAAGAAAATATCTATAGCCACAGCTCTAGGAAAGGTCATTGAAAATTTCGAAGGCCGGGCTGGGGGTCTCAAACGCCAAAATTTTAAAGGAAAGTATAAAGCTAGACTGGAATTTCTAGAGGGGTAGGGTGGGGAGTCAGGGTTGAAACCCCCCCAAAAAAACATTTGTGGCAGTTATGGATATCTTATGAAGCAATATTTCAGAGCGGAAAAACATAATAAGCGTGTGTGAGTTTTGGCTGCGCGCTCAGGCTCCCAGTTTGAAATTTAAAACATGGCGGGAATTTCGTAGATCGTGTAAACAAGAAAGGTTACGAACTTTATATGCGTTCCCAAATTTCCCGGTAAGCAGCAACATTAATTTTAACGTTACTAATGCAAAGCTGGTGTATTGTTTTCGTGGGGAATCAATTTTTATTCGGAAAAAATAACCTAAAGAAGGTTTCCGAATCTTTTATTTTCCGACAGTATACAGGACATTTCGGAGCGAAGGCAAATTTTTTTCCACAGACACTCTTTGCATATTGCATTCATATAAACATACTACTGAATATATAAGCAAGAGAAATATGCAGTCCGATGTTTCTTCCACCATTGCAGCCTGCATTGTTACCAGCATTACTACCTCAAGTACGGCTAGGGACGAGCGGAAACCTGCACAGTACGTTTTTCCGCTCTAAGAGCAATATTAGTGGTCGGTTGATACATGGCGTGTTTAACGCGCGAGGTAAGTTGTCGAAATATAAAAGAGGGCTCGAAAGCGAGCGCGGAATAGTCTGAACTCGACTTAGGAACTCAAGTCAGTCTTGTTACGACGAGGACAGCCTTTCTTGTGCTCTCCGCAAGCCATAATGGAAACGCAAACGAAATATAAGATTTATGTGAACAAGCCATTTCAATTTCTAAAATTTAATCTTCGATGTTACATTTGATAGTATAATCTCAAGTTATTGCACAAAACCGTTTCAGTAAAAAACTCCCTTATACTAAAGAACACAATTCAAGTTATTGTTCGAGCGCTAATGCTTAAGTAAAGAGGAATGCACGTTTTATAATGGTAATAGGACTGAGTGGAGTCCAATTCGGTCTGTAATCATACGAGTGATTAACAAAATCGGACGACCGCGAAGCGGGAGTCAGATTTCTTAATCACGAGTATGATTACAGACTGAATTGGACGAAAAATCGCAAAATGACGCGTACTGTCCAATTACAAGTATGACGCGTACACTGTCCAAATAATGCTCAAATCGGGCTGCTGATAGCCAATCACGTTCGAGAATTTTGTTATAGTTTTGATTAACTTGGATATTGGATAGGCTGTGTTCTTCCGGGAGACTTAAATGAGGATGAGCTGGGAATTTCTCGCTTTCTCACGACGCACAAATTCCCATTCTGGGAAGTAGCTGTCGTTTTTAAAAGCCGCTACAGTTAATTAAAAATAGCAAAGAGGCAATCTTGACTTCAAAACAGACAACACGACAGCGGTCTCGACCTAGTCATTCTCGTTTTCACCTGCGCGTGCCATCGTCGGTGGTGTCCCGTGGCCTTTGTTAAATCTTTCTCCACGCACAAGCACGACGTGCAAATACAGGAACTTGGAGCGTGTTTAAACTTCTCTGTACTTGTACAGTTGGCCCAAAAAGTTTGCTTATGTAACCAAGCATGCGGGGGAAACTTTGTTTACAGCATTTCACTCACTAACATAAGAAATATCAACATCACATATCAACTGCGTAAGTTGTGTGTATAACTGCGATGATCATGTCTTTCATTATTATGTCTTCGTCATTGATAATGGGACAAAATGTATACAATAATGCCAGCAAAGATCACCCCAATAAGGCCGAGTAATACAGGCAACATTTTGTGGAGGAGACATGGGTGCGGCTCGTCCCTGTTTCTTCCCGCCTCGGGTTTGATGATAACACTGTCGGACCCTCCTATGTTCACACTTAGTGCCCGAGCACGGTGCCCGACTAAGATTCTCTATTTCATAGCTAATCTGCATATCACAGAGACGCGATCCATACTGTTTTTAACCAAATGTGATAAAATGATAGCATAGGATGAGCAAAAGCACACCCAAAAACAGGTTTGTCAGTAAACGATTGTAAATCAAGCAAAATACTGCGAAGATTGAAGCGGATTTCTAGATGTACTCAACGCGTATCTTTGATTTCAGGTTGAAGTGAACTCTTTTCAAAGTGAGAAAACTAGTGTCCAGGTCAGCGCGGTCCCAAAGCTGATTATGTCCTTTTAAATCATTTTTTCACTCGTTTAGTGTTTATATCGACGAACATTTTTATCGATAAGCTGTTCATAAACTTCGCCCCAGACACCTTTGCCTTAAAATAGAGATTTTTTTTGATCTAAAACAACACCTTAATTTTAGACTTAGTGGGCATGCAGTATGGTTTATAATATGCGATATTATTGCATAGTCACCAACTTGGATTTTAACGGCAGAAAATTACCGAGAGGAATTAAGAAATTTCAAATTCGAACTAAGCTGGTGAACCTACCTTGAGAAGTCCAAGGTTAAGCAGAAAGGAGGAGGGAATGTTTTCTCTATCTTGGTCAGCCTAAGTTTCCGGTCAAGAACTTCCTTTGCTTACGATTTTAATATGTGGTTTTCCTGTCCTTTTGCAGCGTTTAACAGAAAATGTACGTGGGACAATTAATAAAGGATTTACGACGACAGAAATTTCTTTAAACTTAAAATAATGATTGCTATGGTTAAAGTGGACAACCTTAAATAAAACTGTTAGATTATCTCGGGTACTGCCCAAATAGATCACACACTTCACACAAGTCTCAACTGATTTTCATGTTTATTTCATATTAAACAATGAAGGTATTTAACTCCGTATTTAATAGACTGGATTGGATCAGGCCCCAACGGAGGCCTGGATAACAGTGATCTGTCCCATGTGACGTCGGTTGGAGAAGTTGTTATTGCGCGTGCTCATGTAACAGTACTGCCCAGGCTTCGTGATGCGAAAACACGGCGGGTTGCAGGAAGCCGGGGCGTTGTTTAGCTGAGCCTGGAGGTTGTCAGCGGTGTAGCAGCCTTTGTTGAGGTGAAGATTCAACTTTGCAGCGTTAAATTCATTTACATGGTCAACCACTTCAAGAGGCAAGCTGTGACAAGCTGCTGGCTTGAGAGAGCTGCATCCTTCTTTTACCCAACACACGTTGGTGCGATCCGTTCCTGAAATAAAAAAGGTATCAATTTAAGTTCGTGCATTATTGGTTATTTTTCCTTCCAGACTACTGCATTGAAATACTTTGGGCAATACGTCTTTCCATGGACTCGAGGAAACATGCGGATTTTAGAACTTTGAGGCACTACTGATACTCAAGGGTTCGACCATTTACTATACATTTCTGACTGTTTTCTAAAATAGAGATAAATCATTAAAGTCTAATTCCAAGTAGTTATAATGCACACTGGCACTAGATCCCCTGATTTGTTTCAGGTTCCGTATGCTCAATACATTGCAACGAAACTGAACTAAGCAGTTGTCCTATTAAACGGTATTTTTACTGAAGTTTAATGTCTCTTTTTTTAAGAAATTTATGGCAAAATGTCTGCTTACGTGCTGTCCCTTCACCGTCGTTGTTTTGATTGTTGTTTGAACCTGCAAGATTGAAAACATGCACAAAACCTTAATTCTGAAGTGAAGTGTTAATCTAACCCTGAAGTGTCATCTCAGAGTCACAATTTTATTTGTCCTCTTCATTCTTCCATCCTATCTAATTTCACCGTCATACCAATGTTCGTCTGCGCAATCCAGTTAGTAAAATTGTAGTAGGAATTTACAATAAATAATTGTGTTCTCACCAGACCAGACGAAACATAGCACATCATGTGTTGTAACTGTAATGCGTTCAGGAGTGAAGCGATATTCCATGGCTGGATAGGCCTGCACAATGTTTCCTCTCTTTCCCATTCCTCCGATGTAGTATATGTTGGATTGCCGATATTTTGCAGGGAGATGATTTCGCGGCTTTAGGAGGATCACGTGACTTCTGTCCTGGAATGTTCGGGCGAGCTGCGCGGTGTTCAAAGCGAGTTGTAGCTCAGTTTTACCGTCAACTGCTTTTGTTTTTGGGTCATTTTTAACCCTGCAGAGGCAAGAAAAACAAGTCTAAAGAATAAACATAAACAGGAAGCATAAACAAGTAAGCATAAACATAAACAAAAAGCATAAACGGGGGTGGGGACTATATTTCGGTGGGAGATTTTAACCTACTTGCGTACGGAGTTTTTAATTTCCTCTCACGTAGCAACCAAAAAGCAACTCTCGCTATTGAAATTTACAGGGAAGAGATTTTTAAAAACGAAGTCATGTACTCTAAAAAGATATCCTCCCCCATTATTTTCCTTGAGAAATTTAAAATGTATTGTCACTTACTTCGAGTTATTGCGGCCATCAAATTCACGAGGAGCGTCAGGAGTGGTAATGTTGTATCTGCAAACAAACAATGTGGAAACATAGTGAACTGATGAAAAAGGATATCTATACATCCAGAATGTAGAATGAATTTTATAGTCATCCCACGGGTGGCTACGAGTTGGGACTCTAGATGTAAAAAGAAAGAGGAGAAGACCCAGGAAGGGTTGGAGACAATCGGTTGAACGGGAGAAGAAGGAGAAAAGGGGGAGCTGGGGAGAGATTGTAAAATTAGTGAAGGACAAGAAACACTGGTGCTCATTGGTAAGGGCCTTACGTGCGTATACACACGAACAGGATTAACATACGTGTAGAAAGAAAATACAACAAATAAAAGTCGAGTGTGTGGTAAAACTGTTGTTTTGAACTCGATCGAGATAAAATGGCGTAGTTTGTCCATTCTCCAAAATGAACTCACTCTTCTGCCTTTGGAGATTGACTATTGCTAAATTATTAAGGGAACATCCTTCAGGGTATGTTCTGCCAAAATCTCAGAGGTAAAATAAAGAAAACTTTATAACATTCAGTAAGGAGAACTAACATGTTGACAAGTCCTTGGACTTGAAAGAGTAACTGCTGCTAATTTGCCTTACCTTAAACGTAACACGCAGCGTTGAGTGGTGTTGGTTGGGAAACAAGGAACTTTCCACTTGTACGACGAAAACTTTCCCTCCATGTTCATTCCGTTGTGGTTAACGACAGTGGATGGGGCGTAGATCACATCTGGGGGTTTGTGAAGAAGAACATATTGCACTTCTCCATTAGCTCCTTGCGAGATCAGGTGGGACTCGTATGGTACGCCTCGTGCAAGCTTCATATCTCCCATGTTATAGCACGTGCTCAACACTCCAGCTGTTTTCTCCTCGTAGTTTGTGATAAACTTTGTCCACTTCCCTCCAGCTGCTGCACACGAATTTGCTGTGATGTACTTGGCAACGCAGTGTTTGGCGAGAGCGTTTTCATTGTCTCGAGGGCAGGACGGGTTATCTTTCAGTGTGCTTGGCATAATACACATATCTAAGAAGTTAAATATAATGGAAAAAAATGTTATTGAGTGTTTTTTGCTGCACAGGATTGTCTTTTTCGGTGACTGTCGAATGTTAGAGCGGTTTTAAATAGAGTGTCGTAAAATCAAATCCCAAGTAAACACTGTGACCAGTCGCAAAGGACGCAGACAATCCAGTGAGCTAATAAAAACTCGAGGTACACGTAGCAGGCGAAGAGAGCGGGAAAATGTGTGCGAAAGAGTTACGATTGGTTTTGGTTGCCTCTAAGTGTATGAATAAGCGGCGTGAGTTTTCTAAGCCAATCGTGTAGCGTGCCTGATGGAAAACCAATTAATTTTCGACTCTGAACTGAAAACCGCTCAAACGAAGAGTGTGTAGATAGTTGCAGCCAGTCAATTAGGCGCACAAGTGAAATAAAGCAATCAAAAATTAAATAGAGTGCTTCGATTCGAGCCAAGGTGATGAACTGGAAATAGACTTTTCCCTCATCCAACAAACACTAGCGCGGGATGAACACCAGAACGAGTTCATAATGAAGTGGAATGCAGGAAAGGTCTATTACAGATCGGCTGAAAAAATTAAATAATGTTCTGTTGATAAAACAGCATTTAAACTCACATTTGTAACCATATTGAGGACTGTTAACGTATTTCTTCATCAAATTCTCGGTCTTTTTATTGCTGACCATGATAGCAATGTCCTTCCACGGGGTGGGGCCCCAATAAGGATAGTAATCGCGCTCCTCGGGGACCTCCAAGCCCCTTCTTGTTCCAGCAGGGTTTTGTCGCGTGTAGATCGGCAGTACACCTTTAAGTTTTTGGTCAGCGGTAAACAAACCTGCGGCACGAGCAAAAGGTGTTAGCTTCGCGCTGGAAGTTTACTATAAATAGTGAGATGCATGAGGCCTTTTTAATTTATTTTGATTAATTGACCAAAACCCGAAGAGGATTACAGTGCGACGACTCTAACCAAGGCCCCCAACAAACGTTTCTGCAAATTTAACGAATAAAAATAATGGAGTTCGGTTTAAATATAATTTTCCGACGTATTCATGTAGTCAAGCTGTACATTACAAAGGCAAGAGAATTGTGGTCATTTTGATTATTAACTATTTAAAAAGTTTTAAAATTCCATAGGTCAATTTGCAAAGAATTTGTTCGGAGTAGTCGCAGTAGAAATATTTGAAATAGTCAATCCTTATGTTTCGATATTATTATCTGTACATAGATTAGGAACTCTGAACTGACGTGCATTGAATCC
>Ga0126339_10001006_pt1 | contig 17844 bp, 16 predicted proteins | sample OrbTmetagenome_2_FD_92532 | JGI IMG/M metagenome (GOLD analysis project Ga0126339, IMG submission 92532) | Coral microbial communities from Petempiche,Puerto Morelos, Mexico - Orbicella T R C metagenome | ecosystem: Host-associated > Invertebrates > Cnidaria > Coral | place: Petempiche,Puerto...
ACCGTTCCATACCAAAACAAAAAAAAATTTACATTTACTCTGTTAGACTTTTCTCAACAAACCAAACAAAAAACCCCCAAAAAAAAAGCTTAACATACCAACCACCCCAAGAAAAAAAAAAACAAAAAAAAAAAAAAAAAAAACAAGTAATCTAAGGTGTCAGAAATGATCTTGGAGTATTTAAGAGCGCGGCAAACGGAAACGTTCAAACCTTGTGGCCACGAGGCCGGTGTTTATCTCGATCCAGTTTTTGTAGCATGACGCAAATAGGAATATTTCTACTCTTTCCCTCCCCTTGGATAAAATGCTAGTCTATCGCCGGCAGGGTTACTCTACCATTTAATTCGCCGGTACCTGGGTTGTGAGAGGCACTGTTAAAGGAAAGTGTGTTGCCCAAGAACACAACCAAAGGTAAAATGAAAAAATTTAACCACGCGCAACAAGTCAAACAGCTTTCATTCGTAGTTTGCCCACAAATGAAACATCGGATTGACATAAAATTTGCTGAAAGAGATAAAATGATATATAGACAGGGCTAAAAACTTGAAAAATTATTATTATAAAACCGAACGTTTTCTGTCAATATCAGGATTGACGAAAATAAGTCGAAGATGATGATGACAATAAGTCGAAAACTTTTAATTTAATTTATGATGTTTCTAGTTTTTAGCTTGTATATATATATTGGATTATTATAGATTAACAATTGCTCACGTTGGAACCGTTGAACACACCGCACTAGAATCGAGAGAAAAACTCTCTCTTAAAAACATAATACCATATTTGATCTCACAGACCAACTCGCTAAACTATAAGGCCACTGCGCCTGAGGCGAAATAGAATTGAACAAATGTAATAATAATAATAATAATAATAATAATAATAATAAAATATTTATATAGCGCCAATCCACTATTTGTCCATGGCGCTTTACATTAAATAAAAAAAAAATTTAAAAAGCTAAAAAAGGGGAGGGGAAAAAAAAATAAAAAAAATAATCTAAAAATTAAAAGAGTTAAAAAGCTTGTTTTAAAATAATAACTGGAAATAACACTAATAGTGACAATTAACATTATGCAACTAAGTCAATATAGGATGTTAAATATTCTCCCCTCTAACTGCCATCGTTTACAGCGAAACTGAATGAGCAAGTCAGCAATTTTTGGACTGTGTCAATAGAGCTAAAAAGCTGTTCTGCTGTGCTGCGAGGCAAACCCAAGAGTTGCAATCAAATGGGAACGATTGACCCTCTGGCACAACTCTGAAGGTATTCTCATAGTTTCGTTTTGCCATGTTTATCTAAATTAGTCAACTTTCTGTTTTGTTACTTTCCGTGCAAATGTGGCCTATGTTTCTCAGTTTCGTGACTTTTTTGTTTAAGCCTATCTTTTCTAGATCATTATTTCTTTTCTGCGTAGTTAGCCTAAAATCAGTATCATTCTAATACCTATCCGGAAGCTGTAAGTTAGTACTTGGTATGATGAACTACTGCATGATCAAAACGTTATATCGCATGTCCAATTTCAAAACACACGCATGGTCTAAAACTGATTCACCTTATTTTCAAATTCAACAGCCTTCTGAGGCTTGGAATCTATTTAGTTCCCTAATTCGCCTCAACACAGTACTTCCTATCAACTTTAATACACTAGTAAATATATTTACCACAGTGTCGTATCCAATTAAAAAAGCGATTAATTTATCGATGGCTGCTGCAATCGATTTTGTTATTTATCTTCCTCAATATTACGGCTACTCAAATAGGATTGCCATTGATTCTGAAAAATTCTAAGCTGAGTCTTTACTTCGAGACTCAAGGATCCTTCCAATTTCCAAACGTAGCCGTCTATACATTCAGTGGCGGATCTAGGGCATGGGCTTACCTCTTTACCCCTTATTTTGGGTAAAAAAAGAAAAAAAATGGAAGGAAGAAAAGCCGGCAGGGAAGCAAAAAAAAAAAAAAAAAACCGCCCTTCCCCCCGCCCCCGTCAGCTCAAGGTCTGGATCCGCTACTGATATTACCTGAATTAAACCTACTTCATGCATGCATGGCCTGTATGTACGAAGACTACCCAGTTAAGATAGATTATTATAGCATGCTCATATAAGCCACTTTTGTTTCTGTCCGTACACCTTCTTACTTTTCCGACGCCCAGCATTCTGTGGCACTTGCTGTGGTTCTAAGCTTTGGTTTCGGTGCATGTAAAAATCTTCGTCACTCCCGACAGTGTTCGATTCTACTTTCTGACACTTTTTTGCCTTCCTTGTACAATGTCCTGGTAAAGAAACTCTGCATCCTTTAACAACTTTTGAATGGCCATGTCCTCATTTGAGTCGTATTTCAGTTTGTATTCCATGTTCTGGAAGATTTCAGTGGAATTTATAGGTCCAGAAGAGAAACGTTCGTCTTCTTGCCCTTGATGAGGGCCTTGCACAAGAAGGTCGACACAACTGTAGAACTCAGCAGAGGAATCATTACCGCCGTACTGGGGCAAAGGTGTACTTGATGTTTTAGTATCGGAAGTGATAAAACATGGTTGTTCGCCAGTCCTCTGCTCTATCGAAAGTGGCATGTAGCCCTGGTTGGTTTTATCAAGCTCCTTGTACGCTGTGTTATTCTCCAAACGCAGATCGTGTTTGGGGCCATCTTCAACGTCAACTCCTCCTTCATTGTTTTCAGATATGTCATTAACAGAAGATCCTCGGGAAGACTGAGAGATATGAGGGGATTCGCACAGTTCGTATTGTTCGTGATCTGAAATGGCATCTTCAGGCTGAGACATAGAACAGCCACGTTCTTCACCAAACATTTCTTCAACTGCTGGATAAGAATAGTAGTAATCACGGCTCTCGATGGTCTCACCTCCTTGTGCAACCGTTTGTTGTCCCTGGCCAAATTTAGAGCTGCGGTCACGAGAAAGGCCGACACTTGCCAAAGATTCTCGTGGTGACTGATGGGACACAGAGGATCCTTGGTGTAATGACTGAGAGATATCAGGGGATTCGCGGAATTCGTATTGGTCTTCATCTACCGTACCTGCCACACTTCTTTGAATGCTCTCGACGTACAAGTACTTGTGGTGGGTAAAAAAGCTTTCCGAGCACATTTTTTCGATAACGTCTTTGGAGGGGTGTTCTTCTGCCCGTGTCACATGGCATGCACCCTCGGGCTGATAGATTGGCAAATCTGGCCTCTCGCTTTCATCATGATTGTTTAACCATAACTTCATCATCCACGACTGCATCGGTTCCCTTAAAAGACGTAGAAAGTATGAACATAGTACCCATTTGCCAGTTAAAGATCGATTCATAACGTAATGCCTAAACTGCGCCAAAAAGAATGTTTCTGACTTTCGCCAAATGAGTACGAAAGAAATAATAGACTTAAGACCTTTATGAGTAAAGAAAGCTTGCCAAAGAAACTATGTTATACTTAAGACTGAAATTTGGGAAAGAACATAGTATTTCAAACATTTATTTGTCAAAAGGATCAAACGAATATTGATCTTAGTCAAAATTCTCAAATCCAGCTTAGAATCATTACAGGATGCAGATCTGATGGACCAAAATCTAAAAATTTAAAGTGGTTGGGAATATCGTTTTTCAGCAAGTTCGATGATGTTCCCTATTCTACATTGTATATATCATACAGTGTACCTGCTTGAAAGGCAATCTAATATAGCAATAATTGGTGGTCTCTGTTTTGGGTCGTATGTCCAGCACTGATGCATCATGATGTACACCCAATCAGGACAGCCGTCAGGTTGGGTAAGTGGTCCTTCGTTTTTCATATGGTTACACAAGGTTGACTGGGAAAACAATATAGCAGTGCATGATTACAACTACGCTGACGTAGACGCCTTATGTCCACGTGCAATTCTGTTGCAGCTGCGTTAAAGGCGTATAAATATACGATCTGATTTGTTCGTTATTTCCTGACATTACTAAAGAATGTATCAGGCTTGGAGGAAATGTGTCTGTATTACAGTTTGAAGTTCCAAATGACGATGAAGAGATGTATAAACGTTATTCAGACACCCTATTAAAACCAAATTATTGCTGGTGCTGAGGTCGGTCCGCTCATTTTCACTGTTGAATGAGATCTATCGTTGTTATAAATCTGGCCCTTTTCCCCACAGGGAAAGGGGGAAACAAGACGAATAAGTTGATTTAGAGAAAGAAAGCGGAAAATGAAAGTTTATTGATCGATCGATCATTCAATCCTTATATGACTACGTACCTAATTGTAAATACTTCAATTCATGAGTAAGCTTTGCATGTGACATATTTACCTTATCGGAGCCTATACTGTGGTAGGGCAAAGAAGCACGTATATCACTTTGACCAACAGCGAAGGAAGTGTACAATTCCCATGCTAAGATTCCAAAAGCCCACACATCGCTTGCATGAGAATAGTGATTCTCTAAGATCACTTCCGGAGCACACCTACCCATTCAGAGTATAAAGCTAAGTAAATATGCAGGTGTCATTCAATTTTAACACTGTTTTAACATGAGCTTATTTTTACCAATTAAGCTTTCAATACAGCTGTGTCAAAATCCTGAAAACAGTTGAAGGGAGTTTTAAGTTCTTATACATCGATCAAACATCTTTTTGGCAGTTCAATTGTTCAACAAACTTAAAACTCATCCAAACACAGATGGTTCCCTTGAGCTAAGCTTTTTGCGCTCGTTTAATGTCTCTCGCGTGCGGAATCATTCAGTTTCCGTCTACTTTTCTTGACAGTGGCTAGGAGTTAGACCACGCCTATTGAAAATAGTTTGTCCTTGGTTTTAGCCAAATATAACGACAGTCTGACCTGTTTCATAACAATTTCTTTGTCTCTCGTAATCCAGTTATTCCAGTAATTTCAGTTTCAAAAGTCGTGTACACCAAGTTTTAACGTTTGAATGCATGCCACAAAAGTAAATACGAAAACATTACTCTGATTGGTCGAGTTGAAATTCAACTCGTTACCAAGAAGATATGCGTACAATTAAACATTTATAGGTATAAACCTACGTATACGTCCTTAAGTAAAAGGACATAACCAGTAGTTGAAATATAAACATTTTGGGGACAGCTCAATAAAAGTTAAATTGCATTATGACCGCTTCCTGGTGCGTACCAGGGTTGGTAGGAAAGGAGTTATAAATATTGCTTACCAGCGAGTAGAATCAGGTGGCATGGCAGCCTCAACCACGCATGAAGTACTGGTTACTTCATAAGCACTCATATAAAGAGGCTTGGAGCGACCCAGGAAGCCAACCTGGACCTGGACAGAACCATAATGTTCGAACAAATTATTATTCGAATGTAATCGTCTCTCTGATCTAAGGTTGTCGTTTATTTTCATTTATATGTTTTTCCAATGGCAATTTAAAATACCACGTCTAATACAAAAATCCTATATTCAACGTAAGTCAAACAGGAAATTAATGCTTGCTCAATGCTAGCTCAGCCAATCAGATTGTAGCATTTGCATTAGGGGTGCAAGTAGCTATAGAATTACACTCTGTTCTTAAAGATAAGGATGGAGCACCTACGAAGTGAATTTTTCGATGTAACTAGTTATCCGTAAGGTTTAAGGCTATTCAATAGACAGGGAATTGTAAATTGAATAAACACACCATACTGTTTATGTGTGTAAATCATAAATTACACTAGTACAGTGCAGACGGATCTGGCAAAATTCGAACTCCTGCTCTTATTAAATCGTAATAATGTTACATTAGAATGTCACTACAATCGATATTAATACTGATTTGTATCTACTACACCTTGTGTGGTCCAGCTACAAATACATGTTCTGGGCGGAGGTCCCCATGTACAATGTGGTTGACATGAAGGTAGTGTAGAGCAGACGCCACCTGACATAAGTATGTGATTATATCGTCCTTCTCACAACGCCGGTCAAGAACATACTCTTTCAAGTTCCCAAAGCTGGTTCTTGGTGAGTGCTGTCGTCAGAGAATTAAAAGAAATATGCACTGGTCAATTCAAGGCTAAGAAGCGCGCTTCCGGAAGTTTGCTCATATACTCAGACAGAAATCTACGATTCTAGAAGTGCGCATCTCAGTGTAACTTCTTAAATTATAACATCAGGCCAAAATGTCATACAAGCGCGAGCGAGTCCTGGTCGGGGACATTGTGAAGTCTTTTTGGGTAAGACACTTTACTCTCACAGTGCCTCTCCCCACCCAGGTGTTTAATTGGGTACCGGCGAACTTAATGCGACCCGGGGGGACCCTAGCCGATCCCATCCAGGGGAAGAATAAATACTCCTAGTCGCTTAACGCTACAGAAACCGGAATGAGCTCCGGCCTGATGGGCCACTTGGCTCGTATGGGGGCTACGAAGGGCGCTTCCGTAGGTCTTTTAATATACTCAGTCAGAAATGTATAATGGTGGAAGCACTGTCCACGGTCATAGTTGTCTTTCATTTTGGACTCTATCAGTCAGTCTTGTTTAACTGTTATTCTATTTCAGATCTCTTACAGATCCTGTGTATACTAGTAGCATTTTCGTTTGCGGTCCCTTGCCACATTTGCATTTGTTTTTTTCCTTGGGCGTTACTCACAATGTCAACATCTGGACTGTGAGAATCCAAATTAAACATCCTATGGATAGGTAGGAGATAATCATTGCGAAGCGAAAAAAGTCTTCTCAAATGCTGTTTGTCCCCACCAGTGATCCTCTCTTTCATCACAGATTCCCCCTAATTGACCAAAACAAAAAGATGGAACTTTTCATGTTTTTGTCGTAAACATTCTGCGGGGATTAACTGATATATTATTTAGTGGTCATCACACGAAAGAATGAACTTAATTTAACCCCTTCGATGCTAACTTTTGCGGCCAAAACGCTCTTTTCTTAACCGTTGAATTTGTTTTTGGCATAATTTCCCCAAACTTTGCTAGAAAAGCATTTTTTTTTCCATTCACTGGAGCGAGATTTTGATAATGATTGCGTATTGTTGCGAGTTCAAACAATTCAACCAAACTAGTCCACTGAATTACAAAGAGCTTTTGAGATTATGCCATGTAACACTTTTCACTATTCAAAACTCGTCTTTTAGGAACTCTATGTACATTCCTGACATTCAAAATTCAAATGGTTAAGAGTGCAAAAAGCCTACGCCGAATTTGTTAGTGATTGTGAATTATCAATTAAAACGCAAAGATTGTGTTTTTCTTTCATTCTTTTCTATTTTTGCCTTGTTGTTATAAAAATGAATAAAAAGTAGTAGGAGAAAGATGCAAAGACTGTATTATCCCATAATTAATAGGGAAAGATTGGCAGATCCTTTCTTAACTTTATCGTCAGCTGGCCTACCGTATCCTCATACTCTTCGTAGATCGTCTGTGATCTGTCAACATCGGTGTACTCTGAATAGATTGCATACATGAATAACATGAAATGGAATGCAGTGTAACGGTAACATAATCAGTCGTTCGTCTTAAAACTGTATCGAAACTGTCGTCAGTGGTGACCACATCATATTCGGAGAGTACATCTCATTCTATCAGTTAAGAACATGTACCCCAAGGAATGCTCAAAATCTAGAAACACCATTTATATATTATATACTGTGTTACATGTTGTTGAGAAACAAAGAGCGGAAACTTAGGCTTTGATATGAAAGTTTTCCCCTTTCGAAATGATAGCATTTCCACAATCAAGAGAAAAAAGCAACGGGAGGTTCTTGCCATTTAACATGCGTACAAATGTGTATATGTCTGGATTTATGGAAACAGTGTTAAAGAAAGCGCGTCCTGCTCAAGGGTTTTTTTTCTCGCCAGGGATTATTTCAATGTAGACGATATAAAAATCAAAAGGAATGTCAGTCTTTTTTTCCACCACTCTCTTATCTTCCTTTTCTTGTGCCTCTCTCTCTATCTTTTTCCGTATTGACACGGTTTTCATAAATCCAGTCATATATATAATGACACTATTCACATTCAAACTCCAACAAAACGGGTAATACAATAATTGACGCATTGACACATAATTAAAAAGATAACTATTCATGGTACCTGAAACATTGTCTTGAGAAACGAACTCGTACATATCATCCAGTTCCTGTGGTTGTTGAGATACCTATAAGAAGAGGACGATAATAGCTAAAATGAGGTGGAGGTGTTGTCTAGTACAATCCTAGTGGGAGGGGGGAGGAAATCCCATGTAAAAAGGACGGTGTTGCTCTTCCTACTTTTTAGGGGTTTAAAAGCGGTGTTGGTACCTCTTAGGATGTTCAGCCTTAAAAGGTCCACAACGGGAGCTTTTGCGGTACCTTTTAGGGTATTAGGCCGACAAAATATGACCGGGGATAAGGCGATGATTTAGAATTTGTAGCTCTTAGGGTTGAAAAATATTTCAGGCCATGCCCAGAAAACAGGATCTTGGTACCTCTTGGAGATTCTTTTGAAAATTTCCGACGAGCACCCGTCGCTTTTTGTATGGGAGCCCTCCACCAATAAATATCCCTATACATTTACAAGTGAAAAGTTAAATTTGAATAAACCCCCATTAGCCAAAACAACAAAGCGTTAGAGAGGGCTGCTGCAAGCCTTATTTACAAATAAAGCAAAGACAAACACGAAATTAACAGATGGAAGCATAAAAGAAAATGAGCAAATCAGCACAAAATTATGTAAATTTAAGTTACTATAAAAGCATATACTACTAATCTATACAACTTTAAGTAATAAACACGCATACGGTCAGCGGTTCTGATAAAAGACAGCGTTGCTTTTTCGAACTCCTACATTTCACGCGTCCACTGGAAAGTTGATTAATTGAGCTAGTTGTCAAAGTAACCAATCAACAGTGTAAATTATGACATAAGTCTAAACAGCAAACTTACACTGACAATGTCAAGCTCTAAGTGTGGTGGGTTACGCCGTAGCTTTTCTTCCCCTGGAAAAAGAAAGGAACAAAGTCAGCGATTGTTTTTTGGATTCGTTTGTTCATATGTTTTGTCCGTTTCGCGATTGGATCTTGCTACATTTTATTCCGGCACTTAAATTCACCCACATCCCTCTCCTGATCCCTGCACCACAATGGCCCGTTGAGCTCGTCCCACAATCACCCAAATCACCAACCCCAATCCACGTTCACTGACTGAACGACTAGACTTTCTGACACATTCACTTCTTCACTCTTCTCAAGCTTATAGGGAGAAAAGCTAATCGTCTTAAAAGCACGTTCCATTCTGGGTCGAAAAAACAAAACCAGAGTAGCTAAAAGTAGACCGGCGTGGCTTGTTTAGTCTTTTATCGCACACGGAAGCCTAACTTTCGAAAAGGCAGTTCCCAAATTTACCAAGACGGTGAAACAAATTAATATAACCTCATATTAACGGTGATCATTAATGAAGTTCGTCCTTCGAGAGCCTAGTTAACTTTGCTGTAATAATCAGCTAAAAATCTGAAAAAAACGATTAGCGAATTTGGAGGAAAATGGTTCTATTCCGCTAATTATTTGTCGTTGCACCTGATTTCATCTTTAGCCGCATTTCCTTGAGTTCTTCTTTAAGGTCGAGTAATCTGATCCTTTCATTTCTTCGCTTTTTCAAGCACTGCTTCATCAACTTGTATTCATCATCATCAATTGATGGCTCTTGAGGTAGGTACTCTTCATTGACTTCCTGAAAAACCTTAATGAAACGCAATTTTCTTTCAGGGTTTAGAAAGAACGGGAGATTTCTTTCAGCCATTTCATATTGTCAAGACTTCCATTGGCGGAGATGATGCCCGACTCCGACCAAGAGACAAATAAATTTTCCCTCTTTTCCAATAGAAAGATAATACTATTCTATGCTGAAGACAGAATAATTGGATTGAACTTATACATCTAGCATCAGCCTTTCGTTGGACGCTTAGACTTAGAGCTTGAAATATCAGTTCCCAAATTCCCTCAACGTTTGGATGAACTGCCCCAGCACAAGATGAAACAGCCATAGCTCGGGGACTGGGCTAACTCACTGCAGAGTTAACAAACCTCATCTATGGGAACCGAAAACTGAATGTCGACTTTTAACTTTAAAAATACATTTACGGTCATAATCAAAACACTTTGTTCAGTTCTTACATAATTGGCGACCTCACTATCCTCTCGGATGTGTCTGTGCGGGCAGCATCCAAGAGTGAGTACCTCGTACATAAGCACAGCAAATGCCCAGACACCAGAGGCAGTGGAATACAAGTTTTGCCGTAGACATTCCGGCGCTTTCCATCTCACTGGCAGGCCTTCATCATTTTCGCTTATACATTGCGGTAAATCGTCATCGAGGATGGCGTAATCATATTCTGGTGAGCGATTATCTTGGGCTGTGAAAAGAAGACGAACGTTTGCATCTATAGTTATTTGCTGTCCATGTAGAGACATTTTTCACAGTGCACTTAGATGAACTGCCTACTGAAGGATGCATGACAACTCGGTAACTACATGATTTAGGCATCAACTTCAATTATATTACAGATTTAACAACTTTGAGAACTTCGATAAGAGCTCCCGCGTAACAGTTTTTCTCTTTGTCTTATACTATGCGGATTCCAACAAAGCTCTGTGTCACATTGTGAACTGAAACGCACTAGCACTTAAGCTGTTGGTAATGCCTTTTTCGCTACGAAAATGCAATCTGTTTAGTAGGTTTTTATATAGTGGTCTCATGACATGATACATAAGGTCACACAGGTCTATATCTGGAGAGCAATAATAGAACAATAGCTAATAAAATTAAGGTTGACCACATATTTTTACTATGAGCATGGAACTCAAAAGAAATTACACGAAAATGAACTACATGTGATTGTTTTCGTTACAGTTTATCTTACCGTCTCCATAATGTCTGTTTTGTAGCATTTCTAAGGAGTGCAGGCCACTCAGCTTGGATGTATAACCATCTCCGACTAGAATGTTTTCCGCCATGACGGCCCGGTGAACCAAGTGCAGCTTTTGGTGTAAGTATAAAAGGCCTTCAATTATGCCGATAAACATTTTGTAAATAACGGACGATGGCAAAGCCTGGACTTCTCGAGACGTTCGAACAAGCTGAAGCAGATTACCGTATTTCTCATAATGTGTGATGATATGGTATGGTACGGTGGTTGTGTTATAGGCGAGAAGGACCGGAATGTTTGGATGCTGATTTAGGCTGTTTAATTGACATAAGTTGTAGGCCTCTGCAATTAGCCGTTTCTTCGCCTTCGACTGCACTGTGGTGTTTTCCTCTAGGATAACTTGCTTTGTGACAGCCAAAATCTTTACGGCCGCTTTTTGTCCCTTCAACATACCTCTGTTGACAAAACAGCTCGGTTCTTCGCGCCCCGCCTCACTGGCTATGATGCTGTTAACTTCCAGTGTTTGAGTCCTGTAGCAGGAAGTAAGGTGCTCGATGTGGAGTTCTGCTGGAAGTGTGTACTGTGCATTTTGGTTGTTGAGTAGATGAGGAACCAAAAGCTTCTTAATGAGACTATCTTGACAGAACAGCACCCGTTTAGAAAGACGGTCAAGGATCGCTCTACATTCTGGCCTCTTCTGTGCTTTGTCATTCTTCAGGAGATTCACTAAACAGGAACCGGCTTCGATCCTCAATTCTTTATAAGAAAACAAATGAAAGAAAGCGAGCTTCTAAATCAGGTACATGGGCTGTACACGGGGCTTAGCCTATATTTATACTAACTGTACGCAAGCATTGTAAGAAATAACAGTTGTATTTCTTGGTTTGAATATTTTATATAACATAGAAATTCTGTCACTTAAGGGAAATGTTAACCTTTTTTCGCATGAGTACCGACTTGGGGTTATTGATCTTACTTCTATGGAAAACTATACCGTGAAACTGAGTCAAACACTACCTTAACACCTTCTTCATGGCCTCTTTCTAGATTGCACAATAATTACCTTTGGTGACGTTGTTCATTGAGATCTCCGACAGTAGAGATCCTGTTAAGAGACAGAACTTCCAGTCATTTCCGCCTCCGCCATCAAGATAAGCTTCCACCACACGTCTGAGAAGAATCATGGCCTTTCGCTCCTTGTGCATCTGCGGAGTGGGACGTTCAGTATGCACCTGATTATTAAAATAAAAATAAAAGAAATAGTGTACTGAGATGCTAGAACGCTTTGTGGGTGCCACTATACGATAAGAAATACAAATATTTTAAAAGCAGTTCCACGATTCGATGCCATCTCTGACATCAATTAAGTCAATAAAGCTGTGAAAATTAGAAGCCCAAAGTGCAAAAATCAGCATGCCACTTTATGATTTGACAAATTTAGCATGTAGCCGAGCGGACCTCCTTTTGGTCGTTGGCATGACCCTATATTTTTTTCTTTCAGATTTCATCTGAGCGTTAGTAGTGTTTAGTGTTAGTAGTAGTTTCTTACAAATAAAATCGTTTCCTCAGTCTTGATCCGCGACTCACACCAATAGTATATGGTGCCAAACCATCAAAACACGGTGATCAATCGAAGCAGGCAGAGAAAAAAAAATCATTCACAAAAATTATCAGTCTCGGTTAATAGAAGTATAGAAATACATATATTCTCCAAGAAAGGACCCTTACCTGTCCATGTAAAAAATATAGCACACACTGCAAATCAAACCATTTCACTTTGGATGTCTTCAACCTTTGAAATAACGACAACGTCTTTTCTTCAATTTGCTTATTTGCACATAGCGCCTTGCATTCGTCTAGGTGGCGTCCCAGATGTGTTTTCAGCGTCTTCTCTGGTGACTTCAAAAGATAGGAAATTGCTTCCTGAATAAATTCCATTGAATATCTCAAAATGTCCTTCTTTTTCAGGTTGATCTGATTGAAATACACCTTCAGTTCCTCGAGATTTTTTAGATTGTTCTGTAAGTCTATCCTGAAGAATCCTGATTGAACCTGGTGAATTATTAACTCTGACAGAATGTAGCCGTACACAGATAGTCTCAGTAGACGCACTGGATCTGCCTCCTCTCTGAACACTCCATCTGGGGAAGCGATGGATGATCGTATGATTTTTTCTACACTCAGCAAACTTTGCTTAGAGCAGTCGAAGTTATCTCTGTATAGCAGATGCTGGAGATGATGTAGGGAATGTGTTACAACATCGCGACTACTTCGGCTGCAGCTTGCTTGGGCAAGGATTTTGTAGGTATCAATGTTACTAGCAGAGGATTTGCCCCACATGACTTGCTCCAGGTATGGCAAGATACCTCGCAGTATGAACTGTTCTTTCTCCTCCCTCAGGGACCCAGCACACGTGTCCATCTCTCTAATGAATTTCTCTGGATTCTCGAGAAACAACTCGACTGGCCATTCAAAATTAATTTCTCCTGTGAACATCAATGAAACGTTCCACTTGAAGTTTATCCGCGCCAAGACTGTAATACACTAACTATAAATCATAATCCTAGAATTTCCTATAAGAGGGCATCTGTGAAGCAAACATGATGAACTTAGCTTTTTGATATGCTTTGCATATCGATCGTTGCACATCGATTGTAGTGTAGAACCATCTCGTTTATATTGTGTAAAGAACCTAACTGTAGTGGAATGAACCACAGTTTTGGATAATATGGAACTCAGAGACTCTGGCGAATGCAGTATGCAAACTTGAAATTTACAGAAATGTATAAGGTGATTTTGTCAGCGATCGCGTGAGTATTCAGCAATATTTTATTGCGTGTGATTAAACATTCCAACAGTGGCACATGGGCTTCAATATATATATCAATGGTTTGAAACATTTTTAGTGATGCCTTTGAGTTTACCTCTCTGGATAGAGACACCGATGATAGGCTTAGGGTTCCAGTCTCCCGCGTTTGTTTGTTGATAATAATTGTGATGACAATAACTGCCCGGAGAGGTCCTGGCGTAAACTAAATTTAGTCGCGTAGATGCGTCTATGGAATATTGGCTTTCTTGCAACTCTGGCTCCGTGTTCCTCTCAGATGGAGAAGCTTCCGTTCCTGGGTAGTTGCTGCTAGTATTGCCTTGATTAAGAAAATCGATAATTTTTTAAAAATAAAATTAGCGATAATAATTTTGAATGAAGTTCCGATGACTCATTTATTATTGTCAAATTCGTGAACTAAAAGTCAGATTCTTATGATGAGTTCTTCATGTTCTATTCTCTTTGCATGTGATTAAAGACTCTAGAACAAGAATGTGGAATGTAGAGAGTGTTAATTTTAATTAACTTCAAAGTACTAAATAGTTTTGCTTTGATTGAGTCAGATAGAGTGTTCAGTTAAGGTTTCTTTTCTTGAATAAAGAGCATTTCGTAAATTAAGCGTTCAAATTTCTTACGACATTTCTTAAGAATGGTAAATTTGAAAATGATGAACGAGTCATCGAAACGTCATTCAAGAATTTATCGCTAATATTTATTCTTAATTGTTTGTCTAAAGCCTCCGTTATTAGAATTTTTAATAGATTGGAAATTAGAGAACGGTTTCAGTTGTCTCTACTAACAAAGAACATAGTTGAAGAACTTGACTATGACCTCACATAGAAGTAGGCCCTCTGTTTCTACTGAGGTGATAAAACCGGCTCACCACGTTACTAGTTTTGAATTCAACATAATTGCCATTACATAATACGGACGGTTCATTCTTTTTTATTTCTTTTTTATTGAACTTAAGGTTCGAGAGAGTTAAGACTTAGGACATACCTCCATCTGGAGGCGCTGGGAAAGTGTTGATAGTTCCGTGATCCCCAATGAGGGCTAGAACAGGACCGCTGGCTTTGATACTGATCAAATGTTGTGCGAACTGGTTCCTTTCATTTCCGTCAATGTCCCTGCTGTCTCCCAACGCTGAAGATAAAGAATATAACAAAACGGTATTTATGAAACAGCTTGTTTAGTTATCCTTTGTGTCAGCTTTTCTATCCACAGCTGAAGTGCACCATGCCACCAGACTCCGCTCGTCGTTTTCAGTGTTAACTGGCATAGGCGAATAATAAAATATTATATATTCAATGAGCCCACGTTGGACGAGATGAGGCGCGTAGCGCCGTGTTTTTTTATAACCACTTTTATCCAACAAGGGAGAATGGAAAAATTGTGTTATTTAAAAATTATTCAATCCACTGAATGTTGTGGACATTTTACTTGGATTATAAAGGAATCATGGCATGAAAAGGCAGGAAGATTTGTCGCGCGTTTTTCACTTCATGATCAGGTTTGAGTTGAAAGAATGAGGTCAGAAAGCAAGCGAGACAGAGTTTTCTTCCGAAATATTCTTCGCATCGATAATCACCTCCAAAGTTCTCTACGTTTTTTAAATTTGTGGCAAATGACAAATGGCTGCGGGAAGATCCGAAGTAGTCGCGTTGCTGAAAACATACGCCTTGGGCACGTCAAATACGGTAAGAGCTTGCTTGTTGACGTGGCTCAGATTGTGTTGCCCAGAATCGAGCAGCCTCACTGAAGTATATAAGGACAAGACCCAAATGTAAGGTGGCAAACTCTACTTGAGTGCTAAGCTTGACTAACGGGACTCCATTCAGTCGTTTCTGGTGCACATTTACAAGCCGTTTCGATTAAATGTCTCGTATCAAACCCCCATTGTGATATTTCGTGGCTCTTTAAAACCAAACATTCTCCACCCAACTGCAGTCATTCAATAGCTTGCGTGCAGATACTTACTATTTCCTTTACTTCACGAGAAAATAGTAACGTCTACACACAGTGTATCATTGAATGGCAGACTTTATATTCAAGAAGATTGAAAGGGCTGTGTGGCCCAGTGGCCTAGATAAAATCTCCTGATATTAAATTCTATGAGACGTTCCTTGACATTAAATGCAGCATCAGCACTTTGAAGCTATAAATGGAAAACAAATCAATAAATAATCCATGTTGCATTCTTACCGGGAAATTCTGTGGCATCATCACAAATTGTGCCCCTTGCATCTTAAAATAGAAAAATAAAAAAGTGATCTTCTACAAATAGTAAGACATATGTAATAGGATTTAGATATCTATCGGTTTATGTTTTTAACATGTTCTTAGCATTTGGCCAAATTCAGATTCAATATTATTTCAAAACAGAGTATAACATCATTTCATAGATCCTGACTTGCATCGTAATTATTTAAGACCTGCTGTAAGTTTCTTACCCTCCTGTGGCTGCGAGTTTTTGTGCTCATGCTCGTGAAGGCAACCATTTCATAATAGCATCCATATTGAAATATATAAATCTCCTCTTAATAAAGTTGTTGTGCTTATTATCTACGCGCCTACAAAAGAACACACGGTTTCCTTTTCCGGCTGACTCCAAAACCACTGTTTGTCACCCTTCTACCTTGCTCGCTCTACAGTTATACGTGGTACAATTTGAAAAACGGGTGGCTACATGACCCATAAGGCCGGAGAAAAAAAAACTTTCTATGGCAATGTTCTTCATCCTGAACAGTAAAACATGGCCTCTAGCAAATTGTTGATAAAATCCTTTCCGTGGGAAACTAAACCTTGCGAGGCGTCCACCAGGATCCACCAAGAGAAGTACAGCACTTGACTCTCTCCGGTCTTGCATGCCGCTGCATGCAGCTCAATGCCAGAAGCTTCCGTCTCAATAAAAATCTCTGACTTCGACGAAGAGATCGGGAACGAAGCAAAGCCCAACCGACAGGTCACGAAAAATATTTCAAATGTCATCAAGTTCTATTGTCCACGGTTCAGCTACAGGGGAACTGTCGCAGCGGGTCTGTCATATAGAATGGAAAGTTCCGACAGAAACGAGAAAATGTTCGATTTGGTTTCTAAGATAAAGGCAAAAGTTTAAGACACCGTGTTTTGAATCAATGCAAATCAGGAAAGTCAATATCTCAAAATCGTCTTCACAGTTCAAACAGATTCTATAAATGTTTTCAAAATTGGCTTCCTATAAAATAATATGACAATTACCTCTCCAGACATAAACAAATTTTTCTCCATCTCCAGGTCCTTTCTTAGAGAGGGTCCAAATATGTACCGTCCAAAAGAATATTAAATGCCTCTATTGCTCGAACACACAATTCGGCCTCAGAAGTCGGAAGTTGAAAGTCGGAGATCAGAACTCAATGGAAGTCGGTTTCCTCTTGAGTTTTGAGCAAATTTTGTTACCAAACTAGTTAACAGAGTCAAGAAAAACCCGCTGGCATTGAATACCACCAGCAAAGTTAGCTCGCACCACGTACAGACTACCCTGGGAGTAGAGTCGCTTCGATCTTTCCTTCCTATACCTAGGAAAGATGAAGCGACCGTGCTCGCAAGTTATTTTAAAACAGGCGTACACGGGGAAGGTGACTCTATGACGTCAGATGGGGGATAGCGGTGACAATTTTGCTCGCCGGACGATTTGTTCACGATTTGTTCACTCGTCGGGTCCCTGAAAAAACAGTTTTATCCGTCATGGTTACAGAACTATATCGTCTCCACTACGTGATAACCATTGAACTTACCGACGTCTGAAGATTATGATAGCACCCTAACTTAACGATGATGTCATTGGTAAATTTGACCCTTCTGCTTCGATAAGGTTTATTCAACCCGACCTCATCAATCATGCTACCCTATCAGAAAATGCGGGAAAAAAACCCGTGTACTTACCTGTATAGACAATCTTTTTTTTTCTGAGATTTGGGTCAATGATTCTGAGCTGTCATTAATAGGCTGCTTGTCTTATGACTGTGTCAAAACATGCAGAATGACTGCTGAAGCGTAGATTGTTAAATAAATACAATGTTCATTTCATCTTTGGTTTGATTTAGGATGCTCAACTGCTGCTATCGACAAGAAATTTATTGAACCAACCTCAACCCAATTATATGAGCTAATCTAGACTCGATAGACAGCGACACA
>Ga0126339_10001008_pt1 | contig 17840 bp, 9 predicted proteins | sample OrbTmetagenome_2_FD_92532 | JGI IMG/M metagenome (GOLD analysis project Ga0126339, IMG submission 92532) | Coral microbial communities from Petempiche,Puerto Morelos, Mexico - Orbicella T R C metagenome | ecosystem: Host-associated > Invertebrates > Cnidaria > Coral | place: Petempiche,Puerto...
TCTCACGAAATGTTCCTGAAGTCTTCTTCTGTGTTTATAGTTCCTTGTGCAGCTGGCTCGTATCATGACGTACATGCTGAGCAGTGTATTGGATGCAAGCAGGATACTTATCAGCGATACGATGGGCAGACATCTTGTTTGGCGTGCCCTAATGGTACAGTTGCTGACGGAATGAACGCAACCAAGTGTACAAGTGAGTGTCCATACATGAAGTACCGTGTACCTCGAACCTCCTAAGATTAACGAGTTTCCCTGTACCTCAGTGATAGAGTGAGCATCTGGGCTGGAAACCAGAAGGTCTTAAGGTCGACTTCTAGCTGGGAAACTGACAGAAAACTTCATCTTTCTCATGAAGTAACTCTAATGGAATCACGCAAAAATACTTAAGTTTTTCATTTCTTTGTATTTGCTTGAGCAATTTTTTACAGAGTACGAAATTTGAAAACGTGTGGATCATCATCAATTCAATTTTGGGTTAGTCTAAAATAATCTCTCGTCGCATTTTTTGCAACAGCTATTCGTATGAACAAAGAATTTTTCAACTTTACGTCGCTTTGAGCTTTTTCACTCAATATCTTTAACGTTGTTTTCTAATTGCTGTGCTTTGCTTATGATAGAGACATGTTCACCATCTTGCCAAAATAACGGTTTGTGTTCGGACGGCCTGTGTTTCTGCTCGTCTGGTTACACAGGGAAGGCTTGCGAACAAGGTTAGTTGGTCTCATTAATCCATCATTTACAGGAGAGGTCAACATCTTTTCTCTCCTTACAAGCTTAATACATTTTCAAGGGGACAGGTGATGAGAATAAAGAAACCCATCAAGAAGAATTCTAATGATCAGAATAAATTTAATAAAGGAGAATACATTTATCAAGCCTGGCCTGTAAGGATTTAAACATTAAATAAAGTCGTCAGTGACTGTTCGTTTATCTTGAACTAATTTTCATGTGATAATAAATATTTGCAAATTGTTTTCGATTTTAGAGCTCACGAGGCACGCCCTTTACTACTCAAAAACCATTTTTCATCCCTGATGGTTAACACATTTGATTTCTCTGAGTAATGCATTTCAAGTATATCTCAAATTGGTCTGGTTTTTTTTTTTTTTAATTTCAAGCTGTTTGTGTCCCAAGTTGTTTGAATGGAGGTCTTTGTATAAAACCCTACCAGTGCTCATGTCCGAGTGGGTGGACTGGAGAGAGATGCAGCAAACGTAAGCGATGTTCGTTTTCGTTGCATTTATTTTCGTTGCGTTTCGTGATCTTTTGTTACCTCTGTGAGGCTTTGATGCTTCGATTTTGTGTGTGCTATCAACGCGTCACGTCCCTTTCGGTCACAAAGCATACCAGCCGCTGGGCGATTCCGATTGTTTCAGAAGGCTGGCGCGCAGTACTCCTTCTTCATTCTCAGCCACTCAGATTTAAGCGTAAGTCTGTAAATCGCAGATTTTCAAACTGGAAGTGACCAGGGGCTACTGAGGTTGGTGCTTTAATTTCTACAAGGATCGCGGTCTCTGGAGCTGAGGTTGCCAACTTAACAAATAAAAACAAAAGTATAAATTGTTTTTTGCCAAAGTTTTAATCCTGAAACTTATTTTGCTTTGTCTGTTAATTTGTTTATTTCAGCTCTGTGTTCTAGCCCCTGTGAAAACGGTGGCACCTGTACAGCACCTGCCACATGCATGTGCAGGCCTGGTTACTCTGGGGTCACGTGCAAAACAGGTCAGGGATTTTCGCCGCTGTGTTAAGAGAAATTCCAATCAAAAGCTGTACCCATAAATTTCAGTTTAGAAGAGAGGTAGTTAGTTCTCTAACTCACCACAATACTCCTTGTATAAATTCTATCAAGACCTATAAAGACTTGTGCGCAATCCGTCTTTAAAATTGGTGATTCTAACCACGGTGCTAGATTAAACTCGTAAATCTATGAATTCAATTTACTCTTTGAAAGGGTCACAAGAAAAAAGGTATGTTAATGATCAGGGAACTCAAAGTAATTTTTATACGGGCTTGTAAAAGAACTTTAGTGGCGCATTTAGGGAAATTAAAATGGTGGTTCGTTTTGGTTTTACTGTCAACAAATCCGCGCTTGTTTGTTCAAAGTGCGGATAACGCTATTCGGAGACAGACTCGTACCCAGACACTGTTTATGTGTTTTGGGGAAAGAGAAGATTCGACACTAGGGTGGATTAAGACGCGCGTGGTGACATGGAAAAGGTTGTTTCTATAACTCTCCGCGCGCTCCACTCGATCCAGATCACTTTCTCTTCGAAACAATCCAATCTGATCCGTAAATAGCGACTTGGTACGAGGCTGATGGGGTGGATAAATTTCTGTCCAACAGCAAGAGAAAATGAGTCTCTTGCCAGCAGACAGTTGTTGACAAAACTAACTCGACACTATCCACTAGATAGTGATTTACCCGGTGGATAGCGTTATCTAGCCTTTGAACAACTGGGACCAGCATTACGAATGTTTTCCTGAATTTTCTCTGTTTTGCAGCAATATCTTTCTGTTCTGGTTTACTCGATGGTAACTACAAAGATCCACACAACTGCTATGGATTCATATCATGTTCTAATGGTTTAACTTATAAGATGGACTGCCCAGCTGGCCTGAGGTATAACTACACCATCAATCAGTGTGATTGGCCAGCTAATGTACCATGTGATCAGGGTATGTGTTGTACAATTACACCAATTTACTATCAGATAATTCTTCTATTCTCTGCGTACGCATCACTTTTCTTTCTCGATTCGTTTCGATTTTTGATCCAGCTCAACATAGGTTAAAGTTAAACAAAAAAATTTCGCCAATAAAAATGGAAATGATATCACGACATTTTTAGATTTCAAACTGAAGCTTTTTAGGAGATAAGTTGTACGAACGTACCGTACACAGTAAGAATGATTTCACGGCCATGCATTATTCATTCGTTGGATGGTTCATATTTGCTTCATAGGCGAACTTAGATGTCGTTATTGCTTCCACTTATTAGGTTTCTCCTGCCACTATTTACAAATCCGAAAAAGCCGTTTGTTCATCTAGCATTTCGATCTTAATGTTCACATAAACGTTTACCATAGTGTATTAGAAAACAGCCCTTTGAAAATACGCGCGCTGATTGGTTAAAAATCGTGTTTCTATAACTCGATAGAAACACAGAACTAGCACGAGCTGTTGACGTCATGATAGCGCGAGCAAACAGAATTTACATTTTGATAATAAAAGTTAACAAGTTGTTTTCCTTTTTTCGTCGCGGTGTTCTCTAAAAAAAGTAGAAAACATGTTTCCGAGTTTCTATCGAGTTACAGAAACACTCGTGAAAGTTTGGGAGAACTCAAAAATGCTGTGGTAACACTCGCCTTCGGCTCGTGTTCTCACAGCATTTCTCGTTCTCCCAAACTTCCACTCGTGTTTCTATAACTCGATATAAACACGGAACATGTTTTCTATTTCTCAAATATCATCTTAATGATCACTAAGAAGTCCCACTAAGAAGTCCCAATGTCATATTTGTTTTTGCAGATATCGTAACAATTGAGGCAAGAACAATTCTGTCCACTGCTCGTAAGTATTAAGCTTATCTAAATGTTATACGCACGTTGTACGGTAGGAAGAAAAACCTTGGACTGAAAGCAATGTATTTACAGTGAAAACCTGTAACACCATGAACGTTGGAAATATTGCTCAGTTGAATCAGAAATGAGAAAAAATGTAGGCATGAGCCACCGGTTACGTAACACCTGAGACGTTTCAATCGCTCTTTAACACAGCAGTTGTTTTTGACTTATTTGAAACCAAATCTTCTGGTGTGCAAGATTCATTTTCTGATAGTTCCTGTATAAATGAAGAAAAACTGCCGTGCAAACGATGTTTGCCGAAAACAGACTCTTGTCTATAAGATTTTAGTTCTTACTCAGTCACAAAAGAACAATACCGCAAGCAGAATGGCGTTGGTCACAAGATCCTTGAGTCTACGTACTCATTTCTCGCGCCCATAGGCTTCATCGAAAAACAAAACCAAAAGCCTAGATAAGAATGTCGATAAGTCGCAAACCGTATTGAAGAGATTTGACGGAAACCTTCAGTGTCTCGCTATTGTAACTCGTCTTTTTGAATCATTTTAAAAAGAAGAATGAATCAAAATAAAATTATCTTATCTCTTTTCTCTAACCTTCTAGTTCCTCGTGGTGCCATGAACGAGCCAGAACTGTGTTTCACGTGGCGATCACATGTCAAAACCTTCGATGGCCGCTACCTCTACTTCCCAGGCCGCTGTACGTACAAACTGATACACGATTGCCGGGATGACTTGTTCTCTGTTCACGTGTTCACTGATCCTTTGTGTAGCGATCTTAAAAATTGTCGTCGCGCGGTCAATTTATACCTGGGAGGACTGGACATCAAGGTAAATTCATTTCGTGTAGATGATTAATCGAAAATCATGCAACGTAAAATATTAGCCAGAAGCCATAAATGTTTTTAGATTTCTGTCGCAACTCTATATAGGCAGCAATATGTAAACCGTAACGAAAAAGAAAAAAAAAAACAGTAGTAAGGTAAAGGTAAGGGGAGGCGCGGTGGCCTCATGGTTATTGAGCTCGACTCCGGATCGAGCGGTCCGGGTTCGAGTCCTGGCCGACGACATTGTGTTGTGTTCTTGGGCAAGACACTTTAATATTCTCACAGTGCCTCAACCCAGGTGTATAAATGGGTACCGGCGAACCTAATGCTGAGGGTAACCCCGCGATGGACTAGCATGCTGAGGGAAGTAGAAATACTCACCTGGTCGCTTCATGCTACTGAAACCGGGATAAGCACCGGCCTGATGAGCCACTTGGCTCGTAAGAAGACTCAACCTTTAAGGTAAAGATTAAGTCTGCATACGAGCCAAGTGGCCTTTAATAAAGAGGCTTGAATTAAATTGTCTGAGTTCTAAGCCCCCCATTTCATAGATCCATCTAGGAGAACAAGATCAGGTGACGGTGGGTGACAAAAACGTGTCACTTCCTCATGTCGTAAACAACGTTGTCATCGAGCAAGTCTCCAACTATGTTATCACGTATGGCTACAATGGAATAAGTGTGTTATGGGACGGGATTGACGCAGTGTACGTACATGTCTCAGCCAATCACAGGAACAGAACCTGTGGCTTATGCGGCAACTACAATGGGTTCCCGGATGATGACGTCATGACGTATGGTGGTCAACAGGTTTCCTCTATCGCTAAATTTGGTAACAGTTGGCGTATGACAGACGTTAACGACTTCTGTCCAAACGTCCGCGATGAAGAGACCAAGAGTCCTTGCAGTTTGGTAACGCAAGGCAATATGACGCAGGTAACTGTCACGAAACATTGTAAAGTCACACAGTTTGGTAACGAGCACATGCGGGAGTTCAACAATAAGTTAGTGTCATCACTGGACGTTTTTACGCAGTATGTAAGGTGCCCCTATTTTATAACCCATTATTAATAAAAGAAAGAAAACACAATTTCAAAATGTATTGGGGATTCACGCAGGTATAGAGAAACGAGGGCAAAGTACAGAAAAAAAATTCACACGTACACATTGGAAATCTGTTATTTGTCTAAATTACCCCCAAAACAATCCCTGTTCTTCTGGATAAGGAAAAAGTTACGAATTTACTCTAGATTCAAACCAATTAATCTAATTAAAAGACCTTTACATTTTGTATACATGTTAATGTTTTGCAATAAATTACGCAAGACTGTGATTTCGTTGTCTCTTCAGATACAAAGCATTTGTTCCTATATGCGCAACTCGACGTTCTTTCTTTGTCACGTGATCCTTGACCCTGCGCCGTTCATCAAGATGTGCGAAGAAGAACTCTGCAAGTGCAACTTGACTGACCGCCTCGACTGCGCATGTTCTGCATTTACCCAATACTCACGAGCATGCGCACGAAATAAAGCGCCAATTCAATGGAGGACAAGAGATATTTGTCGTAAGTGCTTCTTGATTCTGCATGCACGCCAGCTAAACATGTAAATTTAGTAAGATTAAGTCAAAAACTAGAAATCAGCGACAAAGAACTGAAATTATAAAGTTACTCATGATTACACAAGTCCCTTTTGTGGTCAGTTCATTACTGAGGTATCAGGAGAAAGCCAATTAACAAACCTCTGCGAAGAACACGTTTAAGCGTAATAACAATACCTTAACAGGTTTCTAGATGAGACCTACCTTTATACTTTGGTGTTTTTTTCGCTTTGTTTAAGTTTTCATCTTCTATATGGACTTTTGCAGCTAATTTGAACCGTACGAAGCGAATTGTTTTGGTTAAATTAAACCTATACTGGGCCTTTGATTATCACGTAAAGTTCGTAAGTTTGGTTGTAAAAGGGTCTCTGCAATAGGTTGTGAGAATATTACGTGGAGACGACAATAGTGAATATCGTATACATCGTCAAAGCCCGTTCTTAGCTACAACTCACATGTGAAAAGATATAGAAAATTCATGATCCTCTAGAGTACCAATGCAACTAACCTAAAATACCGCTTTATTCATGCAGCTGTCACGTGCCCAAAAACTTTGGAGCACACTGAATGTGGATCGTCTTGCCCTCCAACATGTCAAATAAAGAAGAGAAATTATGTTTGCCCTCAGCGGTGTCTTGACGGCTGTCGCTGTGGTAACGGCACAGTGTATGATGGTCAGCGGTGTGTGCCTGTAGAGCTGTGTCCTTGTCTTCACAACAAGAAACATTACGCGCCAAACTCAGTTATCAAACGAGACTGCAACAACTGGTTAGTAATTTTGCAAAAACTACGGTAAAAAGAGATACTTACAACGAAAACAATTGATGTAGAAAGGAATTTTGCGCTGTAAATCATAGCTAACCAGTAATTTTCCAGACAACAACTACGACAGCAACAACAAATACAGAAACGACAACAGCAGGAAAAAATCGACCGCAAGCATTCCCTGTAACTTTCTTCTCGTGTCTTTGCGTACGTGAACTTAAGGAAGTGAGAGTAGGCTCCTAAACGGAGGAGACGATCACTTCTGCTCAGACCAATTCCGGCAGTCAATCTTTTCTAATGGCAAATAAAAATACAATGAATAAAATAGAACAAAATAAAACATAAACAATCTACTCTTAGAAAAGTGACAATCATGGAAGTTAGCAGACTTTTTTCTTTTCTATTCAAAAAAAGAATCATTCAAGAGAGGATGAAGGGTAAGACAGCCAATCCCTCATACAGACCTTATTCCTAAGGTTATCCTTCTCAAGTTATTTTTAGATCATTTCCTGTTTCGGAAATCCCAGGGGGGTCTAACATAGCCAGTCCTGTGAAGAGGATTTTGCTCACATTGACAGTCCAAGCGGCTTAACTGCTTTTTACTCCTCCATGCAACGTACGATGTCTAGAAATAATTTGAGCTGGAGACGGATTACCCTGGGAAGAAGATTTGGGGGATTTACTCTCTTGCCAGCCATCTCTTTTGTATTACCAAACTAAGTCACAAAGAAATGTAAACTGAGCTGAAAAAGTAAAACTAATTAATGAATTTTTCTGCTTTGTTTCTAAGTACATGTGCTAATGGTCGGTGGGTATGTACAACCCTACAATGTCCAGGTAAGCATTGTCAAACTTGTAGAAATTAATTGCAATTGCAATAGAAAGTATTTGAATGAAGGTAGCGAATGTAAGTGCAGTTGTTGTGACTTTTCTCGTGTTTGATTAATCACTGTTCAAGTACCGAAAAGGTGATATCAATTTGTTTTAGCCCGTTGAAGTTTCTATTTTAGCCCCCAAACTTCCAACTGAAAAGAATAAATTTGTCTTACAAATAGGAGATGAAAAATAAATTCTAGAATCAGGATATGCCCATTAAACTTCTGTACAGCGGTCGAGACCTCCACCACTCACTCAACCACAGGAGACCCCTGGAAGCTGTACCTAATTACACCGCCCTAGTCCCAAGGGTCCTCTGTTGCTCAGTTGAAGAGTTCCTGAGCGGTGTGCGGAAGCTCTTGGGTTGGAATACTTTTGGCAGACCTGGGAATTTTTCCTTGATGCTTAAGACACGGAAAGATAAACATCTTTCTCATATCTACACCACGCGTTGCATGCGGTGCATTTTCATGCATATTTGCAAGAGTTTTGTCACAGTGTGAAAATGTCACCTATGGCCATGAGAAATAAGGAATCATGATATGAAAGCAGAGACCGATAGAACGTAGGTTGATCGGTCTTTGCTTTTATAGTCTTCATTTTCTATGGTAAGTCGATTAGATCACTATTGATCCAACGTTTACCAGCAGGATCATCGCCCGGGGTTGCTTGCTTAAACATTTCAAGAGAAATAACCATTTTCTACCGACTAACCAGGCTATACCGTTCTTTAGGAGTCTGTTCCGCTAGCGGTGATCCGCACTACAGAACATTCGACGGGCTTCAGTTTTCCTTCATGGGAAAATGTCAATACATTTTAGCTAAGGACTGCGTCAATAACTCCTTCACGGTCCTGGTCGATAACGTGCAATGTGGCTCAGATGGTACAGTGTCTTGCACCAAAAACGTGTACGTACATCTCAATGGCACAACTATCACACTCAGGGAAGGAGGGACAGTTCTTATTGACGGCATTCAAGTGGCAAATTTCCCCAGAGTTGCAGAGAGTAAGTAAACCGTCGTTTAGCAAAGAGTCAGGCAAAACATACAGAGTGTTTCCACGTCAGTCACGGCAGTCGCGTTACATTAGTGTCCCAAAGTAATCCTGTGGGAGTTGAACTCTTTCTTATGGAAACTGTTGAAGAAATCCACAAACAAATTGTACACTGAAGATGTTTATTCTGTTACTCGTCCTTCCGTCGGTTCGGTACAGCTGAAAGTTACAAATGTAAAGCTCGCGAATCGAACAAATATTGAATTACAAAAAAAACAATACAAATAAGCGACCACTTACATATTTTTGGGCATCTTCAAGCCTAATCAAGATGTCAACATCGAGAAAGTAAAAGGCGAAGGTAAAAGCAAACTTTCCGCCTACACACAAACAACGCACATCAAACTGCTAAGAGCACATGGTCGCAGAAATCACGTGACCCGCCCGGGGGGGGGGGGGAGGTACAGAGGCGCACGGTAAGGCAAACTGTCTCTAACAGAAACACTTTCTTTATTTAAAATAATTTTGCATGGCTGCTGGCTACGTGAGTGAAAAAGCTTTATAAGACGAAAAGCAACTTTATGAATAAATTCTAGGGGCACTTATAGATAAATTATTTTTATGAAAAGTCCCTGTACACACCGTTATTGGGGAGAGCCGTTAATTCACTGAAACTCCATGAAAGCACAGAAATTTCTATCTGAAACGCTTATTTCATAACGTAAATTAGGAATGATGTTTCCTTGTATCCAGACATGATTTTTTTGTAAGAACTCTACGACGAACACTGACCTGCAAAACACTCCTCAGGCTTCTCTTTCCCAGCTTTTCTCGTTCTTCTATACATTAAAATTCCTGAATTTACCTTTTCAAAGCTGTTGTTTAATCTTTGTAGGTTACATCATCAGGCACCTGTCGTCATCAATGACGTCAGTACACAGTCCTGTTGGCTTACATGTCAAGTGGGATGGTATCTCGCGCGCTTACGTCATGGTACAACCTCGTTTTCGTGGCATGACTTGCGGCTTATGCGGAACTTTCAACAACAACCAAAACGATGATTTGACGACCAAAGAAAACGTCGTGGAAACGAGCGTTACAGCTTTTGGAAATTCCTGGAAGGTGAATCCTGCTTGTAATGATACGCAGGCATCAAAGCACCCTTGCGAGATGCAGATTCAACGAAAGGCCACCGCGGAGAAGCTGTGTAACAGACTCCTGCACGCTCCGTTCACCAGATGTCACCACACTGTGGACCCTGCTGATGGGTATATCGCCAGTTGTATGTTTGACGTGTGCGGGTGTCAGCAAGGAACCCAATGCCTGTGTAGTGCCATTGCTGCTTACGTACATGACTGTGCTAGACAGGGGATCGTTATCGAATGGATAAATTCCAACGTCATGCCGGAGTGTAGTGAGTATTTCGCCCCGGCAAACGGTTTTTTATCTTTGATTCTCCTTTTCGTTTATAAAAAAAAGGCGTATCCAAAAGCCCCTTAGAAAGTTGTCTAAGCCAAGGGCTTATAAATGGCATATTACAATATGCGTTAAACATTGTACCTATTGAAGGCGCTTGTTCATCTTTGTGGTAAGAAAGACACGTAATACGCATGCGTAGTAGACTTGTATAATCGATGAGACGAAAAAATAATCTTTTGGTTATTTTCAGGTGCAGTTTGTTCCATTCAGGGACAGGTGTATCAGGTCTGCGGCTCTTCGTGTCAACGGACGTGCCGCGAAATCTCCATGGACCTCCCTTGTCAGGAGGAATGTGCTGAGGGCTGCAATTGTCCGAAAGGCAAGGTCCTCAGGGAAGATAACCAATGTGTGGCCCTCTCCCAGTGCCCCTGTTACCATGATGGACGTGCCTATAATCCTGGGACAGTAATTAAACCAACTAACTGCAATGAATGGTGAGAGCTGTTTTGATCCTTTAAGTACGTTCGCGCGTAAATTTTCTAACATTGAACATTGATCAATGTTTCACAAGATAACATAGGCCCTTGCGAACCAGTATGCCCTAATTTAAAACTGACTTCGGTGAGTTAAATTGCACGCTTTGTACAAAGAGTCATAACAGTCAAGTTAAGTATGACAAGAGAATGAGCGATTTACCGCGTGTACTCGTTCAGGGAAGATACCAGTTTTTCATTGCAAACCTTGCTGCACTAATACAGGAGTGCTAATAGCGAAAACGGCAGCAGGTTTCTATAAGATTGCGACATCACAAATAACGCCTATCCAGAATGAAAACTTCCGACTTTTATCTCTCCAGTTTATGCAAGGATGGAAATTTTGTGTGTGCCAACAGAACATGCCAAGGTGAGTTATTTTCCGTCTGCTATAGACGTACAAGCTGCCCATCCATACAAAATATTTTAATAACAAATAATTTGCTGTCACTGTTAAATACGGTCAAAAAGATGTTTAAATAAACGATTCAATTGCGTACATCGACGTCTTTCAAGCTTGTCTCGCGCACTACGGTTTCCTATGTGTCGGCAAACGTGTAAACATTTTTCCCAAAGTATCAATTAAAGTTAACGTTCAACTGATGTGTTCAAGAAAGGCACATGCAGTTCGTATATTTTTTTCGCAGTTTGTCCTTTGGGTCAAAAGTGGGTAAGCTGTGGCGCGCAATGTGCTAAGACCTGTGACAATTTCCACCTGCCCTGCCTCGAAACAAAGTGCCGGGAAGGTTGTGTCTGCCCTGAGGGTATGGTACTACATGGCCAGCGGTGTGTAAACTCGTCCCAGTGCCTTTGCCATCATGGAGGCCACAGCTACAGGCCGGGAAAACAGATTAAAGTGGACTGTAATACTTGGTATGTTTAAAAAGGTAACAAAGCCTTATAGCAAGTAAGCGCATCGTTCATAATATTTACCGCTTATTATCCGAGCGGAGAATATCAACCAAGGTTAGTTGTTGGAAGTGAGGTCGACATACCAGATAGACACAAGGCACTATTCTAGAAGTGTCCGGAGCAAGCGAGAGTTATAAAGAAGTTTATTATGTAGCTCTCGTTAGCATTTTATTTTCTGATTTGGCTAGTTAGCCGCGCAAAGACATTTCTCGCAATGCCCATTGGCATTACGGGAAATTCCGGCCAGGACTATCAGCCAATAAAAGCGCGCGTTATAGATCCTATTCATAAATGGCTGCCAATAAAAACTCTTTTGTAAGTATTAAAATTAGCCCAGCTAACCTCGTTTTTGAATTGATAATCCAAAAGAATTTTACTCTCAAACGAGGTTAATTGGGCTAATTTAAATGCGTACAAAAGAATTTTAAATTGGCAGCCATTTATGAATAGGGTCTATATCTTTACAAGTTCTAGACATCAGTCAACCATCAATCAACCAATCAGCCATGTAAAAAGAGGGTATAATCAAACGTCAGGGCAAAATATGGCGATTTTTAAATAAATCTTCCAAACCAATGATACCACAAATGCATTAAGACAAGACAAAATCACTTTGACAGCAAGTCTTTAGAGTTTATTTTATCGTTGATTCATGGTAAAATCCCCCCAGCTAACGCCATGTTTGGAACTAGAACTCCTAACGCGAGATTTATCGAGACTGGGAAGGAGAATTTATATTGTAGATTTGTATGGAAACGGGATGCGGCTATACGGGTTTAACCTCATGGATAAAGCCGGGTTTTGAAGAAAGTAATGTTCTTTCGATATCTTTTTAGTTCTTGCCAAGGCACTCAATGGTCGTGTACCAATCACGTCTGCCCCGGGACATGCTCAGTATACGGCGAACTTAATTACATCACCTTTGACGGCAGAAGGTTCACTTTCAGTGGAGCCTGTGAGTATCTCCTTGCGCAGGACTCCTGCAATGCCACGTCGACTGGCACCTTCCAAATACAGGCCCAGAACGTGCCTTGTGGAAGCAGCGGCTTAACATGCACCAAAAAAGTTACCATTACCATCAATAACACACTGATTGTTTTAGAACGAGAGAAAGCACCTGTCGTGTCACCGCTGCCCGGCGCTTCAGGCTCCAGTATCACAGTGCGGTTCCAAATCAGCGAGCGCCATTTCTTCATTGTTTTAGAGACTGACTTTGGCTTGACAGTCACGTGGGACAGAGGAACAAGGCTGTACATCACTCTAGACCCAAAGTTCAAAGGTCAGTGGTAAAGGTCGAAATTTTCTGTTCTGTAAGTGGGGAAATAGGCAAGTAAACTAACTAACTGCAACTTGAAAACCTTGCTTTACGTTATGATGGTTTTATGGGGAGCAAGTATGGCGTAGTCCCGGGGGGAGGGGGGGTACTCCCAGAAAAATCGGGCTGGGTGTGCGGCCTGCTTCCCAAAACCCTTACCCTATTTATGACCAAAATCTGCGATATCCCCTACCCTATTTATGACCTGACCAAAAATTCGAAACCCTATTTATGACCTAACCCTAAAATCAAAACCCTGTTTCAGACCTGCGTTATAGTTAGTTCCCTAGTTCAGACCAATGTTAAATCACCGTAAACATAATTTGTGAAGGGCTTTTGTTGATTTTCTTTTCGATAATGACGAAAAAGTGGCTCTTTTTAAAAAACATACCCATATCAAGGCTAGAGTGCAAAAACCATACCCTATTTATGACCAATTGGCCAAAATCAGCTAAAATCGATACCCTATTTATGACCAAAACAGCTGAAAACCATACCCTTTGGGGCCGCACATACCTATATAGCCCATACAAGGGAGTTCCCCCCGGGGGCGCCGTGGCGAGAGCGCTCGCCTCCCACCAAGGGGGCCCGGGTTCGATTCCAGCCTGGTGTCATGTGTAGTTTGAGTTAGTTGTTGGCTGTTGCCTTAGTCCGAGGGTTTTTTTCCAGGTTCTCCGGTTTTCCCTCCTACGAAAAAACCAACACTCCAAATTCCAATTCGACCAGGATAGGGGAACCGCATGAAAACCAGCTAAGGCTGACCACGTTGACAATGTTATGAGAAAATTCATTGTCAATAACAGGACAGACGCGTGAAAAACGGATGTCAATTTGTTTTTTTTTACAATGACAAATTGTCAAATTGTCCGCTCTCGCTCGTTGACCCATCGCATAAATTGTAAATTCATGTGTCTGTCCGCTTATTGACAATGAAAATCAACCAATGAGTGCGCGAGAATCTCTGCAGATATCGTAAAAACATACAAGGTGTTCTTTATCAGGACAAACCTGCGGTTTGTGTGGAAACTTTAATGATGACAGGAACGACGATTTCATGACTCCACAAATGTTACCAGAGACCTTAGCCAATGACTTCGGCGACAGCTGGAAAGTCGAGTCATCATGCCCGGATGCAGTCGTTCCCAAGAATCCTTGCGCGACGAACAAGCACCGTGCACCGTGGGCTCACAAGATGTGCAGCGTCATTCGGAGAGATGTGTTTAAGCCTTGTCATGAAGTGGTTAGTGGCAACGTTTTATAGAACAGAATCGTGGTTGCTAAATGGAGATCGATGTTTGTCTGCTTCTCTGTGGAGATATCTGAACGTGATTCATTGTGGTTTGTGTTTATGTTCAGACTATAATCAACTAAGTCCGAGGCTTGACATGACATCTTCGGTAAACTAGTCTATTCCCTTACCCTCCCGGGAACTCAAGACGGACGGAAAAGGGAGTTTAGAGTCTGGACTATTTGTAGACCAACCCAAGTTCAACTAAACCTTGCTGAGTGCAGACCTCTCGTACCGCCGTTAGAAAGACATCTTAGATTTGACTCCAACAAATCCTGCTGATGACGAACTCATAGAGTTTCATTAAGTGTCTTTGATGGAGTCTTGCTCGTGGACGGAAAAAACACAGACTAAGAATAGTCATTTAGAGACACATATGAATTCAATTTTTTAGACCAGTAAAACTTTGCGATTAAGGCTGCATACACCTTAGTTACACGTAGCCATAGAGAAGCCACCCGTTCATTCCGATACTCAGCATTGAAACGGACTCTACCCATGTAAAGGGATCTTTCCAAATAATAATGGAAAAGATTATCATATAGCGTGCGCCTGAACACGCATTTCATCATAATTATTGTTTTCGTACGGACGTCAATGGCATCTGATTTGTCCTAATTTCGTAATACCAAAAAATCTGGCGTGATCTGCAACTTTCAAAGTGCTCACGCTCCCTATGATTGAGTGATAATAATGACCAGAATTTATTCAATTGATTAATACTTTTTCAAATAATTGCAGAGGCTGTATTTGCCTGAGCTGATCCTTATTTTATGTCCGACCCTCAGGTAGACCCAGATCCCTGGTACGATGCATGCTACCGCGATGCCTGCGCGTGTGACAGCGGTGGTGATTGCGAGTGTCTGTGTACAGCCATTGCTTCGTATGGTCACGAGTGCTGTAAGCATGGGGTGCCAATCAAGTGGAGGACACAGGAACTTTGTCGTGAGTGTTTTTAAGTTTTAACTAAATTAGAAGTTCTTCCGCCCTAATGCCCAGCTGGAAGGGAACGAACTATATAGCCAAGTCAGTAAAGACTCCTTATTCGTCGATCCAGATTCTATGGTTTTGCGGTTCACGATCACTCTTATATGTTTTTTTTAAAGGAAATGTTAAATTTTATGATTGAGGATTTCTAAAGCATGTTTATTTTTAAAATTCACCAAGCAGAGCCAAATTATAGAAGGCGTTATTTACAGAGCATAATTCTAAACTGACTGGAGACTTGTTTCCTTCCAACCATAGAAAATAATAAGAAGGTTAAACGCTTTCTAATTCAGGCGTCTAAGGGGAATGCATTGCCAATGACGTGCTTCCGTGAATCAGAGGACGATAAATCCCACATTCTACGTTCTATGTCAGACACCGGTTTTGTTTTAGAAGAACCCCACCTACAAGACAAATCACCAGGGAATCTGCCTGCTAATATTTATACGGTGAACAATGTCATCCATGTTTTGAAGAATAGTAGGGTCTGAGCTTTTGATTCTTTTGACATGTCTTTGTTTCATTTCCTTATACAGCCATTCAGTGTCCACGCGAGGGAAAAAATTGCTTTGAGTACACCGCCTGCGGAACAGCCTGCCCCAAAACGTGTGAAAACCTTTGTGACTTCACTCCATCTCGTTGTCCCGTGCGATTTGAGGGATGTTCTTGCCCAAACGGCACAGTACTGCATGACGGGAAATGCATTGAGCCCGGGAGCTGTCCTTGTCAGGTGGGAGGGGTCGACTACAAGTCTGGATCAGTTATTGTGAAGGACTGTCAAAGATGGTGAGCATGCATTTTTGGAAAGCTAAGAGTATTTAATTATCATTTATTTTTCAAATTATAAATTTACTTAAAACCTGCACATAACTCAGAAGAGAAATTCAGTGCAATATAAGCGGCAACGTTGTAATAAGTGGCAATCTGAGTATCACACATTTCGTGTGGTGTATCAAAGTTCCTTTTCACACAGAAAAACATTAGCCAGGTTACGATTTACGCACCTTGAAAACTTAATTTTTAAAGTTCGTCGTTTGTAATCGGTGTCAATCTTCTCCCTCCTTCACCATCCTTGCTCCTTTATGGTATATTACTATCCCTTTGCTATTTTTCCATCTTAGTAAACTATTATTTTCAGGTTTCCTACAATTTAAATGCAATTTTGTACGCGGCCACGATAACTCAAAACAACGTCACTGAGCTCCTTTAAGCTAACGGAGTTTCTCCTATCGTCACCATATGGTCTACTTCACAACTTAAAGACTAAAAGACGCATCTTATATTAACTTTCATTTCAGTACGTGTCAGTCTGGATGCCTTTCTTGTACTGGCCCTAAATGTTCAACTTCAGGTACGAAACCTCTTTAAACAATTTTGAACTGTTTCTTTGTGATTGCCTCACTTATCCTGTCTGGTTTTACATGTAGGTACAATCGCTACCTTCACGCCAGAAACAGTCGTGGCCTCATCCAAACTGCAAGAAACAACCACAGCAACTACAGCAAGATCACCAATAACATCACAAACTACTACCAAATTACCCGGGACAGCAATAGTTTCCAGATTACCAGGAACAACCAGTTTCAAGTCGCCTAAAACAGCAACAACAACTCCTAAATCATCAGGGGCAACGACATTTTCCAAGTCAACAGGAACGACAACTACAACAACATCAACTTCCAAACCACCAAGCACACTTACAACCAAGTCACCAAAAACCACGATTACAACTAAAAAGAAACTAGAATCAACAACAGCGTCCAAGCCATCAGAAACGACGATAACAACTACCAAGTCACCAGGGACAAAAACAGCAAAAACAATTCCTCATCCACCAGGAACAAAAACAACAACGCTCAGGTCACCAAACACAACAACAACTAATACCAAGACAGCACCAACAACAACAACTCTAAAGCCCCCAGGAACAACAGCAACAACTAGTATCAAGTCACCCGAAACAACGAAAACTACTACCAAGTCACCAGAAACAACAACTACTACCACCAAGTCCCCAGAAACAACAATTACTTCTATCAAGTCACCAGTAAAGTCAACTCTTTCTACCAAGTCACCAGAAACAACAATTCTTTCTATCAAGTCGCCAGAAACAACAATTACTTCTATCAAGTCGCCAGAAACATCGACTATCAAGTCAACAACTACCAAAGCTTCTACCACCAAGTTACCAGAAACATCAACAACAATAACAACAACAACAACTACCAAGTCATCAGAAACAACATTTACTACGAAATCGCCAGAAACAAAAGCTATTACCACCAAGTTACAAGAAACAACATTTACTACTAAGTCACCAGAAACAACAACAACAACCACCAAGTCGCCAAAAGCAACAAGACCAACTATTACGAAGCCACCAGAGACAACAACTACCACCAAGTCACCAGAGACAACAACTACTTCTACCAAGTCACCAGAAACAACAGCCACAACAACAACTGCCAAGTCACCGGAGACAACAACATTAACTACCACCAAGCCACCAGAGATGACAACTACTTCTACCAAGTCACCAGAAACAACAACAGCAACAACAACAACAACAACAAGAACTGCCAAGTCACCAGAGACAAAAACATTATCTACCACCAAGCCACCAGCGACATCAACAACAACTACAACAGTGTCACCAGAGATAACAACAACAACTACTACCCAGTCACCAGGAACAACAACAACAAGAACTGCCAAGTCATCAGAAACAACAACAACAACAACAACA
>Ga0126339_10001010_pt1 | contig 17838 bp, 5 predicted proteins | sample OrbTmetagenome_2_FD_92532 | JGI IMG/M metagenome (GOLD analysis project Ga0126339, IMG submission 92532) | Coral microbial communities from Petempiche,Puerto Morelos, Mexico - Orbicella T R C metagenome | ecosystem: Host-associated > Invertebrates > Cnidaria > Coral | place: Petempiche,Puerto...
ACCCCAGGGTAAAAAATAAAAAATGAAATTTGGAAAGGGTTTAAAGTGTTTGTTTTTTAAAAAGGGGTTGGGGGTGTTTTAGGGGGGGGGGGGGGGGGGGGGGGCAAGTGAAACACTTTTGAAAGATACATTTTGATAGCCATACCGTAAGCTACTCTAAGGGTTATTTTTTTCTTGCTTACTGCAGATCCAGTATGCTGTCGTATGTGAAATGCAAGACGGGAGATAAACCACCAAGCAATGCCGTTGAAGCAGGATTCGATGATGGTCCTTCTTATCATGCAAGGGGAGTGGTAAATGACCTGACCATCCCAGGTAAAGTGGGCGTCAGGTCTGAAAATGATCATCGTCTGGTTGGAGCCTGCATTCCATATGGGTCAGCAGAACATCGGGTCCACAGCTCTGAAGTACTTACCGTGGATGACCCCTCAGCACTGACGTATGAGAGGTGCGTTAGAACACGTTTCTTGAATGCATAAGTCAGGGTTTGTACGGGTCCTGGAAAACCTGGAAAATCCTGGTATTTTGTTTTGGCATTTTTCTAGCCTGTTCCAGGCTCTCGGTCAGTGGGGACGATCAAAAAAGCAGCCGCTGGACGAGCGGGGCTTGTCCCGTGCGCGCTTTTTCGATCGTCCCCACTGACCGAGAGCCTGCAACAGGCTAGCATTTTCCAAGACTTCTAGAAACCTGTTAAAATCAAGTAAAAAATATGAAATAAATGGTAGACAGTAAGGAGAATTAACATTGAGATCTTTGGAGTGAAAGGATTAATGTGAATTTTAGAGTCCTGGAAAAATCAATCTGAGTCCTGGAAAAGTCCTGGAAATTTGTTTCTGAAAAAGAATACGAGCCCTGGTGACTGTTTTGCTGAATAATTTGACATTGCGGCTGTATTCAGAACGAGCCTAGGACCAGCAGGTTGGGGGAAGAGAAAATGAGGAGAACTTAGAATATAAAGATGTTGTTGTTGTTGTTGTTGCAAGACATCAAAATCGGCAATCCAAATTGACTTGAATCAAACAACATACATGTATGTATACGAGTGATAACACAAAAGAAGGTTAGTTTGTTCCGATAAACATCACTTTTTGCAATAATTGCAGAAATTCTCGCTTGCTGATTGGCTAATTTTCGTTGTCAATAAGCGAACAGACACGTGAATTTATAATTTATGCGATGTTGTTATATTGTAAAAAAACAAATTAGCGTTTGTTTTCATGCGTCAATCCAGTTATTGACAATGAATTTCACAATACCATTGTGAAAGTAGCCTGTGGATCCACTCAGTTAGCTATCGCCTCGTGGATACACAGCTTCTTTGACAATGTTATGACGAAATTCATGACCAGTAACAGGACAGACGCATGAAAAACTAACGTCAATTTGTTAAATTGAATATCAAAAGCACTTTTCTCCCTAACAGGTGCAAGACTGGAGATCGGCCGCCAGAAAATGCTGTTCAAGGAGGTTTAGATGGAGGGCCTTCCTATCACGCAAGAGGTGAGGTAAGAGGCAAGCTTATTCCGGGTAAAGCTGGCGTGCAGGGAACGTGGGATAACTTTTACTTGAAAGGTGCATGCATCCCTTATGGCTCACGTGAACATCGGATCCATGATTTCCAAGTGCTTGTCATGGCCGACAAAATTGACCGTGTGGAGTTCCACTGTGATAGAGGAAAACTGGGGGCTACGAATCCAAAGGTTCTTGCTGTTCAGGAAATTTCCAACGAGAGCAGCCAGCCACAGTCAGTAGAGTTCTCTTACAGCGAGACAGTAAGTAACACAAGCACTTTCACGCATCAGTGGGGAATATCAATTTCCAGATCGGCGAAATTCAGCTGCGAGTTGCCGACTGTATTCAAGGGGGAGATTTCTACCACGACAACTGGGTCTGTGTCCCTTACCTGGGGAAAGACAGAAACGTTTCAGAAGACAGTTTCTGGAAAGCACCCGGTGGTAGCCGCGCCCTTTACGAAGGTGATATGTGAGGTTGTAGCTAACGAAGCCATGATGGACGTGCCCTACACTGTGTACTTCAAATCTGGTAAAACATCTGGCGGGATGTGGAAAGGAGTCTCAACTTGGGATGTGAAAACGTCTTTGAAAGAAGAGAAGCTAAATCCACCTACGATGAAGTAAAACCTTAAGAAGCAAGTACCGATTAATATTGCTTTAATATATCTGGTTTATTTCCTTTTTTAGATTTGTACTCTTAACTGATTTCGAATTTTGTAGAGCATTTTAAGTGCTGTTTATCAAAGTAAAACCACATAGGCTACCCTAGCTGTGCACAGGAGAACTGTCCATTATAAAAAAGACGGGGGTATTCACGGAAATTTTGAGAAGAATCCCTGAGAGGTACCAAGATCATGCTTTGTGGGCGTGGCTTGAAATTTTTTACCCTTTAGAGGTACCAATTCTAAAACAACACGTTATCTGACACTTTCGTAATTCTTAATAGGGATACAGATGATTGCTTCAATTACTTTCTACTCGTAATACCCTGAAAGGTAACCAGCTCAATACCCTACAAGGCACCGCAAAAGCTCTTGCTGTGGACCATCTGAGGCTGAACACCCTTAGAGGCATCAAACCCGCTCTTTATCCCCTAAAAAGTACGACGAGCACCCCCCGTCCTTTTTATATGGGAGCCCCCCCCCCCACTCTCCCCCGGGTTAGAAACGGGTCACGCTTGATTTTGTTTTTAGAAACCTAAGCATCTGTAGAACTACTGAATACAATTGGCAATCAGTTATTCCTGAGAAGTACATTGTACTTCACGATGTAGTCTGATTATGGTGTTGGTTTAATATGAAAAATAAAGTAAGCCTTCGGGTCTGAACAAAGTGTAAACGCTTCGTCAGAGTTTGTTTGTCCTGCCTCAAATTGTTTTGAAGTTCATTCCTTTGAGCACAATTGTCGAGTATCCCATTCGTCCAGTCCGCAGGAAAGAATAACACGGGCTACGAAATGTTTTTCATATTTTGCAAAGCCGAGTAAATTAGTTTCAATTACTCTATTTGTAGAACTCGCCATTTACTGCCCTTCGCGAAGATAGCCACCTCCATTCTAATATCACACAGTGTTTTTATCTCCACCAGTGCAGCCATACCTCTGTCCCATACAGAGTAGACAAAACTTTCCCTTGCTACTATTTTGCTTCTCTATGTCAATAGACCATTTCCGAGTTACCTTTGGCTACCTTTTGCCTCTGTGTCAGAACGAGTCTGTGCGACATCATTCGTATGAAAATGTGTTTCACTCGCAGGTTCAGTTTCACGCAAATAATACGTATTTTTATTTCTTAAGCTTTACACGAGAACTCGTTTTGAAACAGAGTCACATGGTTACTCGCGTAAACCCGCAGTGTCAGTTTCCCAATAGTCATTACCACTTGTATTTAGTAGACAATTGGTCTGCGTGCCGGTTGTTCTATTTGTCGCTGCAACACCGTGCTGATGGAACTCAGCCAGATCGAAACAGCTGTCCTGGCTTTCAGTTTGGAATCAACCATCCGGCGATTTCGCGTTAAGTTTTCTATGTAGTATCAGCCTCACCAACATTAACACGAAACTGATTAAAATCAAAGTAAGCGCGGGCACTCCCCCCCCCCCCCTTCTCCATCGGGGTGTGGAAAGTATTCAGGATGTTACGTTGAAATAGATTATCTGTAAAAAAAACAAGGAGTTGACAAAGAGAAGAAGAGGAAACTTAGGCAATTGGAGTATCGTACGACCCTCTTGAGATCCTCTTATAGATTTAAACCAACTTACAGTCGTGACTAAAAGTCCTCGAATATGACACTTCACAAAATACCAATAGCAGCCAGTAATAAAACGTTGATGTGACAACCCCCCCCCCCCTCCCGTTCCCCACCTAAATAAAAACCGACAACCTGTATTGCAAAGAAGTGAAAAAAAAAAACCCTCGTTGTGGGAAGATATAGAATTGTGACTGATGTTGAAAGGTAGGGAGTTGGCAACGCACGGTCGCTGCAAACGCAATAACAGATATAAACACGTCTCTCTTTTACATGATTACAAGCCTTTTATTTATATTATTCCGCCAAGCTTAATTACAAACTATTAATAAAACTACTTTTAAAAAAATTACTTTAACTTCCTGTGACGTCCATCATGCATAATTACGACTGATTTAACCTAACTGTGTTAACCTACTTTTTAGTGGACATGTCTCAGTTAAAGACTTATAATAATGTCATTATAAGAACGCTCGGCAAGAATTCCTGAACAGTTTCACCACACTTTTTGTTGGTAATAGACAAAAATCAACCAGAAAATATCCTGGAATGAACATTACCAGGAAACTGTCGACATTAACAGTTATTTGATCATTGATCATTGTAACATAGCAACAGCAAAGCAAGAAGACTAGGTAGACTGACGCACTTACAAACACAACCTTAAGGTCTTAACACCTTCACAAAGAAATTTGTTATTTACTTTTCGTGCTCTATCAAGCAAAACTGAACAAAAAAAATCTTAAGAGAAGGCAGCGGGTTTTTTGGCAAAGACCTTCAAGCATTGGTCGACGACCTCATCTTTGTAAGTTGTCGTGGATGAGATGTTATTTCCCTGTCAGTTTGTCGTCTTCAGTCAGAGAATATGGTCTTTTTTCAGCCATTTGCAGTTGCTACGTTATTAAAGTTTATTAATTAATGAACTGGTCAATCCTATTGCTGTGCTTTCATCATTTTGTAAGCATGCTCCGTTTCGGCTTAGCGCGTGAATACTGCTGTCGATCAACTTATGGAAGGCATTGACAGTTCCTAAACTTATTGAAAATGAATAAAAAAAAATATAAACCGCCCAATGACATACAAGATAAACGATATACGCGGTAAAAGCTAGTCGAATACTACTTATCTGTCACCCTAATGAATAAAACTTCACGCAAACAGAAGTCCTCAGTTCATCTCAATTTCACATTAAAGTTCTCTTACAAAGTTCCTTTCTGTCCTTTTCTAATTCATGTTCGTGTTTTTAGAGTGTTTGAAGACTTGGTAGTTGGAAACAAATCCTGAGTGTGGCTGTCTGGTACTGGCAACCTTTGGACAGAAGATGTCTTGAAATGTGCCACTTGCATATCAAGGTTAGCACTCCGCAGTTTTGCATTCGCTGGTGTTCATTCTTCTCGTCTGTTCTGTGAGATGAAGAGGCAATTGTCTTTCCTTTGTTTCACTCCGGCCAGCTGACGTGCACTGAATCAGAACAGTTTTTAACAGTGGGTTGTCCCTCTTCAAAGTGAATTTGCCAAGAGACCAATGCACTGGCCGTCCACTTGTGATAATTCGTGCAATCTTAAAGCAGTATATGACTACAAGATTGTCTGCTATTATCATAAAAATCTTTTAAAGTTGCTTATATAAGATATAGGAAATACTACTAAATACGCTTAGCTACACCTGTAACAATATGGCTAAAAAAGCGACCATATACTTGAGTAAATAACACTCGTACTGAAATTTAACACTGTAGTTATATTAACTTGTTTTTCCTATGAATCATAACAGATCTTAAAAAACTGCTTATTAGTCATACATATATTGCTATATGAAATACTACTTTAAACCAAAAAGCTACATTTGCAATAAAAAAGCGAGAAGGCTAAAATGCAGCTTTCTATGTAGATTTGAGTCTTTGAGCTGCGTCTAAGAAGCTGTTACCCTAATGAAACTATCATTAACATATTAGTAACAAGTAATAGGCGATGGTGCTCGTTACCTAAGCTTCACTCAGTAACAAAAAGGCAATAAATGCAGCCTGATACTGTACGGTATTTGACTTGACTTGACTTGACTTGACTCGTATTGGTGTATTTTGAACACCACACTAAATATTCTTACTTAGAAAGAGTCTACAATATCACTATCATTTGTAACAAATCAAAATATATCAGAAATACTAGTTATTCAGTACTGAGGCTGCATTTGTACTTACTTAAGTCTAATTTTTAATTGTACAAAAGCGGACACCGAATACCGGTTCAAAAATGTTTAAAAGCTGTTTAGCTAAAACCGCGATTGAACTTGTCAGTCTGTTCATGCATTCGAAGTTCAATTGCTGATTATGAAGAATTTTGTCTAGAAAGTGGTCATATCGTAGACTACATGTTCATGCTTGTTCTAAGTCTGTAAAATCAAGGCTTTCCTCTATATTCTGCTAATTTCCGATTTTCTAAACTTGGTTACTTAGAGTCAAGCGCTGATCACTACTTACAGGCCTTGAGATAAACATGACACACTGATAACGTAATCAATATTGCAAACACCGTGCTAGTCATCGCACGGATCATTGTTTAGCTTGATCTATTTTATTTTTCTTCTCTGGTCATTAACGCTAAATCGTAGACTATAGACGTAAAGAGTGCAATCGCTATACACCCATCAAAATTCTTGCGTATTACGTGCTAAATTAAGCCTCCAGTGAAGTTACTGTTATCGATCAACAACTGAAAACGGCATAAGTGTTAACTATGAAACAAGTCTAAATAATATTTTGAGTTCTGTCTCTCTTGGAAGAAAACTGCAACAACTAACAAAAAATGAGCACCCAATCTAATCTATGGTTCATTTCGTGTTTAAATACGGTAATACATGTATACCTTTCTGCGTTTTCTTTGATTTTAAAAATATTTGACCTTAAGATCAATTTCTGTAGATTATGAATGGTCTTTATCAATCAGTCGCTCATGAGTTTCCTCTGAACTTGACGTTTCAGCTTCTGCAAAACAGAAAATCACCTTTAGATAGTACACCTTCTGTTATGACTAGGAATTCAATCTTTACAATGTAATATAATTATCAAAAAAAAAATGTCTGTTCAGTATGTTGCTGACGTTTTGCAAGTGTATCGCCCGAGATTCTGCTTCAAGGGGGAAATAGAATTGCATTCCCTGTTCTTGAGTAACTCTTTCACAGCAAAAAAGCGCAGTAACTCAAAACGAAGTGAAACATTACATGTACATGAGAAATTTGCTTAAAACAAATTTAGCTGGTTTTTGTACTTAACGCGAACAATACCTTTTGCATTTAGAAATCACGGTTAAAAACTGCGTTAACAAGGCCTGTACATAAGTACACCTGTACTCATTCCACTTTTCCAAGCCTAGCTGCAACACCAAAGTAATGAACACTGTCTTCATAGTGTTTCCAAACATATTCTACTTACAGGGCTTTTGATCTCCGAGTTCTCCAACATCCAGAGTGACGTCATCGCCAAAGAGTGTAAACGGAGCCCAGTACTTTTCCAGGTCAAACTTCTCTGTCTCTCTCACAGCATTGATGGCCAGGAAGAGAGCCTTACTGACGCTTTTTCCTTCTTCTAGGTGTTTGTAGAAGCATTTCATAAAGAGCACGGTAGACTCGTCATGAACTCCCCAGATAGACGCCACAACAGATCGAGCACCAGCAGCCAGGAAGGACCGTGCAATGCCAACAACACCTTCAGAGGTAATCAGTCCTTTTGCAGTGTTCGACGAACTGAGTACAACAAGCCTGGCTCGAAGATGAAGACGTTGCACATCTTCCATCGTCAGCATGTAGTCCTTCTCTTCAGGCACCTTGGATTCTCGTGTGGGATTTGGAGTCAACACAATTTCACCCGTTTTCTTGTTTGTGTGCGCTGCAATGTGAACCAAAGCCACCGAAGTGATTCGCTTCAGCACTTCGTCTTTAGTTGCATCTTTTCCCAGGACTGGAGTGGTCTTTATCATCTTTCCCAGCATTTGTATTTCCTCTTGAGCACCTTTCAGCTGCTTAAACTTGGGCCTGTCGAACTGGTCTACGATTTCTTCCATCCACGGGTCTCCCACGAGCAGGGCGCCAGTCTTGCTGTGGTGGTCGTCAGGACAAGTTGTGATCATGTGTAAACTTGTCAGGGAGGGGATGATGCGGACCATGAAATACTCACAGAGGTACTTTCTTGCTGGACTCATAAACGCATGAAAAGGAGCCAGCCACAGTGGACCATCCGGGACGATGATCAGTTCTTCACCTTGAAAGGAGTCGATGATGGGGCCAAGAACAGTATTGTACACACTTCGCTGATGCTCTCCTGGCTCGTACAATGAACGATTCTCGCATTTGAAAGCATATCTAATTTCTTTGGAAGCTTTTTTCACCACCACGTCAATTTCGTCGATCCGCTTTCTTTCGTATTGGATTTCCCCTTTTCCCTTGAGGAACCATAAATGGATAGCTTCTTTTTCAAGGGCGATGAAAAGTATTGGTGTGGTCATGCCGCCAATCATCCGAGAGATCGTCTCCTTTGGATCAGGTAACTCTGAGTGGAGCCATCCAGAGCCGTACTGCAATTCCATGAGTTCCTTCAAGGCCTGTCCTCGTCCGAGCTCAGCTTCATACAAAGCCTCAGCAGACTTTCCAAGCTTCAGCAGAGTCCTCCATACAGCTGTGTACGCGTTTTTACACTTCTTACGGAAATGGATCCTCCACATATCTTCGGACCCAAGGGAAGCTGTCAAGTTGTTAAACAGTTGTACACTCGATCGGTAATGCTCCAGGGCCTCTTGTAGAGAGTTCAAGCGTTCATGAGCACGGCCAATGCAAAACAACGCGAATGCCTCTCTGTTTTTGTCTCCATTTTCCTGGGCAATGCTTAGATCTTTCTTGTGGTACTCAATGGCTGGTTTAGAACGGCCAAGGCTTCTGTGAACAGCGCCAAGATTTCCAGAGGCACGGCCTTCCCCGGCCTTGTCACCGACTTCTATGGCAAGGGCAAGATCTTCCTCGTGAGACTCAATGGCTCGTTCGCAATTACCGATACCTCTGTAAGCAACGCCAAGGTATCCCTGAGCACGTCCCTCCAGAACCCTGTTCCCGGCTTGTTTGAACATTTCAATAGCTAGCTTGTGGAAGTTCATGGATCGCTTGAATTCACGGATACTTCTATAACAATCGCCAAGGAATCCCAAGGCGCGTCCTTCTTCAGTCTTGTCACCGAGATCTTTTGCAATGCGTAGCTCCTTTAAATGGTATTCTATGGCTCGTTTGTTATCACCGAGACTTCTGTATGTCTCGCCAAGGTTGCCATAAGCGCGTCCTTCTTCAGCTTTATCCTCGACTTCTTTGGCAATGCTGAGATATTTCTTGTGGTTTTCTACAGCTTCTTTGTAATTGGTGAGACTTCTGTGAGCAAGTCCAAGATTTCCACAAACGCGTCCTTCTTCAGCCCTGTCCCCGACTTCTTTGACAATGTCAAGAGCTTTCATCAGGTATTCTACGGCTTGTTTGAAGTCACCGAGATTGAAGAGAACAAGTCCAATATTTCCATTAGCTCGTCCTTCCTCAGCCCTGTCACTGATTTCTTTGGCTAAGGTGAGATTTTTCTTGTGGTATTCCATAGCTGCCTTGAAATCACCGAGACTAAGGTAGGCACGACCAAGGTTTCCATAAGCACGTGCTTCACCAGTCTTGTTCCCGACTTCTTTGGCAATGGTAAGATACCGTTTGTGGTATTCAATGGCTTGCTTGAAATCACTTTGATTTTTGTAAGCATCGTTGAGGTTTCCACAGGTACGTCCCTCCTCAGCCTTGTCGTCGATTTCTTTGGCACTGCTGAGACATTCCTTGTGAGAGTCAAGGGTACGGTTAAAACTCTCAAGATCTTCGCCAGTACCGCCAAGGAGTCCATAGGTACGTTCCTCTTCAGCCTTGTCACCGATTTCCTTGGCAATGCTAAGATATTGCTCGTGTAAGTCATTGGCTTGTTTAAAATCACCAAGGCGCTTGTAGATATCGCCAAGTTTTCCATAGGTACGGCCTTGTTTAACCATGTCCCCGGTTTCTTTGGCAATATTTAGGTCTTGCTTGTAGAAGATAATGGCTTGATTGAGTTCACCACGACGGCTGTGTGTATCGGCAAGATTTCCATAAGCACGACCTTCCCCTGTCTTGTCAGCGAGTTCTCTGGAAATGTTGAGATCTTGCCTGTGGTACTCAAGGGCTTGTTTAAGATCACCGAGACCACTGTGAGCGAGTCCGAGATTTCGACAGGCAAGTCCTTCCTTAGCTTTGTCACCACTGTCTTGAGCAATAGCGAGGTCTTCCTTGTAGTAGTCAATGGCTTGTTTAAATTCGCCGATACTTTGGTAATCATCTCCAATATTTCGAAGGGCAATTGCTTCTTCAGCCTTGTCTCCGCGAAGTTGAGCAATGTTTATATCTTGCTTGTCGTACTCAATGGCATTTTTGAATTCACCGCAATTTCTGTAAGCACGGGCAAAATGTCTATAGGCACGTTCTTGCTCAACCAAGCTCTCGATTTCTTTGGCAACACAGAGATGTCGAGAGTTGAAATCCATGGATTGTCTGAAGCCTCCGAGATTCATGTAAGCAGCGCCAAGGTTTCCATAGATATGTGCTACTTCTGTTCTGTCCCCGACGTCTTGGGCAATGATGAGGCGTAGGTCGTAGTACTTTATCAGTTCTGTTTTCCTTTCCACCATTTTTGTTGAATGTATCGCGATACAGAATTTTCCTTCCGCTGACGAAATTCACACCTAGAACACGAGATACGATAAAGCATATATTGCTTTCAGTCCCATTTGTTTGTGACTTCATCGGTTTCGGTGGGGATTACTAACAGATATTAAACCGGCCATTTCACAAGCTGTCTTTCCCTCCAATTTATAAAGGTCACGTGCAGACCAAACACAAGGTGAGGCGGCCCAAGTAGCAAATGTGATGTTAGAGATCGGGTAACAGACGTTATTAAGGAAAACTGAAAGGAGATCGAATGCATAGAAGTGTGCTATGGGAACTATGGGAATGAGTACATTATTAACCACATTGAGATGATATTGCGTTAAGCAAAGAAGCCGAGAGAGAAATGATAAACTGGACAACTAGAAATGACGGCATAACAAGGGAAAGTCCCACTTCAGATTCCTGATACTACCACTGATCCATACCATGTCCCTACAATCGACATGGAAGGAGAATGCAAAGATTTGTTTTTAAAGCAGAGACACCAGATTACGATACGTTCATTATGAATGCCACACTTGAAAGCGATCTGGATAGCTACGAATGCGAAATACAACAACGTCGAACTGGTTATGAGACTTTCAGATAGCAACGCTATAACCAAGAAACGTGATCGGTTGAAAAACTTGTTGCCTCATGATGGACTCACTGGACACCAAATTAATCAGATATCGGTCAAAAGACAATTCAGAATATATATATACACCAGAAACACGAGGTGTTAGATCAGCAGACATCAGTAATGGCCACACTTAGTTAGTGCCGATGTGCAGTCAAAACTCCCTTAAAATTCTCATATCAGACAAAAGAGTTTGAAAAATTCATCATCATCATCTTCATCATAGATCCTTATCACCCCGGGGGAGCATAGGGCGTCCACCAGTACCCTCCAACGTACAGGGTTCTTAGCTAATGCTTTGGCTGTGCTGGACACTGACGAGGGGGGCGGACTAGAAGACGAGCAGCTTGAAAAGAAAAGTAGAGACTAAAGAAATCAGACACAGTAGAGGAGGAGGCGCAAAAAACATGAAAGCAAACTATGGAAAAGCCTACAATCGTGAGAGCTAAATGGAGAGAGGCAAGACGATAACACAAAAGTTAAAGAGAATGAGCTCTGAGAGAGTTCTTAAAAGAAAGGAAAAGAAACAGATACAGGATTAAAGACAAACGGCTAAGACATAGACAAAAAGTAGCATCCTAGAAACGACGGAGGAAGCAGCGAAGATACAAAGGAACTAGCTTGCAACCAATTCATTAACACTCTTTTACGCATTCAAAACTCTGCAGTGAAATCTCAAGACAGAACGCATTTACTAGAGACGGAAACAAGTGGCATTTAAAGAATGTATGTATCACGATATATCACGCCACAGTTATGTGATATCAGTGGTCTTCAATAGACATGATATAGTACAAGAAGTGGCCATTTCAAACAGCTTCAGTCATGAAAATCTACCTCAAAATGACTGTGTTCAACCAAGTAGCCTTCAATGCTAAGTCTCGAGGGTAATGTTGCAGACACCTGGCGAAGTGGAAAGAACTAGTTACATTGTATTATTCCTGCCGATGTTTTCCGAGTTATAGACTTGGAATCGTTATCCGATCCATGGAGTTCCAGAATTTTCGAAGAAAACTCGCTTGACCATATCCGAAGACGTCCGAAGACTTCCAAGGACGCCGGTTTCAAAGATTTCCGATGACATTATGTTTCCAACATTTCCCTGTCCCAGGACTAGGATGTATTTCGCCAACCATAATACCGTTGTCAGATCTTTTCCCTTGAAAACTGGAGAATAGGAGGACGAGTTACGCCATTAATGTGAACGGTTCTTCCTTTTCGAGCGAAGAATTTCATTTGAGCGCCAGAAATTCTCTAATTGGGATCAGTAACCGACCGAAAGCATAGATTAGTGTGTCGCCTCACGAAATTGAAAACTGAAGAACCAAATAGGACAACAAAAGAAAGGTAAATTCCCACCATTTCAAGAAATTTACCAGAAGTCAAGAATTTGCATTCATTGTCATCAAAAATGTTCATCTCGAGGAAAGCGATCCATCTGCTCAATCTGTTTTCAAAGACGAACAGTCAGAAGAGCAATTTCTTGGCTAAGTCCAAAAGATGACCATGAAGAGGACAGGAAATCTACGTTCTTAGTGAGCGGTGACATGGTAAAATTTAAAGTGGACCATAATGGGACATTCAAATGTATCTCTATCAGATGCGTTCAAGTCGCTCAAAGGGACACCGCAAGTGAAGGCAACTAGAACAAAATTCACAGGCTGCAATGTATCTCAGATACTTGCTGAAGGAGTGGCAACGATGCGTATGTCTTTTAAGTATAGAGACAAACAGACTGTCTTTAATTTTTGTTGTTGTTGAAGCTGTGGGTCACCCCTTACATGGGTTTAAGAGCATGTCAGGGAATAAGTTCAGTCAGTTCGTCAGGACTGTTAACAAAGCTGAGAATGCGTTAACAAAGAAGAATGCGTTGTACAAAAGTACTCAGAAAATTGGATAAAAAAAAATACATTTGGCGTTTTAGATTATCCATTTGGCCTGGATTTCTCTAATGATGTATTCCAAACGAAAATACAGTTTGCCGTTAATAAAAGGAATTTAAGTAGCAGAAGATAACTATGATATGGCGCAAAGATGAAGACAGCCGTGACAGAGCACTCAGAAATGTTCGCAACAGTGACCGAGGAAAGACTCTCAGGCAGTCAAGGTGTCCGAGTACCCAGACTAAAGAACGTTGTGTATTACCAGTTGTTAAGAGACTGTTATTTGTTACCATGGTTTGAGAACATTAGATTTAGAATTGTGAGCTGTGACCTTTGAAATAAGGTCGTGGACAATGAATAGTAGACAATGCTGATATTTACGTAGCTGTTTCATAATCGTACTCGTCAAACTGTTTAGAGAGGAGATAGCACGATATGTTACGCCACCTTTAAGTGACGGGGATGTTCATCAGAAAACATCATGGAGCAATGGAGAAAGATGTAAGAAGAGGAAGACAGAGCACTTCACCGAACGGAATGGATAAATACGCTGACTCCGGTTAAACGAGGCAATACTGAACAATACTGCCCATATATTTACAACAGGCGAAGAATTTGTGAAGGAAGCTGAGACAAAGAACTCGATCAATAAAGAATCTTAGCAATGAGAGAGTATCTGCCTAGTAAGGATTGATAACGTCAGAGCTGCTACAGACAGACATTAACTTTACACAAACTGAAGCGAAGGACCTGATCATGAAGACGTCTGGATACAGCCGGAGAAGGGCCTGGCTAAATGGGAAAGGACCTTCTTGAGTAGCCCCTTAACCAAGAGAAAATAAACGAATACAGGCACTAGTGGAGTGTAAAATGAATTTTAATTGCAAGTTACCAGTTTGAAAGAGTTATGATATATAGACCAAATCAGCCGTCGAATTAACTGCAGAAACCGAAAGAGACAAGCTGGATTTAGTTCAGGGGGAGAAGTAAAATAGCGAGTCTCCGGTCTGCGTTGCTCCTGCGCGGAGCAAGTCGATCATAGACAACTTGAGATGCACGGTGGCAAGCATCCCTCGTGTTTAGAAATATTTTGTGGATCTCGAGAAGTTGTTATAATTGGTACAAAAGACAGTCCATTGGCAAACGAGAGGTCGTATAGAGTCCAACAGAAGATCATCAATATTGTCAAACAAAACCAACAGGTTAGCAGAGAATGCTTGAAAGATAGATGTTCAAGAGAACGGTAGGAAAAAGTGAGGCCACGCAAGTGAAATTATGACAGTGAACGGTCAGATGGCACAGGATCTATATGGCGTAGTTAACTTCTTAGGTCGAGCAACAGTACTATTTTCGACAATCTGAAAGGAGGGATAGTATTTTACGTCGTGGAAGCGTGGAACACTGGCAGTATTACAGAAACAACGACACGAGATACTGGTCAAAGAAGCTTCATTGTTCACAGAAGCGAAACCGAAAATTCAAAAAACGTGTTGAAAATGAGAGCAGTGTTTTATTGAAGGTTAAATGGCTGAACAAAAGTCGGCGCTACAGAACTTTTCAAAGGCCGAACATAGAGACACCAAGTGACTGAGTAGGAACTGAACTGAATACGGAGATTTGTTATGCGAATCCTTAGGCAGTTCCTGAACAAAGTTTGCATCACAGCTCTAGCATGGGCTCCAAACAGCTCCAAACGAAAGACGAAAGAGAAGGAGACCAAAGAAAAGAAGAGAGAGAAATCAAGCTGACAGGGTGGCAACAATAGAGTAAGATTCGTGCGACAACACAAGACAAGTGGCTTTGGCAAATGAATGAGAAGATAGGTAACCGGTAACAGCTTAAAACATTCACTTTCGATCTTTTTCTTGGCACATTGTTGGAACAGAATACATTTTCTTGCTACTCAGTAAGATTGTATCAGCTAATGCAGATTTTAAAAAGTGAATTAAAATTATACAATGAGACGAAAATCTTTGTTAAATATAAATGCGTAAGCTGAATAACCATTCGAAACCGTTAAACAAAAAAGATTCTTTGACGGGATATCTTTCCACCTGTTTGTTTTTGAAGGATCCTAGAGAAATCTAGAGAATTCAAAAATGAGTCGTTCACTTGTTCCCTTTATTGCTGTCTTCGTTTATATCCCATAGCTGATTTCAGTCCGTTAATCAATTCGATAATATCGGCAACGAATTTCTTTCTATTTAGATCCTACAGTCCGTTTGATACTACTTCGAGGGCCGACACTTTCAACGCGATATCGGAGTTGTGTTTCACTGACCTCGGAAAGAAAGAACTTAGGAAAGATGAATGTAGCAATTTTACGTGTCAAACATGTTAAAATTGCGAATTAACGACATGAAATTCTCCTTCAAGCTTCAAGTAGAATTTTCAATGTAACAATACCAGTCGAGACGATTTTCCGAACATTATTCAACGAAGATTTCGAAGATGCCGCCGAAAATCCGAGATGCTTCTACGAAATAACTCCATTCGTCTTTTGCAAGAAGCATCCATGTTAACAATGTTGTCGATACATTTTTTACATGTGAAACAATCGTAATTTAACGAGTCTTCAAAAACGATTCTTTCTCAGTGAGTCAAACTCTCTTAAGAACACTTTTGAATCAGTTCTTAAGTGAATATTACGTAGGAACATTATGTACAGATCAAATAGGTCTCATGATCGGTAAATTCTTAAGTTGTATTTGTCATAACAAACAACTTTGTATTAAATGTAAACAAATCAAACCAGTACTATTGCAAATTAGGCTTTAACTTTCATTATGCTCCTTCATTAGATAACAGCTAGTTCTTTCCAGTTAAATCCAATTAAAAAAGTCAGTGCATATTGCGGAAAAACTACTGTAGATGCCACTTAAATTCAGCTGCTGTATTCTGGTGCTGAGTGGTGAACGTTTTGCTGATGTAATTCTTATGAAATCGTCTGAAAATGTTGGACCAAGTTGTGCACCTCAATAATTTGAATAAGAAACAAACTTAAACCAGCTGGGCAAACGACAAGCAAAGTCATACGGAGACAAAAAATAAAAATAATTAATCATTCATCAACTCACAGTTGAGGTTTTAGAGCTATGGCTTCTCAAGTCTTTGAGCTAAACAGCAAGAACTGAACCTATCAACATTAACAATCCGAATATGTTAGTCAGTGAACAATAAGCCACCCGATTACCATTAACGATTGTTAAGCTAAATAAAGTAGTTCTAATTTTTTGAATCGCGTTTTTGAAACAAAAATGATCAGAAATATTATTGTAATGGAGGAAACTTTACCCCAAAACTATCTTATCTAACAGTGATGTTCCTTCCTTAATAGTAGGTAGTCAAAAAACGATCGGCTGCCTTTGAGTTTTGAAGAATGAAGTTGTCAATATAATAATTACATAAAACACAATATAAGTTTTCTTTATTCAGAGGGCCACGGATTGATTAGTTTTACAAACTATTATAGTTTGATTGATTGCATGATTGTTGGCTTGTCATTTTTCGATTGACGGTAATTTCAGCTTTCATGGAACTCGCTAAGTTTGAAATTTCAGTTTTCGTGCTACATTTAGGGCTTAGTTTTTATTTCTGTAGTTTTCATGCGACATTTACAGGTTTCCTTGATTTTCAGTTTTCATGAAAACGTGCATGGGTCGTAAATTTCATTTTCGATCTCCGGGTGTTCCCTTACAGTTTTCGGTTTGAGTGGTTCTAAGAAACGAACTCCACTGTGTGTACTGGAGAACCGTGTTCCGTGATAAAAAATATGAAAAACCAGAAACGAATATTCATCCAAGTTAAAAAAATCTGAATTTACAAACGTTCTTTAATTAACAATTATGCACAGTTTAAAATAACTAGGTCTCGTTATAAAGCTGTTTCAATGCCTCTGTTGGTTCCAACGCTTCAAATTTTTTGTTGATATTATCTGGCAATTTTTCTCTTCTTCGTTGTCCACCGTACACACCAACTTTCACAAGAACGAAGGTGATGGAAAACGAAATACATTTTTTAAGACCAGCCTATGTAGAAATCATGAAAATGCACAATCCACTAAAACGCCGAACGCGACAGAGAGTTTATGATAACTTAATGTTTCTGATTAACAAAACCAACCACAAATAATTCTATAACCCTCGCTAAAATGTTTCAAAATAACATTTCGACGGAATTTTTGGTCTGTTTATGAAACTATCAACAATCTCGAAACATTCACAAATTAAAAAGGGGTGGCAACTGTACAAATATTTTAAAGTCAATATAGAAATGATAGAGTGAAACTCTTGATGCTTAACACACCTAGAGAAACTAGCCACCAGATTGAAAATTACGCTTTCCTAAATCCACCGTAATAAGCAGAATTAAAGAGAAAATTGAAAGTGAGAGTAAACTGCAAATACTCACTGGTATATGTCACTTCTCCAAAATAATGCTTCAGGGGTATCTGATGTCAACAGCGAAACAACCTGCCATTGTAAAAATATGAAATGAAATGTTATTCAATGAAATATCAAACTTATCCGAAATAATAGTGTAAATACTGGAAAATTTCCCGATACAATACTGCAATAAAATTTCTATCTGTGGTGTAATTAGGCGAGCTTGTCACGGTTTGCGCATATTGAAAAGTTTCGCCTCAATTTTTCAAATTCGTAGTTTGTAATCCGTGTCAATCTTCTCCATCTTAGCCATCCTTGTTCCTTTATGGTTTATCATTATCTCTTTGGTGTTTTTCTATCTTATTAAACTGTTATTTTCAGGTTTCCTACCATTTAAAGGTAATTTTGTATGTGGCCAAAATAACTC
>Ga0126339_10001011_pt1 | contig 17838 bp, 7 predicted proteins | sample OrbTmetagenome_2_FD_92532 | JGI IMG/M metagenome (GOLD analysis project Ga0126339, IMG submission 92532) | Coral microbial communities from Petempiche,Puerto Morelos, Mexico - Orbicella T R C metagenome | ecosystem: Host-associated > Invertebrates > Cnidaria > Coral | place: Petempiche,Puerto...
ATAGATAGATAGATAGATAGATAGATAGATAGATAGATAGATAGATAGATAGATAGATAGATAGATAGATAGATAGATAGATAGATAGATAGATAGATAGATAGAAACTTTATTAAGAATGTCGTCAACCACCTAGCTGGGGAAAAACTCCCCTACTAATACGGGGACATAACAAAAAGTGACAATATATTACTCAAGTTTTTCCGTTTGAATCACTCAACTAAGTTTAAATGCTTTCCATTTGCATTTAGGGGCTGGTATATAGGAGTCAAACATGCGTGACATTTCCCCTACATGCATTACACTTGATTAAAACTTTAACTTGCAGATTGCCATGCAGCAATTGAGTCAATTGCATCGAGTTTCAGTTAGTTCATCAGTTACTTCAATCTACCAGTTCATGTCAATACAGTAGGAGGAAATATTTGTAAGTTGTTTGTCTTTATCTTTTTTATTCTGTTTGTCACCTTTTGTTAGAATTATTGTAACCTATTGCTTTTTAGCCGAACACCACACGACTCAGCCAGATGTGTTCTTGAAATTACCTCTATAAACCAAAGTGAGCATGGAATAAATTTGTTTTCAAATCACCTCTCGGTCTGATGCCTACATTAGTTCGAAGATAACTGCCGCTGAAGTTTACCAAGTATCAACTAAAAGGAAATTATGGCCATGAATTCGAGTGAAGAATCAACCACGCGTGATCATGACAGCCGACCAACATGTAACCTGACCCGAGAAAACAAACAAATTCAACATAAAAAATCCCTTGAACTTTGCAGAAAAAAGAAGCACAGCGAAGGCAACCATCACTAAGTAGATCAAAGAAGTTACGGAATGTATTTCTTGTTCTCTTAAAAAAGAATTCTATGAGACACATTTGCATGACTGTTATGTCACGTCTTGACGTTATCTTTGCATGAATTCAAAACGTAAACAAAAGAACAAGCCTAAATTTTGGCCCATAAGCAATTTAAAGCTCCCAAGGCATTGAATTTGCATTCATGAAAATCTTCTTCTTTGCCTAAAGAGAAATGTGCTTTGGTTTGCAAAATTTCGTAAGGCCTGGGTTGCACTTAAGACAAAATCAAGACAAGTTTGTTTTGATAACCAAAAAAACTGTCAGATTCCTGTCATCAGCTGACTGCGCCAAGTGCGACCTACTTGTCCCTGGGCGGACAAAAACTCGTCTACGGAGACAAATCTTCAAAGAAGCTGTTGTCCTACCTTAAAGCAGGACTTTTTATGAAAAACAAACATTAAATGTTTTCTTGTGATTAAGCTGTCAATCAATTTTGAAAATCCCTAAAAATGTTCTCACTTCTTTTTTTCATTCTTCAGTGTGACTTGTACTGTGTGCCAGGTGTGCTAGTCATGAATTCAGGTTTTGCGTCAAATTTCCCTTTTGGGAAAACATCTCAGATAATTCTTCCAATGAGCAGGAGAGGTACCGGCCATGGCAGTTGTTCTGGGGTCGCCATAATCAAAATTTGAGCTTGAAGTGCTTGTATTTGTGTGATGCAAGAAAGAAGAATGACTATCTGTGCATTGTTAGCTGCAGCCATGCTCGGGCAAGGTAAAGGTAAAGTCTGCATACGAGCCAAGTGGCTCATCAGGCCAGAGCTTACCCCAGTTTCAGTAGCATGAAGTGACTAGGAGTATTTCTACTCCCCCCGCATGGGATGCTAGTTCATCGCAGGGTTACCCTTCCAGCATTAAATTCGCTGGTACCCATTTATACACCTGGGTGGAGAGAGGCACCATGAGAGTCAAGTGTCTTGCCTAAGAACACAACACAATGTCCCTGGCCAGGGCTCGAACCCGGACTGCTCGCTCTGAAGTCTAGCTGGCTAACCACGAGGCCACTGCGCCTCCCACAGCCATGTTAAGAAGATATAAATAGAAAGCCAGAAACAAAGCAATTTCATGGTGATTAATGGTAACCTGTTCTGCATTTCACTTTGCATAAAAAAGAGGGAAATATATACAAGAAAGCCCGCATGGTATAAAGTGATAAGACTGACAAGGACTGAAAGGGTTTTCTACTTTAGGTTGATGTTACAGGCAATTGCGACCCGAAACTGCAATGTTTTAATTGTCTCGGACAACTTCTGAGACAAACATTGTAGGCAAGATTTTGCGACATCTCAGAAATTTGTCTTAAATGAGATTCAGGCTCTGCATCAATGTTAAGTTCTGTCTGTTATTTTTAATTTACTGTCAATGAACTCAGACCACAGGGAACCTGAACAACATAATCATTTACATTCATGTAAAATAAATATACTCTTATTCACTAGGCCAATTAACTAGCTGAACATTATTTCTAGGTCACTAACCAAGTGTCACACATCAGCAACGACTTTTTAGTCTACCAATATACTATTATTTCTAGGTGTTTGTTTACAGACCAACATCCTCTAGTTAAATGTGACTTCTGTTTTTGTTCATTTAGCCCGCTAACCAGATGATTCAAATTCCAAAACCACGCAACTTTCAGAAATGGCTGAGAGAGGAGGCACTTTTAATGAATTCACTAACCAATTCTGGTTTGAAACCCTTTTGCATGGAAATTTCGTTGAAACATGGTGGAAATAGAACTTCAGACTATCTAGACATATGTTTGAATATATTTTCCAAGTGGCTGGTCCGGATTTGGCTTACTTTTTTGCTATGAAAGCAAATGAGATTGACACCATCTGGACATCACGGGTTGTGAGATCCCATGCAACTGCAAGCGGATATATCTGTCATCTTGACCTTGGTTACTGACCTAAACCATGCCTGATCACAGGGTAAATCAAACTTTTACCTTGGTTTTCTTTCTGTTGTCTTGGGCAGCGTTAAGAGGGAATCCACCAGAAGTTTGAGTAACTGTCAGACAGACAAAAATCTGGTACCAAGATTATTTACATCGTATTGCAAACTTCTATACAACTGTTTTAAACATCTTCTCCAAAAAACATCATTTCTAGCAACACCAAGTGTTGAAAACAAATGTTGAACTTTGTATGAAACACTGAAAGTATTGGTGTAATGAAATTTTACCTGTGCTTGCACAATTTCTCTGAACTTTGAAATTTATTTTCTCTCGTTCCCATGGGAAATTGTTTGCGGTGTTATTTCAGGCAACTATTTATATCTTAAGCTTTAAGAAAATGTAAAAAGAACTGTAAAATACTTAAAATTATTCTGTACCAGATTTTTGTCCACTAAAAACTGAAATTGCTCGATTGTCTATCAGATTCCGTCTTAACAATTATCCATGAAATAAACACATAACAACGTTTTTCACTGCCTACATGTTGAAACTGCTGATGCCTGTACAGTTGACTCCCGATAACTTGAACCTTCAAGGGAAATTGAAAAAGGTTCAAGCTATCGGGAGTTGAGACCAAATGACCAGAAATAAGGAAGAAAACGGTGTTCAATGTTTTTCCATTCATGCAGTGTACATTTTAATCAAATGTAATTACTGAATAGAGAAGCTGAGTGAAACTAAAACTTACAATACATCTCTAAATTACTGTATAAATCGGAATGTAACATAATGTGAAAAATATATTAAGAAAGGAAAGCAGCAGGGAGAAGTCCAGGAATTGTGAACTGTACAGGTTTTTTAAAGAAAAAAATGACGGGCTACTGGTACAAAGCTCATGCTTATGGTTTGAGTTATCAAGGGTAAAATTTTATAGAAAATGACTTGAAGGGAAACGAAAATTGCTTCCAGTTAGCGGGAGATTTGAGTTCCTGAGGGTTCGAGTTACTGAATGTAAAGTTACAGTAAATGTATGACGGCAATCTAGGGGAAAGCGCTTTTGGTTAGCGTTAGCACGAGGTTCGAGTTAGCAAGAGTTCGAAATATCAGAAATTGACTGTATATCAGCTAAAAAAGCTACGCAGTCAATAATAAATTTGGTCCAGCTCTGAGTACATCGTGGCAGAGATAAAGTTACTTGTCAAGTTTTCTATTAGTGAAAACAGCTTTAGATCAGCAGCTGAAGCATATTGAAGATTAACTAGACAGTGTTAGTCTGTATTTGTTAAAAACAACTGTACGTACTTGTCATAAACTAGCATGGATTAATGAAGTTTGGATGCCAAATTTAGGTCTGAGAATGGTCAAACAAGAAACCACAACACTGCAAATAACTTGAGTTCACTGAACACTGTAGAGCGAAAAACACAAACTTCACACTCTGAAGTGTTTGGGATTGAGTTGGGATTTTATTCACTGCATCACCACTTTAAAAGCAAAAGAACAAACGTTAATTTTGGCTTGTAGGCAATTTTAAAGCTCCCATCTGATTTGCGTTCACGAAAGTCTTCTCACTCACCCAAAGCACCAGGTACTTACCATTTGCATGGGAAAATCGGAAATTCCCATTGGAAAATCAAATGGTTTGCACCATTCCGTTTGGGAAGCTTCTGAAAATATGGGCTGTGATTTGAGGTGATGCTCTTTTTTTTGCTCTTTTAAGTCTCTCTAGCTGATGTGGATATACTTTATAGCAATTCCCTCTCCTGCAACGTCGCAGTCAACTGTTTAATGTTTATGCCTGAAATTTCCAACTGGATGGTTTTCATTAATGGTAAGCACCCACAGGACCCGACCACTGTATGAGCAATAACATAATCATTAACATTCATGTAGAATAAATGCACTGTTATTTACCTGTGTTCCTGGGTCTGTTTGAGCCATTTAAACGGGATTTGACTAGAAGCAAAGGCTGTTTACATTTCAAATATCATCTTGTCTCTCCCTTCGTAAATGCGACAATCCCATTATGTTTCAAGTTTTCACTATTTTCATTAACTATTAACTCTCATCAGATTTTTCACTATCTTCATTTAAAAATATTTCAATGGTCAGAACTCTCATCGGGGGAGAGATTCTTGGGTCGCATAAAATCCTCAAACCTTCAACATGACCGATGACTTCATGTATGTGTGATTATGCAATAATATTGCATAATCCCACAAAAACTGAAACTTTTATTGTTTGCTTCTTGGTCAGAGTTCATTGACAGTAAATTAAAAACTAGTGAGGCAATCTCAGATAGTCTAGAGTGCAATGTATAGCTCTGGCACGATAGTGACACATGTCCTCACCCCTGCCTGGTTCACTCCCAGTTTGCATTTACTTTGGTACCTAGGGCTTTTCCTTTTGCAGAATATGATAAGGACAGGTTAGCGTTTCAAGAAGTAGTAATGAAGGCCACTGCTACTCAGTTGACCACAATTATATATCCTACAATGGTGAACGAGTCCCCTCCAAGACTGATTAAATTTATTTGTACTCTCACTATGTGCCACTGAGTCTGCAGCAACATTTGAACACTTTCCTGGTTTCTTTTGTCACAGATTTTAAATTTGACAAGTTTTAATGCCACTAAATCAAGAAAGTTTGGCTAGATATGAACTTTCTGGTCTGTTTCACAGAGACAATTAAAAGAGAAATAAGCCACTAAGGAGAAGCAGAAGGTTACCATTCTTAATTTGAACCCTGGCAAACACTCTAGCATAGTTTGATAATGGCAGATGATATTTGTTGAACTGAGCTAGGGGCAATCCTGAAAGATACGCAGTAACAGTAGCATTTTTTGCACTAAAATGGGAGAGGTGATGCTACCCGAAAAATAACTGCTGTCCTTGGTCATATCACATGACATATAAAAAAGCATGTGGCAATAGGGATGAAAATGGAGTATATCACGCTAACAATGCTAGAATGCATGCATCTTACATGTTGGGTTCTACCACAAAGAAAAGCACTCAACATTTTTGTGTCCAGTGATCCCAAATGAAATGCATCTTTCACCTAATATATAGTCAGCATGAATGCTAACTAATCTGTGCATGCGTTTAGGGCAAATTGGTTTTGTTCTACAGAGAATAGCACCACAAGGAGAGCAAGAAGTTTCCTAAACCAAATATATAGCTTTCTGATGTTGTGATTAAAGCAAGGTAGGTGATACTCGTTCTTACGTAGTGCACACAGGCACCTACCCCTCCCCAACCACTTCCTTGCCTCAAGAATAATTAATTAATTGATATTAATTAATTAAACAAACATTAAAGATCACACCTTATGGCCTAACACCTTAGTGGACATCAGCCTCCAAACCATCCCAATAGTGCACTCTGCACTACCAACAACCAGAACTTAGCATTGACAGCAGTATCATAATTAATTGATGGTAGTATTGGGAGGTACCGTCTGAGCCTGAATTAGGAAATTTTGCAAACCAAAGCGAATTTCTCTTTGGGCAAGCAAGAAAATTTTCATGAACACAAATCGAATGGGAGCTGTAAAATTGCTCACAGGCCAAAATTTAAGCTTGTACTTTTGTTTTAAAACAGGTGATGTGGTGAATAAAATCCAGCTTGCGGTGATCTCAAACCCTTCGGTGTGTGATGCTTGTCTTTTTCACGCGACAGTGTTTGGTGAAATAAATTTAATATTCAATGTGCTTCAGCTGCCAATCCGAAGCTGTTTTAATTAACACATAATTTGACAAGTAACTCGACCTCTGCCATAATGCACCTGGAGCTCAGCCTTCGGAGACATGTGGAAACAATGAACGAGGACAGAGAGGTTAATCCTGACAATCTTGGACTGAATGTATTATTGGGTGCGTAGCTTTTTTAGCTGATTTAGAGGCATCAGCAGTATTAACATGTAGGCAATGAAAAGCATTGTGATGTGTTTATTTCGTGGAAAATAATATTGTTAATGCTGCCCAAGACAATAGAAAGTTAACCAAGGTAAAAGTTTGATTTACCCTGTGATCAGGCATGGTTTAGGTCAAGGTTGAGATGACAGATATATCCACTTGTGGTCGCATAGTATCTCGCATCCTATGGTGTCCAGATTGCATCAATCTCATTTGGTCAAATTTTCGACATTTGTTTTCGATCTATGCACAAGTCATGGCAAAAAAGTAAGCCAAATCTGGACCAGCCACTCAAAAAATATATTTGAACATACATCTAGATATTGTGAGGTTCTCTTTCCACCAATTTTGAAAAAAAATTTCCATGTAAAAGGGTTTCAAACCAGAATTGGTTTCTTGGCCATGAGCATAACACACGTCTAGCGCACCTTGTCTTTCAAAGAGCAATTTGACGCATAACCAATTGCATTTGCCTCAACTTCTTGAAGTGCTCAAAAAGTAAGTGCCCCTGAAATCTTGAGTCCTGAGTTTGCTGCTCAAGAACAAGGAAAGGAGACTGGGAAAAGGCTTGAAGGCTACTTGTTGGCCATTATTGTTTAATGAAAAAGGAAAAGCAATCTAGTTACCAGTTTGAGAAACGTCCGCAGAACGTGATTGCAATGCATGCCGGGAAGGGTCTTTACACCTTGTGTGCAGGAAAACATGGCGGTCGATACAAGACAAATTTTATAAGTCTAAAACCAGTTCTTGGTTTCCAAACTTTGACGGTAGCAACACTTAGCAAATGGGCCACAACTCACCAGAGGGTGTTTTTCTTGGGCAAGAACTACTCTTGGACTTTGCTGCCTGGCTTGATCTGACTTTGAATGCCGATAACATGATTACGGTATATCAGCTGCCTCCAAAGTTTCAGAACACATTTTGATTCTTTTTTCACCCAAATCGTCACTCAGCATGGTTTTGCACTCACCCCTTCAATTATAATTGCTTCATGAAAGCTGCCATCTTCAAGATCCTATTACCTGGACCTATAAAGACTTATGATAAGCCATCATTGACCTTTTTGAAACATCTTTAGCTTACCATACAGAAAACAAGTTGTAGTAGTCAAGATTCTCAATTTTCCAACACTTTTTTAACCACTTTTTAAAATTACTTTCCTTGAATTGGTGGCGGTTTATTCAGAAAGAAATTTGTGCTAAAAACTGCTAATCATATCCTTCTTTCCAAATCAAGAAGCAGAATTCTGGGATCTCTAAATCAAGAAGTGATTTCAGCAAGAATTCCAGTTGCATCTTCTAGGTAAAAAACAACTATTTGTCACATCATCCTTCAAGGTCATGTACTGTTTGATGATGATAATTGGAAAAAGGTACATTTTGTGAAAAGTAAGGGGGCAAATACAATTATTTATTTCTTAAAATATTCAGATTTTTTTCCTCGAAGAAAAAAAAAATTGCTGCTCCGATCCAGTTTGTTTCCTTATAAATTTGCATAACCTCGCATAATATTGTTTAGCGTACTGGATGCTATCAGATTTGACGTTTTAAAGCTGGCGTTACCTAGCGATAGAAACTGTTTGGCTTGTCTGGGAGTACAATGTTCTAAAGAAAGCAATGAATTCATATTTCTTTTCTGTGGAGTGTGTCAAGTAAAACAACATTGAAGTATATTCCCACGGTGACAGAACTGTTTATATTACTTTTCAGGAAATTGCATAATTAATTGTTAAACAAAAAAGGACTAGGTCAGACTTCATCCAACAAAATCCGTCTCTGTCGATTATAAGTAAAACAAACTTATGGTGATAATGGTATTTAAGATACAAATGTGTTTTTCCGATAAATGTATTGAGTGGCAAATGTTCAGAAGCAGCAGAGATTCGAAGTGGCTATCTTTGAAATCTACAACCCTACACATAATGAAAAAGAGATTTAAAAACAAGAATTGGAAGACAGGTTATGAGAAATTTTCTTTGTTTTATGGACAGAAAAATGTAAACTTATTAGACATGTATGGCTGATGAAATACAATTAGTCATAGAGAGCACATGTTGATCGAACAAGAACTAACATTCCATTCTGTAATTCACCTGTCGCTCATCATTAAATACCCATAAACTCGCTTGTATAAAAAAGTAAACAAAACTGCGCGCTACATATGAATCTCGAAAATGAGTTGTTCATTTTATTTGGAAGAATTGCCTTGTGGACCAGCTTCAGAGCAGGATGATATTACCATCATTCCTGTGAAGGCTTGCGACAAGAATGTATCTCATCATTTTTTGTGCTTGGCGTAAGTGAAGTACAGGGACTGAGCAAAATGCACAAATTTGTAGTGAAGCTGACATCCTAATCAACTGTGGCGGAAGTATTTTCCCCACCGAAAAACAGATAGAAGAATTCACTGTGTGCCCTGGACATAGGTACTCCCTGATGTATGGCTGGGCAGGAAGAAAGCAGCTCACTAATTATCATCCCAATCATTCTGGAAAGTGTAACCTGCAGAAAATGCTGGGCACATTAATATCGAAATGTGCGGAGCATCCATATCCTCAAAAACCAAACAGTTCCTGTAGGGGCAGGTATGAAAAACTAATTGTAACTCAATGTCTGGATTTCCTGGCCTAAATAAAAGGGTTTATTTGGTAACAATACAAAAAGAAATCTAGGAAAGAGAGGAAATTTATTGAAAACAATGTTATTTACTTTTCATGACCTGAGGCTACATGCGATTCCCAAAACATTTGCGTGGCTTTGAACTTGGTTGCTTTTGAGAGACATCTGATTATTGGGTCCTGATATCGGTAACTATTAGTTTGTATTAAAAAAAAAAACGTTATCACAAGTTGTTCCTTTTTTATATGAGCCACAGGTATCGAAGCTGAAGACTGCACTATGATCGGTTTCATACATATGAATGATATCTATCTTACTTATACTGGATTTTAACCGCAAATTCAGAGCTGCGAAAAAAATGAGCCTGTTTATTATATTTTGTTTCCTCCTGTGTTCCAACTGGTTAAGGAAATGCAAGGACCTTGAGAATAAAACACGGGGGGACTGAGAAAGAGGGCATGGCATGGGCTCATGGGCATTTCACTTCTGCATTAACCTCTACATTGCAAGTTGTCAGTGTTTAGTACCTATTTCAGACAGTTTATTGTGTTCCGTGGGAAACGAGGGTCATTTCCTTAGGGCTTTTTAACGGCTGCAATATTTCAAGGGGTTGAACCCTCAGCAGTTAGGAGACAGTGGTGGTAAGGTGGGCGTGATAGATTAGGTATCACCGTGCTTTCATGGGGAAGGTGGAAGGGAAGTCAATAGGCGTCCAGTGTTTCATACAATCAATGAGGTTGTGAAAGATAAATACAGCAATTGCGACTTGGATAGACAATCAGTAGTCTCTTATTCTTTCTCATTACACTGCTGAGCGAGCAAAATATGCAAGCACTTGGAAATGTCCTGTCGCAAGAAGACACAACATGTGGAAGGTTTTTGGTGCATTTTCTTCTTTTGCTCATTAGTCCCTGAACATGCTGAGAGGTAAATAAGAGAATGTTGCATGAACCACAACTTTACACACAAACATTTCAGTATTACTTGAGCTCTTTATAACTCAAAATAAAAGCCTTTCCCTTTGAATTTACCTTTATCGTTATCTTTATGTACCTTTCTTTATTGCATCTTTTCTACCTTTCTTTATCATATCTTTTTCCTTTGTTTCCACTTAAGTTGTCTGCATGAGTTGCAGGAAACATCACTACACGATGAAGCAAGAAAAGCAACTTGCAGTAACAGTTGAGGTAGGTACTCAATCTTAGGAAAATTAGAAATTGGCAGAGAATGTCCCAAATGATCAGGAAATGCCCTAGTTTGACTCCAGATGTTTTAGAAAGATCGCCAGTAATTCGACATGCTCATTTTACGGCCTCTCCGAGTCATCCAGTCCTGCTCTGTTGAGATATATGTCTAGATTCATGAAAACAGTGTTAAATTAAAGAAATCAAGCGTCTTTTTTCTTTTCACCAGAGAATATCTCTAAAGTAGACAATAATTATAAATATTAAAAGAATGTCAGTCTTTTTTTCCTCCACTCTCATATCTTCCTTTTCTTGTTCTCCTCTCTCTATTTTTTATTTTTTGATTGCTTGGAGTGATTTTAAAGTGAGGGTTTCATGGTTCGGCGCATACCTCTCAATCAAAATACTTTTGTTTGCTTCTTATCAATGTCATCGCTTTAAAACCCCACACAGATGTAGTTCAGTAATCACATGCTGAAGTTAGTTGTGGCAGAATGATGAAGACCAAAATTCTCGGAAGATTTCAGTGGATTTTACAGACACTGCCAACCGTTGAATTTAGTGTTGACCTGTATAATTTGTTCTATGGTTGATGATTTTACGGCTATTTGCATGCAAAATTAGGTAACTTGCTTACGATTAGTTCATAAACAAAGAAAAGCTGGGCCCGTGCCAAAAAGGGTGCACAGGCAAATAAATAATACAGACATGCACCGAACTGTGAATCCCTCCCTTTATGGCCCTTTGGAGTTGTGAAATTAAAGTGCATATGGCTGTTTTTGTGCAAAGTTTCAGCACAGTTTTCATATATTTTGCATATATTTTGCTCTTGAGAAAGGAAAACATAAGTGGGCCATAATGTTCAAGAACAAAAATCCTTAAGAGGTGTTAGAAGTGCCCACAAGTTGAGCTGCGGAAACCCAGCTTGGAACATGTGTGAAGCATGCAAGGTATCTGCTTAATATAATTCCTGAAAATAAGGAAAATACATTTTGAGGCCTTGGCAACTATAGATCATTTTCACACGACATCATCACTTTCTAAAATTTAAAACTAAAGAGCCACCAAAATTTTATCCTCATCAGGCATAAGAGGTGGTATATTTATATCTGTTTACAATTTTACAGCTCAATAGCGTGCTTTGTTTGGAAACCAGAGCATTTTGAATTACAGGGTTATGAAGGTGTGTGACACATGGCTACGATAGAGTTTGTTGAAATGTATATTCTTATCTCATGATTTTGAGCCTTTTTAGAAGTTACAGCATTAGGAAAAGTGCTTATGTAAATGCTTGTTTGTTCAGTACTGATAATCAGTCGCCTAGAGAGCCAAATTACAGGTAAGTTCCAGATGTTTACACTATTTTCTGGCCGCCATATTGGTGCACCACGGATGTACACCAACTTGGGGTTTTCATACTGGGCTCTGTAAATTTCTGCGAAACATTTCAACGAATATCTGGCCATTGGGGAAATGCACAGGCCTAAAACTTGCAGAAGTGTCTTATCTAGTTCTCTTCTATAATATCGCAATTTCTGAGCTTTTTCCACTAGAAGGTTTTTGATTTATTTTTTTTGTATTGACAGTGAAAACGATCTATACACTTACTAGAGAATGTCCATCTAACAGAGCTAATTTGTTTTTTACATAACTAGCAGTACAGGGATTGAGTACAATTTTTATGTCGTATTTTTATGCTATTACAAACTTTAACATACATGTACTGAAACAGAATAGTATACTTACTTGTTTTCTTGTTGAAGTACAGAGAATTCAGTGAGAGAATCACTGAAACAACGCTCTTCCTCGTCCTGTAGATAAAAGAAGGGAGTTCACATTAAAAGGGGAGTAGGGATGTTGCAGTGTCATGAGTGCTCGTTTCCCACAAATGTGGGATTGATTCAGGCCTGTGCTATTAGTGGTGGGTTGAGTTTGTTGTTGGTTCACATCCTTGCTTCAAAACTCCAGTTTTCCTCCCTCCACAAAAACCAACATCTCCGATCCTGATTCAACCAGGATAGACGACTTGAGTCAAAACCAGCTAAGGCTGATGAGGCTTCCTCTCTAAATACTGTAATTTATTTATTCATTTATTAACATATTTATTTATTTAAAATATGCTCACATACATGAGTAATGAAACTTGTACATGTACCAAACCTGTATGGCCATAAAATAAATCTGCATTCATATTAGCTCTGTAAGTTCCTAATATGTGCATAAACTATGTACCAGTATGTTGTTGATTACACAATCACAGCACTTGATGCCATCTTCGCTCATATCACATGTACTTTGTTGTTGTTGGTTTTAAAAGCCTGGCCTTGCAAGTCACCAGGAGGTAATTTGAGCTGTAGATGCTATTTTAGGTTACGCCAAACTTGACTCATGTTTAAAATGTGCTTTGAATTGGTTTCCTGTTCTTTTAGAATCTTTCTTCATTCAGTCAAGTTAATCTAGTATTCTTCAAGAATATTGACTTACAAAGATAGAAGTATGTAGACTAGTGTTGAAGAGACTGACAGGCAAAGCTTGTTTAAATCAATACTCCATTAAATCAGCATAATGCAAAATGCTTTTGTGAATAAATGTCCTTCTAAGTAAACTAGTAACCATTTATTTTAGATAACAAAATACATGTATCCTTAAACTGTGAAAATGGTGTCAGTGGTAAAGCAAGCTTTCTGCTACTAAAACAATTGCAACTCTACTAACATGAATCAAAATCATTAGTCACAGTGTAAAAATACATGAATGGGAAATAAGACAAATGAACATCTGCATGTAGCATTTGCTTGTTCCAACTCTCTGAGCAATGAGTTACATTTAAAAAATACCTTACCACATGACTCGTAATAGCATGGTGCAATGCGTTAAGAAGTTTCCGAACTACATCCTGCATGTTTGGTACTTTACTTTCATCACCTGAGTACACAATGAAAAGATAATAAACTCTACAGTAAATAATGTTGTAACTGCACAGGATGAGCAACAAACCAGTTTTGTAAAAGATACTCATTGTCCACTTCCTCTATTTATAACAATTACAATTTCCACAAATGTAATTGGTCCATAAGCTGCTGTATTTTTTTCTAATTAATCAAAACTATAACAAAATTCTCGAACGTTATTGGCTATCAGCAGCCCGATTTGAGCATTAATTGGACAGTGTATGCGTCATGCTTGTAATTGGACAGTAGGCGCCATTTTGTGTGCGCTGTTGCAGTGCACTTTGTTGAGTAAACTGCTGTGTTTTTCAGCATTCATAACAACGTTTAATCGTTCAGTGATCAATCGATGGTTTGTTCGTTTCTTGAATTTTGTCATAGTTTTGATTAATTGGTAACAGGACATCGTGTCATCCAATTCGGTCTGTAATCATACTCGTGATTAACAAATCGGACTCCCGCATCGCGGTCGTCTGATTTTGTTAATCACTCGTATGATTACAAACCGAATTGGACTCCACTCAGTCCTATTACCATTATTAATCAGCAACATTGTAACTGGACGGTGTAATTAGACAGTGTAATCGGACAGTTGGCTGTAATTGGACACTTGACTCAGTTACATGAGCCAATCATTATCTTTAAGTCCTCTCCACTAAATCCACCAATCACAACATTGATTATTATATGGCTGTGTCTCACAAGGACTGGGAACTACTGAATTCATGAATTTGATTGGCTGAAATAAATATTGAAAGCGGTCTAGATTTTCCCATCTAGACTGGCATCTGGACCGGTTACATTTTGTGGTGAAAAGGTTTCAAACTAAAATGCAAAATATTGACTATTTTCTTCTAACAATATCTATTTATGCAAGTGCCAAACTGAGCCTGATGAGGAAAAAAGTATAAAGGACGAGCAAACTTTGGCCAAATTAAGTTCGGCTCATCGCCGTTCGCAAACAAAATGTCAGCTAGTACAACCTAGTTATATTAAATGAATTATATTTTTCTTGTTTGCCATATAATGAACATCTTATTAACCGAGCTTAGTTGGTCTGTATGGGAGAACCTTGACCTCGGTCATGTGTACAGACCTCACTGCATTCAGTCTGTACTCACGACCTTGGTCAAGATTCTCCCATACAGACCTCCTGCTCAGTTAATAAGAGCTAATTATAGTCTTCAGTGACTGTTTTAACAGCTATTTTGCAAACTATTTTCCATATTTTTAATTATGATATTTAAAAATACTATTACAGTGGTTATCAATCACACGCAACCTTCAGCGTAGAAAAAGTCTGGACAAAACCTAAGTTTTGGTGGATGTCAATCATCTCTGCCCCCTTGCTGACTGCATGCAAAATTTACCTGAAAGTGAAACCCTGCAGCGGTCCACTTGTAAAAATTATCATTTTACTTTTGGTATATATGGCTAGCTCACTAACTACATCCTTGAAATCTGTAAATGAAAATGTTTGTGGGGTTTTGCAATGGCCATTCGTATGCATGAATGACCCCGAGAGCAAGCAAATCTACACGCAAACAAATTATTTCTGTACGTATTTTTCTTGGGGCTATGGACTGAACAATACTTAATTCTATAAAACTTATAACTTATTATCTCACAAAATTATAAGGTTTGTAAGATGTTCAAGTCTTGTTCAGTCCGTGGCCCCAAGACAAATACACGCAGAAATAATTTGTTTGCGTGTAGATTTGCTTGCTCTTGGGGTCATTCACGTATGCGAATGGCCATTGAGAAACCTGACCTGCCCGTCTTCAGTTATGAATTTCAAGGAATATTTACGGCCAATGTATTAAGTGAGCTAGCTGTACATACCGAACATAAAATGACAATATTTACGAGTGGACCGCCGTAAGGTTTCACTTTTTCAGGTAAGCTTTGTATACAGTCAGCAAGGAGGCGGAGATGATTGACGTCCACCAAAACTTAGGTTTAGTTACTGTAGACCTTCAGGGATGCCTTCTGGAAAACACTTTCTTTGTGCGCTGCTTTAAAGAAAATCTGTGGAAACTACGGTATATATCGTTGTAAAACTAATAAACTGTAGAATCGGAAAATAACTATATTTTCCATTTTTATATTCAATTGGTGGGCACAGGCAAGCCTTTTAATGCAAAAATGACTGTACTAGCTAAACTGAATTACCAGCCTTTGTGTTACTGTGGACAATCAAACTGACTGAACTATATCACTCAGGAGATGATGGGCTTAAAGACAAAATATATGAAGAAATGAACATTACGAATATTCCACAACAATGCTAATGATCATGAAAGATGGCCATGGAAAAGTGACTGCGTGAGTAGATGACGTGTTCATGTATCAGACGAGAAACGGTCTTTATTCTCTGTCTGCATTTTGTACCCAGTCTGCAGTCTGCATTTTGTACTGACTGGTTCATATTTACAGTGAATTTTACATCGGGAAAAGCAAAGTCTGCTGTGAAAAATCCAGCTGCTCTTATAAACCAAATCAGAAGTTAAATGAAAAGGAAGGAAAAGGAAAAAAGAGAAACGATAGTGGAATAGCCCTGAACAGATCTACTTGGCAAGCTAATTCGAGTGAAGATATTTACACATTTAAAAACTAAATGCATAATTCATTGGTCTGTTCGGAAAAACACTCTTCGAAAGAGAGGTAACGGGTGCCCGAGGAGGCTGCCAAGTCAGATGTTAGTGATTGAATTTTCTGGTAATTCCACGGCAATCAACTTGTGTGGCAGAAGAGGGCAGTGACGAAACATTCGCTTGCGATTTGCACTTACATTCAAATTTGGTAACATAAAGACCGTGCAAAATTGGCTAGTCTATTGCTTAAGAGACAAAAACAATCAACAAAAGTGGAGATTTCTGTGTGAGAAATTGCAAGATGCAAGGGATAAACAAAAGAAGTGAAGTATGAGTCTGTGGATTGTATTTTCATGAAAATTGTTACTGTGTAGGCCTGCAAATGATCTCGACCCGCAAATGATACCCAAATAAGTACGGCAAATGATCCCAGGACTGGAAATGATTCCACTGCAAAAAGGTAGGAATGGCGTGGACTCCATTAAGGTTACTTCAAACCTTCGTGGGGCTATATTGGTCAAGAAAATTAATGTCTGTGAAGTACAAGTTTGCATATTGTGAACGCTAGGGGTTCTGTTATTTTTATTTTCATTTTTAGTTTTTTCTCCTTTTGGAGAATCCCCTTCTCTTTAAATGAATTAATAGGGTATACAAATTTGACAGTTTTCCATGAAATTTGGTCAGAACATTCACTGATAGATATGGAACAAAAGAGTGTCGGCAAATTCCTTTATTTTAAATACTTTCCCCGTGGTGGCCTCTAACGTAACAGGTTACGCGAATTTTTTGATAGTCGAACTTGACAGATCTATAAAAAGATAACCAATAGAAATAAAAGAAAATGCTGACACGTTTTTGGAGATTGAGGCTTTGTGATTAACACTGCACAGTTATTTTGCATGAATGATCGCATTTGACACCTGATTAATTCGCTGGAACGTCAGCCAGTCATTTTGGAGTTGACGGCCTCTGCTGCCTTTGGAAAGCAAAATCCAAACCAAAACATAATTTTATTGAATTCTACATTTTATAACCTTTCTGTTGATATATAGTTTGTGGGGGTTCCCTTGAAAACAGCGTGTGTACGAATTTTTTTTCTGGAGGACTCCCACGAACGTTTGAAGTAACCTTAGAGAGTTTATGCACGGATACATATTGCTGAAAGTAGTTAATCCACTTGGGAATTCTCAGTTCTCTCCAAATTTGAGGATATAGTGAACATCCCGTGTTAGCGTACATCTCAGGTCAGTACCCAATAGAGTCATTCAAGGAAGGACCTAGCTAAACTATAAAATTTAAACACAGGATTTCAAGACATTGGATATAATTTTTAAAGTTGTGAAATTTGCATTCAAATCATTAATACTGCTTATTTTGCTTGTGTTTTATATAGTAGCTGTTGTATCAAAAAGATTGTATTAAAACTGTAAAACTCAGAAAAACGTTAAAACCAGAAATAAACATGGAACATTATTGTGTAGCATGGAAAAATCCAATTGAACGTGGGAAAAACAAACCACAAACAGCAGCGGTAACTATAGTTGTGGTTTTCAGGTTTACTCGCAAGTCCTGAACTTTATTGTGCTTGGTTCAGTGCAAATAAACCTTTCAGAGTGTTTACGGTTTTTTTGAGTTTCATAGTAAAAAAAAAAAAAAAAGATCACTTAAATTTTATATCCACTGTCCAAATTCCTCAAATGCTGCCCACTTTAGGACCGACGTTCTCGTTTTTTTCTCTTAGTACACGTACTTTCTGTACTAACGGATTGTCTTCTAGCTCAGTGTCTTTTAGTTGTCTTTAATTTATGGGTAACGGC
>Ga0126339_10001012_pt1 | contig 17837 bp, 9 predicted proteins | sample OrbTmetagenome_2_FD_92532 | JGI IMG/M metagenome (GOLD analysis project Ga0126339, IMG submission 92532) | Coral microbial communities from Petempiche,Puerto Morelos, Mexico - Orbicella T R C metagenome | ecosystem: Host-associated > Invertebrates > Cnidaria > Coral | place: Petempiche,Puerto...
GGAAAATTTTTTAATGTAACAATTATGTTTTTTTTTTTTTGTTGTCATTTTTTTTTTTTATCAAACTTTTTTTTTTTTTTTTTTTTGGTGACTGAAACGCATACGTTCTATCTCGGAATCGACGAAGTAATGTAACATTGGGTAGGATTTTGTAGGCAAAGGAGATTTAAACGGCCTGTACGACAACAAAAAAAAGTATATATTTGGCAACAACGAAATTCACTGTACAACGAATAAATTGTCTTGCTAGATTCATAGTTATCGCACAACATTTTACTCTCTCCAGATCGAAAATGACCTCCAAGTTAAATTCAATGTTTTTTTCATGTAAAAGGAGATTACATTTCAAAAAATTTCGGACGTTTTAATTCAAACACTTTTTATCGCATTTCGGACACTTTGCTGAAACATAACTTAAGTAAATTTACGCCTACAAAACGCAAATTATTCTGAAATCAGCTTCTGTGGAGGTTTTAGACGAGCAAATAATAACACAAATTCTTACGTACCTCAACCAGTGTCTCAACAAGAGTTCAATCGTTCTATAAACGAAACTTAAAGCTTTGGAGCTACTGTAAAGTCTTTTACTGTACTGTCAATGTTTCGGACACTTCAAATTTCGGACTGTTTTATTTTCGGACAATTTTCGTCCGAAATTACTTGTAAAATCTTCCTAATTTTTTTTGCTAGAAATATAATAGGACTGCATGCCTGTAGCGTGAAACAGAAAAAAAAATAATTTGGAACAAAATTAAGAAATTATTCTGTAGCAAATTTAAATTGTCTTGCTGCTATCAAATTTATCTTCAAACATTAAATTCTCAAGGAGTAAAGCCTTAAACTTCTTGTAATAAAGCAGAAAAATGCCAGGACAATGAACGAGTACGGATGGTCATCTGAATTAATCACATGAACACACAATTGCATTATGCAATTATTTGCAAACATGTTCGACATTCTGAGACACTCTCAAAAACAAATATCGACTCTGGCCAAGAAGTCTGTTGTAAATCGCAGCGAAAATTTCTAACGGCTGCCGACAGCCATCCGAGGTATTCCGAAGATCGCCGACGATAGAATTCCGGAGATCACTTGAAGATATCCGAGGACTTCCGAAGATTTCTCAACGGTAATAAAAATATTTTGGATACTTTATGAATTTGGAAGGGTAAAGGGAAATTTCTTAGAGATTACAAACTGCATTCAAAATCATAATTGTCATTACCGAGATTGTTATCTTTTGCTGCAAATCGAAGCTACTCTTGCATATCATTGTACCACAGCTACTGAAAATAAATTGAAAATATCTTCAGGTTATTGGACATACTACACAATTCTCAATTTTTGAAAGTGCCACCTTAAAGATTGAGATCAACGTTAGTTTAACCTCTTGATATTAAAAGTTTAGGCTTTAAAGATCAATATCTGGTTTATAAAAGGTGTTGTAAAAAGGTATAGCGGGAGTGATAAACAAAATCATCAACAAGGAGGTATTGTCTTGACGTGCTACCAAATTCTCAGAACTACAGTTAAGACCAAGTAAGACACTCGTTAAGGAGAGTTGATATTTTCAGCTTTTAAGTAGGAAAGAGATACGTAAGGATCGCGGAAATAAAACCTAATTTTGTAAATGCGAGTCAACTTCGATTCTGCCATCTTTTGTCTTTCAACAATTGTCCTCAAAATGAACCTTTCGCGAGCACTGAGTACTACACAATGAACACATTTAAAACTAGCTATTGCACTAATTGGTTTCAAGATTTAAAAGGCTGCCAACAATTTTGTAACAATCATAACCAAAACTAGCTAGCAGGACCAGCAACAAATCAAATTTGTTAACAAAGACGATAATATTTCAGGCATACGAATTGATATTAAAAATATGGCTTGACATACAAACTTTTCGTGGCGCCTTTGCAAAACATGTTTGTTCTTCTTTACTGATTTGTCATTTCTAACGTTTAAATTAAATTTCTGGACGTCCAAAAGAAGTATGTAAGCATTTTAGTTTCCTAAGCTTTGTTCAAAACAGAGTAAAAAAAAAGCAACGAAAGAGTAAAAATAAAGCTTTTGAACAAGAGATTTAAATTTTCACAGTGGATTATTCCGACATTGTTTTCACTTGACGAGTTCATAAAATTCACTGAACCGGCCGAAGAAATTTTTCGTTATTTAGGAATAAACATCTTTGTGCTACCAGATATTGATTATTTTGTGTTGTTTACACTTTAGTTGTTGCACGGGAAAAGAGAACGGAGCGAACGGTCGCATCGGAAGAGAAAATATAACTTATTTCGAATTAACTTAAATGGGTTATAAACCATCGAAATTGGGCAATTTTGCGGGGGACAATGTTAGATTTTGATTGGCAAGAGAGTTCTTACCCCTGTGCAACTGATCCGAAGGGTACCATTTATATTATCGTCTGACAGAGAAAGATATGAAATGACAAGCTACAAACAGTTGAAGATCAAACTCGATTGGATAGAAAATTTCACTCGGATAGTTAAAACGGTATTTAACGGTCACTTTGCTAGACTTCAAAATCCATTTCGGAATTAAACATTATTTTGTCGCTTATTTGATCCATTTGTCATTTCGTCTTTCTCATGTCTCGAGAGACTCTTGCATCACCTCGTACAAAAATCATTGTGAAGTTCGTTGAAAAATGACATTTGAAGACTGTTTGGCAAAAATTTATTTCGAGACGGACAAAAAACTACCTAGATATCAAATTGCTTTTTCAAAGCGAGGTGGTGCAGTAGTTTTTGACGGGATTTTCTGTTAACTGTTGCCTTTAAAAATTTTTTGCGATGAAAAACTTCTGAAGGGTAACCTCTTTAAATTTTTCTCAGAAAGGTTGTAAGGGGAAACGCTGTGCAAATTTTTTGCAATTTTCCCGCCAAAAGTCTTAGTTTTTAAACGCGAACTTTTTCTTTCCCACGTTTTAATTTAATTTCACTTGATTAATTACTTTATTGCAAAACAATAAAATGAAATGAAAACAGCAAGTGGTGGTTCTTATTGTGTACATTAATCTAGCTTTGTTAAAGATATTAAAGACAATAAAAATACTTCAGCAAATACAAGTCTATTATACACGAGTCTTTAATATAACTTTTATTGGCTTTTTATCATACAGGAAAAATTCACTACAAACAATTTGAATAAGTAAACAAAATAAAAAAATTGCGCTTTTAAAAGGGCCTGGAAACTAGTCGGAATGTAGGCTATCTCTTTTACTATTTTTTGACTATGTAGGGTTGTCAAAAAGAAAAAAAATTCTGCGCTTTTGAACAGAGTCTAGCCAGAAATCAAACATATACTGTGAGTTTTGTCGGGAATAATCTCGCAAAGTGCAAGATTTTTTCCGCCAAAAGACTCGGTATATGATTGACCCAAACCAGACACCATTTAAAATCGCAGACCTTTTTTCCTAAGGACAATTTTTCCACTTCTCGAGTTTGTTTCTTGGCCCTTTTAAAAGCGCAACCTTTACATGAATGCAATGCGTCCTTCGAAACTGGAAAGCTTACACTAAGTTTTTGAAATAGATACTAAACAATTAGACAGTTATTTCAACGAGTTTAATAACGAGACTTCCAAGCTGACAATTCAGGTTGCAAAAACAACTCCAGGTAGTGCTAATATTCTGCCTTAATTTTAAAGCTACAAACTGGAAGTACAATTCACGGCTCCCTCGAAAACAAGCAAGATGCTAACCAATTTGGCAGATACTAGACAATTTGACAGTAATTCTAGTGACATCTTTTGACTCTCAAGTTTTGAGAATTCACTAATACGAGCTCGGCCCTGACAATCTTTCGCGACACTGAAACTTTGCCTTGTAGATCTACCTTACTTTCAAAAAAGGTGATCCACTAAAGAAACATCTAAACGAAAGTCTGCTTTCCTTTGCTTCTTTCTCCATGTTAATGTCGCTGCATGTACACTTGAGATGGCAGCCTGAAAGAAAGATAAATAAAACGTTCAATAACAATGGGTACACTGAAAGTCAAAGAACAAAATATACATACAGTGTATACTGGACTAAAGCTTACAACTTAATTCTCTCATCAGGAATGCGCTTGTTGTTTGGTTATATCATCAACACAGTCGTACACGGAGTTTACATAATGATATTAAAACTTACAACTTAAAACGCGGACAAGCAGCAAAACGAAATAAATAGCACCGGTTAAAATATAACACTCTAAAACTAACCCTCATTTGCAACGTTTGCAGGCGAAAAGCTCACTGGCACAATAACACACTACAAATTTTACAGGGAGGATGTTCGCGACAATACGGGCATTATTTGCATTTTCTTCCTGAGGATAAATTTATGCGTGATGAATTGAACTTTCTGAAAATAAAAAGCTCTCGGATAGCTTCACATTTTTTTAGTACTAAAATAAAGGCAATGTAATTTGTCAGACGCTTATGACCATGCAAGTTCAAACAAAAATTGAAATAACTTACTTACTCGAGCGAGTAAAAAGACAAAGTTGCTTTAAAATTCAACTGTTTTTAAAGTCATTTTCTAAATAGAAGATGTACGTGTAAGACAATTAGTGAATTATAATAGATTTAACAGCACTTTACATGTAATTATGAATTTCTCTTGTTCATCCTTGATCTGACAACCCGACAGCTTGAGCTTGTTTTGACAAGACGGCTTTGAAGAAACTACAACTGAAAACGACTTTCATTTTGACAGCTATTTCAAGAACATTTGCCTCTGGAAATCCCAGAGAAAACAATTCAAACAATGGTGAAAATCCGAAAAATCTCATGGCAAAAAACAAATAAATTAATTAATAACTAGATATAGAAATAAATAACTCGGTGATTTGAACGAAGTTATGTAGCATTTCTCTCGCACTATTAAACTTTTAGCAGAATTTTTATGACGAGACTGACGTTTGTACTTCATGTCTCAATTTCCGGCCTCTCTGGTGTTCTTTGCTGTAAATTTCTTTCAGGGATTGTTCTGAGAATTTGGCTCTATATTAAGACAATATACTGCAGTTCATAAACTATCTTCTCATTGTTTATTCCTCATTCAGAGTCCTTAGTCAAAAAGCAAATTCTCCTTACTGGTTATGAGTTACCTAGACAATTACTCTCTATCGTAGGCCTGCAATGCGTGCAGAGAGCTAGACAATAAATTCGCTATTATCATAGGCCTGCAAAGTGTGCAGAGAGCTAGATAAGATTATTTCCTTTTTGCGATTACTCTCTAAATCCTCTTTAGTGTTTCCTCATGAGTATGTTTGAGACTGTCAGGAGAAATATTAAGCTGATCACTCATGAGGCTTAAAGGTTAAGGAATCATTGATATATGAACCAGAAAGCAATTGGTCATTGAACTAATTAGGCCCCTTGTCTCACAATTTGAATAATCATCAACAACAGTACCTTGGGCACTGTATTCTTCATTTAAGGAATGTCTGTATAAAATAACCTATCCGGTTAGCGATATAACAAGAGTTTCTTGAAATATCTGAACAGTGTAACAACAGCATCTCAATTATTCCTAGTACACGCACCATCAAATGATTAAAATCACTTCCTTCTAAAAGAAAATTGTGACTCACCTAATAAGGGATCCAATGTCTCACTTTGATTCTTTTTCCTCTTAAGACAGCACAGCTTTTATTGTTTCTTCTCTGTTTTGTATCTAGTGAGAAACTGGAAATGTTTTAACCTTAATGACATCCATCTTCTCTAAATTTAAAAACTACACAACTAAAAATAAACCATCAGATTTTTTTCCATTTCAATCCTATGGGGGAAAGTTTCAACAATGAAGTTAAGGTGGATCATGTGTACTAAAGGTATCTGTGGTCAAGTGTCGATCGATACCCTCGATCAACATCTTGATCAATACTCGATCGACATCCTTATAGATACTCAGTCAACACTCTATCGACACTTAATCAACAGTCAGTCGATAGTAGGCCGAGTGTCAATGAACTCATATGAATCAATCAAAAATTATTAGTCGACTCTCCACCGACTGTTGACAGAGGTGTCGATGGAGTGTTGATTGAAAGTCAACCAAGGTGTCAATGGAGTGTCGCTCAAGTATTGATTGAGGGTCAATTGAGGGTCTCGATTGACACTTGAATGCAGATGCCTTTAGTACACACGATCTGTTAAGGTTAAGTGGGCATCAGGCCAAGTGATCCAAACCACCACAGCTTATCCAGGTCTCCATTGCATTAAGTGGCAAGGCAAATTTATATTCCACCTGGATGGGATGCTATTCTGTCAGAGGGTTAGAACCCAGCATTAAATTCAACCAGTACCCATTTCTACACAAAGGTGGAGAGAGGTACAGTAGTGTGAGAGTAATGTGTCTTGCCCAAGAACACAATGCAGAGACCCAAAGCATTGGCTCAAACCCAGACTGCTTGATGTGCAGTCCAGTACACTTAACAATTAGATTCTGAACTTGAGATTTGGCCCTTGGCCTCATCAACTATCACCTCATAGAAATCAAGAGCGAATAATCTACTTGGTTTAGTAGAGTTCTAACTGAAATTAACGTAAATTACAGTTTCCAATTATTTCTCTACACATTAAACTTCACGTTTTAACAAAGTCGCACCAACTGAATTGTCATTGGTATCTATGGGCTAACGTATACAGCCACACAACAATGGTTTGTTGACATAGCTCTCTATTTGTTTTAATTTCTGCCTGTGGTGTGCACAATTATTCCTAGTACATGATGACAAACATAAATAAAATTATGACTGACCTACGATCCCATGTCGCAATTTGATTCCTTCTCTCTTGAATCTCAGCACATAGCTCTTTTCCTTGCTTGCTGCCACTTTTTTAACCTTTGCAGAATTCCTTGATCTCTTATTATTACAATTAAAAATAAGTCATCAGATTCTTTTAAAAAGTGTAACCCTACTTGGGGGAGTTTTGATGTAAGGTTAAGTCATTATCAGGCCAAGTGATCCAAGTTACCACAGCTTATCCCAGTTTCTGTGGCATCAATTGATAAGGCATCTTTCTACTCTTTGTGGAAGGTGCAGTGGCCTCATGGTTAGTTCACTCAACTCCTGAGTGAGCTTTCCGGGTTCAAGCCCCAGACGGGGACATTGTGTTGTGTTCTTGGGCAAGACACTTTTCTCTCACAGTGCCTCTCTCCACCCAGGTGTGTAAATGGGTACCGGCAAATTAAATACCGGGGGGTAACCCTGTGATGGACTAGCATCCCATCCAGGGGGAAGCAGAAATACTCCTAGTTGCTTCATGCTACTGAAACTGGGATAAGCTCCGGCCTGATGGGCCACTTGGCTCGTGTGTAGACTTAACCTTTCTACTCTCCCTCCCCCACTTAAATGGGATGCCCGTCTGCTCCAGGGTTAGCCCCAGTGTTAAAATAACCCAGTACCCATTTGTATATCTGGGTGGAGGGAGGCAACGTCAGAGTAATATGTCATCTTCAAGAACACAAAGCAGCGCAATAAGTGATATTGAAGGTTTCTACTCCCCCATGGATGGTATGTGAGTCTGTCTGTTTCAGTTGAGAGAACTACACATTTAAAAACTCATCAGAACTTTTTAAGAGTTTCAACCCTAGAGTGGCAAGGTTTGAAAATGATGAGATGGGATCGAATGCTAGTCTGCTGCAGGCTTAGTACCCAGTATTAAATTTACACAGTACCTGTTTGTACACCTAGATGAAGAGAGGTAGTGTGAGAGTAAAGTGTCCTGCCCAAGAACACAATGCAAAGATCCTAACATTGGCTCAAACCCAGATTGCTTGATGTGCAGTCCAGTACACTTCAAAATCATAACAATTGTGATTTCCTCTAATGTGATTGGTGCACAAACTGCTGTATTTTGCTCTAACTAGTCTGGAAAGTTGTAATCGGACAGTGTAATCGGACAGTTGGCTGTAATCGGACAGTTACATGAGCCAATCATTTTAAGTCCTCCCCACTAAATCCACCAATCACAACATTGATTATAATCACCAAAGTAACCAATTCAAGAGACTGACTTTGTAAAATTGTAGAGGTGACTGCTCCAGCAGCTGTTTTGAAAGAAACTTAACAGCCATTTTACAAGCTAGTCTCCATATTTTTAATCACGACATTTAAGAATGACAATTAAAAGCTCTTTTTCAAATGAAACTTTTACTTTTGTGGGAAATTGTAATGGTTATGATTAATTGGTAACAGGACATTGTGTCGTCCAATTCAGCCTGTAATCATACTTGTGATTGACAAATTGGACTCGCGCTTCACAGTCATCCGATTTTGTTAATCTTATGTCTGATTACAGACCGAATTGGACTCCACTCAGTCCTATTGCCATAAGATTATTAATTACATACATATAGATTATGAGCTCGAAATTCCTATGAGGTGATAGTCGATGAGGCCGAAGGAACATAACGCAGAGAGCCTTAACCATTGGCTCAAACCCAGACCTCTTGATCTGCAGTACAGAGTTCTTAACATTAGATTACTGTGTCTCCTCCCACAAAAAGGGTTGCCCACAAAAGAATACTTGTCAACAACAGCAGCACAGGCATTGCAGTTTTAAGGACTTTTTGTACACCCTTCTCCTGAAGGGCTACAAGTTAAGGTATATTATGGCCACCAACAACAGTTTTTCTTGAAATGTTCAGTTCCAGAAAATATCCATTCTTCTCCCACAGAAGGGTCTGGAATTTCCCTGGGGGTGGGAGGTTCTGTGAGACCAAAAAATTTAAAGAAATGTATGAAGCTCAATCGGAATTTCCCGGGGGGTAGGGGGGGGGGGGGGGGAAAAAAAAATAACATCCGGAGGGGGGGGGGAGGGAAAATTTTAGAAAAAAAAAAAAAAGGAAAAAAAAAAAATAAAAAAAATTGATGGGGACAAATCGAATTTCCCGGGGGGGGGGGGGGGGGGGGGCTTAGAAAGATTCCCTTCCGTGCGGGGAGGTATGGATATCTTCTGGAACTACACAATAGCTGAATAGTTATCCTGCGAACGCAGACGTATTTTCGGCTATTACTTGTCTCCACTGAAAACAATGTCTGCGAACCCGAGCCAGGAAACGATTTCTGTGACATAGGAATTTTAAGCCAATCACAGTTTAGCTCAAGTAGCCCCAGAATTACTGTGCGAGGTATTTGCTGCAAGGAGCACTCAAGTTTCATTCTATCATGGAATCTGATTGGCCAAAGAGAAACAAAAGTCATTACGTCATTTCCTGGCTCGGGTTCTCAGGTGTTATTTTTGGTGGAGACAAGCAACAGCCGGAAATACATCTGTGTTCGCAGGCTACTGAATAGTGAAACACTAATGTCTCTATATTCTGTTTAGAGAAATTTCCAGGTGTTTCTTCACTCAACAATGAACAGAAAGAGGCTGTTGTTCATATTCTTTGGTTGAACGATGTTCTACATTGCAATGTTGCCGACCTGCTTTGGGAAAAGTCTGATATATATTAGGCTCTATGCAACAGCAAAAAAATTGCAAATGCATATATGAACATCGTTGTTCTCACTGGTTTGCCACTCAATTAAGCATCATGGAAGATCAAACAGAAGAGATAGAAGAAGAGCTTGGGATTTCTCCCATCATTTTGTCAACATAGGACGATGTGCTTCTGCCAATGGAGAAGCGAAATACAAGCTTGTTTTTGGTGCAGCAGAATAGTCTTTGGATGCAACATTTAAAATCATGTTGTAGAACAAAGATTCTCCACTACACAATTGTGTCACGCCCATTGTCCAACAACTTTCTTTGTGTAACACCTTAACATTTAGGCTCAACAAGTACATTTTCCATAGATATACAAGATGTCTTGCAAAATTCCCCTGTCAAATAGTAAAGGAACAAGTGCATATGCAACAAAAATTGGAAGGACCACTTGATTTCAGCTTTCTCCCTTTTTTGCAGGTTTTTATTTGAGTAGAAGTCGTCTGAGACCAACATCCATAGCACCCAAACACACCTGTTGTTGTTTGCAAACTGATGTTTTTACTGATCACATTTTATTGGTCTGATTTAAATGCAGTGGTCAAGAGGTGGAGCTATTTGCAACGAGGTGATAACAGGGGAGGGGCCTAATAAGACCACTTTTTTTTCCAAAGATGTCTACAGTCTCTATTCTTCATTTGCCTTGCTTTGCTCATCTCCCTGCGCCTACCCCCTTGGCCTTCACAGCAGCGCAGCACCCCATGCTTGCCTTTTCTTTAACATGCTTTGAAAAACAGAGAGGCTGTGAACAGTCTATTTCCCACAACATTGCAGTCCCTACACCTACAGACAGCCTGTCACTCAGAAAATACCTCATCCATCCCTTGCATCCTATGTGTCCATTGGGCACCCTTATCATAAAATTCATCTCTTTGGTATCCTACTACATTATTTTAAAATAAAGCAAGCTATTTTGAGGTTACCTTTGTTTTGAAGGTAAAATTCAATCTAGTCTAAAAGGCTGATTAATAGCCACTGTTATCACTTACCTACATGTACCAATCATAGTTTCCCTGGTGATATCATCCTGTCCCTGTCTTAAAAATCTAGGCTCCTTTCAGTTCAATGTATTTCATTCTGCAGGATCAAACAATGAACATATACTGTATGAGGTGACTCTTAAAGAAACCAAATTACATAGATTCATGATTCTAAATTTATGATTAAGTCTGAGTGACTATTACAAACTTCAGAAATCATTTTGATAGTCATACAAAATTCACCATCCATTGTGCAGTCACTTGGGTGTCCAATTGTAGGTATCCAGTCACAACTAAATTTTTTAACAGGATACCCGTACTTGGACACCTACGCCATTCACTCATTACTCACTTGCGCTTTACAGTCCTTCTACTTAATATTTCCAACACTGTTAAACACTTAAAGAGAATACTACTGATATTTTTTTACTCAAAAAAGTTCTTTCATCTTGAAATTTGTTATTTGATGGGTGTATTTAATTTAGTAATGGGCCTCGTTCTGCATGTTCGGTTGATTTAAAATAATAATTTCCTCACACAATTACACACTGATATGTGCTACACTCAGTCCAATTGCATATGGGTTATTGACTAAATGCGAGGTTAAGATGGATAGATACATGTATTGGCAAAGTTCTTTTTTTTTTTTGGCATGTTTATGGACTGAAACAGAGTCATGGTCCATAAGCAGGCAAACAAAGAACAAGGCCAATATTTAACCTTAGGGTTAACCTTAGTCATTATAGCAATAATATGGGATGAAGAACAAATCTTTTCTTGTGGGACACATATTATATCTGTGTGGATGATTTTGCCTGCCTGGTCTGACCTGTGGATCCTGCCGAAAACATTAATTAATGAAAGCCCTACAATTTAGCTTCCAACTGGGTTCAAAAATATGCACAGATATTTGCTTTTGGACACTATTTGTTATAAAGACCATCCCTTAGTAGCTTAGACTACAATGCATGTACTGACTGTAGTATTGAAGCCCTAATGAACTGAGTGTTATGCTATTGCCATGTGCTCAAATTCACCTTCTAAAACCACTTCTTTCCAATTGCATTAACTTCTGCAAGTTTCAGTTTGAGGGAAGAAATCTGACTTACGATAATATAAGAACAAGCCATAGAAGAGCAAATAAAAACAAAAACAAAAAACGCGAAGATGCCTTACCTTGCAAGACAAAACACCCGCCATATTTTCGAAGACATCATGCTTCTGGCCACGTGACCTTAAATTGTGCTTTTAGTGTATCATGGGATACTCCATAAAACCGCATGTGACATACGTATTTGCTGCAGATTTTCTAACCTCAATTCAATTTATCCTCAATCAACGGAATATTTGTGCGAGGATAGTCATAAAATTAAATTCAAAGCTGGCTGAATGCAGTCTTTTAAAACGGATGTGCTCTAAGAAAACTCAAGAAATATTTTTAGTAATATATGGAACAATTCCCGGTCAATGTTACCTAAAAACAGGCATAATAGACTCCATCAGTTAGCTATCCAAAATAGTGGTTAAGCTATTGGTAAAGCTGGGCGGCCTGTCAAGGGACGAAAATTGGGATATTTTTCGGCTGTCTATTGCTGTGTGTCACCTGGGGCCCGTTTCTCGAAAGCCCCGGAAACTTTTCGGGCCCGTTAAGCGATGGCAAAATCTCGAACCTTACGATTACAGAGCTGTTTTAATAACATATTCTTAATATGAAGAGAAGTTCCCTTCATACAAGAAGTTTCAGGCGTATACACTTCTCCGTTTTAAGATACAGATGGACTACAAAATAGCTTTCCGGGCCCGAAAAGTTTCCGGGGCTTTCGAGACCTGGTGTCACGTAATTGTCTCTTTCCACATGTGCTGATACTTAGCTCTTATTAACCGAGGTAAGTCGGTCTGTATGGGAGAATCTTGACCGAGGTCGTGAATACAGACCGAATGCAATGAGGTCTGTACACACGACCGAGGTCAAGATTCTCCCATACAGACCGACTTACCTCGGTTAATAGAATGTTCATTATATGGCAAAGAAGAAGACTTTAATTCGTTTAATGTAACTGGTTTGCTGACATTTTGCTTGCGAACGGCGATGAGCTTAACATAAACCTGCCGAAAGTTTCTCGTCCTCTTTACTTTTTTTTTGTCATCAGGCTTTTTGGCACTTCCATAAATGATTGAGAAGAAAATAAAAGAAAATGGTGAACATTTTTGCATTTTACTTTGCTGCTTTTTCAACGCAAAATGAAACCGGTCTAGATGCCGGTCTAGATGCCGGTCTAGATGGGAAAATCTAGACCGCGGTCAATATCGATTTCAGCCAATCAAATTCGTGAATTCGGTAGCTTCCAGTCCTTGTGAGACACAGCCATATGATAAATAACGATATTAGACGGTCTACAAGAGTCGACTTTGTCTTCCTGACGAAAAGCAAAATAAAGAAGGCAAGATAAATCTAAAGCTTTTTAAGGCCATCGCCTCTCCTTTTGGTAAATATGTCGACCAGCAGCCATTCATTTCTCTTAGGACCAGACAAGCGTTTCCCGGGGGGTTCCGATATAATAATAAAAGGATGGGGGTGGTCGTCTGAAATTTTGAAAAGAACCCCTAAGAGGTACCAAGATCCTGTTTCGTGGGCGTCAATTGAAATTTTTTTCTCCCTAAATTGGTACAAATTCTTACATAACACATTATATGCTGTCAAAGTTTTTTCGGCTCAAAAAAAAAAATGTTAATTCATTAATTTCTGGTAATTGGACTGGGTGGAGCACAATTTAGGGTATAATCATATTGGTAAATTATCACAGTCGAACCACCTCTCCTCAGTGACCAGTTTTCCAAAATACCAAAAGTTCCCCAGTCAAATCGCTATATTTGGAATCTCTTGTAAGCGACCACCTCTCGTAAGTTTGAAATTTTCTTTTGTTTTTAACCGCGACCACTTGACAGACAATAGAGTGTAAATTGGATTATAAGGTGTTGCGCAAAACCTGCAATAAGCGGACACTTCAAGGGCTTTTTACTTCTGAAAGCTCAGCTCAGACTCCTTTAACATTGTTCAGCGATGTCGTTTTAAAGCTAAGTAGATTATTCCAGATTGATGCATTGACTGACTGCACGTTGTGCTATGAGCAGTCTTTGATCTTACACTGTGTTACAGTGAGTTACAAAAGGTTTAATTATTAACTATTATTATATGGCCAGCTCCTTGAGCGAGCAAGACGAATCAAATCCGACGATGTGATTGGCTACCCGAGCTCTGGACAACCCGCCGTGTCCCGCAAGAAACATTTCCCCGAAAGCCATATAATAAATCATTTATTGACCAAGCATGTTCGGTCAAGATGGCTGGATATTGGCCTCGTTCTTTTTTTGCGAGTTTATGGACCTCGACTCCGTCTCGGTCCATATATAAACTCGCAAAAAAAGAACTCGACCAATATCCAGCCATCTTGACCTCACACTTGGTCAATAACCCATATTTATTGCTCAATATATTAGAACCTCCTTAGAGAAGACACCCTGTATTAAGCGGGCACTAGTGAGGGTCCCAGATCCCAAGCGTGTCCGCTTAATACAGGTTTCACTTTACCTTCATGGATTGAGGGGGATTTGATGGATTTAATTGATTAAGTGAATTTCTCTAAGCTTCACCAAATAATGTATTTTTGTTAAAAAGAAATAAAAAAGAATCAAACGAAATAATTGGGCACATTGCTTGACTACTCACTATCTATTTAACAATATGAGCTCGAGATTTCAATCGCGTGATAGTTGACGAGGGCGTCCGAGTCAACTACCACGCATAGAAATCGAGACCGAAGAATCTAATTGTTTTAGTATAAATCTACCAGTTGTTAAAAACTTTATCTAAATCCTCTTCCAGGACACTTCGAAAACGCAAAGAAGCGACTGTCACTTTGTTAACAAGCGTACACTGCTACGCTACTCACTATCTACTAAACAATTAGGTTATGAGCTCGACATTTCTATCACGCATAGAGATCGAGAGCGAATAATCTAATTGTTTTAGTATAAATGCACTAGTGGTTCTAAATCCTCTTCACAGACACTTCGAAAACGCCAAGAAGCGGTCGTCATTTTGTTAGCTACGCTAACTCACTATCTACAGAATAGATAGCGTGAGTAGCGTAGCCAATCAGACTAGAGAACAGCATTCGTGATAGAACGCTTGTAAATTCATATCAAAACTCGATAGAAACGCGAAAAATGATTAATTTTTTGTTTCAAACGAACCAACGAATGAAAACATCAGTTGTATTCTCTGAGTAGAACTCGATGAGGGATTGTTAAATTATTTCTCTCATCAATTGGTATTAGCCGTAAGGCTTAATTTGATTGTAGCTAGTACATACCCGGGAGGGAACGGGGGGTGGGGGGCTCCTATATAAAATGGACGGTGGTGCTTGTCGTACCTTTTCAGGAGTAAAAAACGCGGTTATGGTACCTCTTAGAGTGTTTAGAAAAATATGACAGGAGATTTTTAGATAATGTGTTATGTAAGAATTGGTGCCTCTTAGCGGGGGAAGATTTCATGCCACGCTCAGGAAAAAAAAAAAACGGTCTTGGTACCTCTTAGGGGTTCTTTTCAAAATTTCCGACGAACACCCCCGCCCTTTTTATGTGGGAGTCCCCCGCGGGGTAAATACTACCGCATCGTTAGCACTATTTATAAGCCAATTTTTCAAACTGTTAGTTGTCGCTGATACGACTACCATTTAAAGTAAAACTCATAGAACCATAGATGATTGATGAATGACTAGAGTAAGTTACTATTATTATAGCATGGCGTTTTTTTTCTTTTGTTCGACGAAAACCTAGCGTGAAAACATCTGAGTCATATTTATTTTTGTTCGTGGATCATAATGGTTGATCACTAATTAAGGTATGATCGCTTTGTTTCTGAAAATTCTTTGTTTGTATTCTTTTCCGGCAAGTTGAGTGTTTTCGCTTTCTGAATTTCCCTCCGTCTCTAGGTCTTGCTTTAATGCATCATGGCAGTCACGTACGAGTAGAGAGAGTAATTGTAAAATCGTTAATACTTTTTCAATCCCTTGTCTTTGCTGCTGTAGTTTTGTACAATTTAAAAAAATCGAAACTGCATGCCGCGAACGCTAACAAAAACAAACTAAGAGAACAATGGGGTGCCTTAAGACGAAATATTTTGCGGTCACGGACGAAATCACGAAAAGGAAATTGCAAAGTTTAGAAAACTTTCTTGTTCAATAACATGTTAATCTTTTACGTAATTGATCTTGATAGCCGTGCCAGGCCATATAATATTAATCAGTCTGTACTTAGGAAAGTGTGAGTGGAATATTGGTATGCTCTGGAAATCACAAAGGTATGCAGCATAAAATTAGATAACAAGGGACAAAGGAAGAATCAAGGACGACAAAGGATATGCGGTCCATTTTTTCCCTACGTAAAAATGGTTTTCAAAAATGACAGGGAACAGAATTCACCAAGAGATGGTAACAAAACAAGTTGTTATTCCTCCCAACTCAAATACGTTTCCAATTAGAGGAGAACGTGTCACGTGTCATGGATCATTACTCACTGACTCCTTATGGAGAACAAAACTCACTAACGGCACTCAAGAAACAGCTACTTGAGCTTTAGACTTTCACGTGATCACTTCGTGCAGCTTGCAATCGCGGCAAATTTATGTGGCAGCCGGCGTCAAACAAATATTGTTTTTGCTGTCTGTTCTATTTTTGAAAAACCCTTCTTTGTGGCATTAAATACTTAATGACTGGCCCCACTGGAAACAGCAAGTTTTGCTTGTCTTATTTTCCACGACCCTCGTAATCGAGGGGCTTCGTGATGCAAATAAACTCACTGTTTCCCCTGGGGCTAGTCATAAAGTCCTTAATGCCATAAAGAACGTCAAGATTAGGAAGAACTTTTGGTCACAGATTTCAAACAAGCGCAGTTCATGGTAAAATTTAGTAGCTTTTGTTAAACAGCTTTTCCGCTCGAAAGTGCTTCACTTGACAATTGAAAAATGTGCCCACGCTGTTTTTCATTTCGTTTCTTGTTCCCTTAGCTGCAAGTTTGAAATTGCAAAAACAAACTCTCGCCACATGCAGATTTCTGCAATTATTATGTTATCCATCTCGCCAAGCTTAGAACAAGCGGAGGCCGTGGAGACCAAAGTCTTTGGGGCCAACATTGAAAAATGTTTGTGGTTAGCATATAGAGGTTGTTCGCTACTCGGTTTTAAATAAATAAAAACGTTTTCAAACAAATGCAAAAAGTGTTTTATTTCTTTGACTGAATGAGACTTTTTCACAAATTTCCTCCTTTAGAGTCCATACGTAAAAAAGAAAATACGGAGTTTAATAAAGCAGTAAACTTCTTCAAACTCTGATCCAAATAACCCAACGGATTTCAGACTTTCGCTCAGAATTTCTAGTTGCTTTTATCCAATCAGATCAGTGTGGCTGATAAGCTTTCTGAAAGCGTGCGGTGGTGTTACGTAATAACATTTTTATCTGAAAAATCCCAATTCTGGCTCGGCCAGTTTTGTTTTAATTTCGAGTTTAAAATGTGGCTAAAGAGATGTGGATCTCTTCACTACTCCTGTTCTACGTGTTTTCTACTATAAAGGTAAAAAGAGTTCCGTGATCTTGACCGAAAGTCTTCACGAACACAGAAATCTTCTCCCGATACTAAACAGCGACCTCTAACTTGACATAAATACAAAAGCGTGTTTCACAATTTGCAGCAAGCTGGACGATAAAATCAGTGGCTGACCTAGACTCACTGGAGGCCAAAGAAGACAGTGATGAACACGATCAACAACATTGCAATGAGCTCGGGGCGGAACACTTGAGCAGTTGCGGTGGTTGTTTCCATTGTAGTTCCTGTGGCATTACTCACGGTCTCGGGTGGAGGCTCCGTAGGGATAAAGTCTGCATTGCAAAGCGAGGTGTTACAGCACTGCGTGTTACACGTTTCAACAGTAAGATTCGCCGCGCTTGCTGTCGTTGTCACGTTCTGGCATAGCTCCATTTTGTAGGAGGTACAATTGTGGGGTTCCTGAAAGGATAAGGAAGTCAGTTAAAACAATAGTCACTTTCCAATTTGTTTTAATTCTTGAAAATAAAGATGGATTAATTTGTCCAGGGATTTCGAGTGAATAAACTTAAGTCAGTAAAATGTATGCACAGAGAATTCTAAAACCTATTTATGAGGAACTTTCTTTCCCATTAGTAGTAACAATAGAACTAACACATCACTAGCTGGAATGCTAAAATGTTTTGCTTACCGCTTACAGTAATAATTTTCCTTTTTTGTTTCCACCGACACAATCCTCTTAAAGATGTAAATGCA
>Ga0126339_10001013_pt1 | contig 17836 bp, 10 predicted proteins | sample OrbTmetagenome_2_FD_92532 | JGI IMG/M metagenome (GOLD analysis project Ga0126339, IMG submission 92532) | Coral microbial communities from Petempiche,Puerto Morelos, Mexico - Orbicella T R C metagenome | ecosystem: Host-associated > Invertebrates > Cnidaria > Coral | place: Petempiche,Puerto...
GAATTCTTGGTCTCGTATAGTTTTGAACAAATTCCCTCGCATGAAACGTATTTGAACGTAGTTTCTAATTTATGCAGTTCTTTTCGTAAAATGCGTGGTCAAATGTGAGTTATGCCATAACAGATTGTAAGGGTTTTGATTTGGTTTCTGACTTTACCAGGGGCAACCGACGACGGTTTTCTCTCAAATACTTTAAAACGCTTTTAAGGCCATCTGGAGTGCTTTTGACGCTCTGTAGCTTAATTTTAGGCTGCGCTATGAAATTTTTATCTGTTTGGTTATTCTGGGGGAACTTTAGTCCTCTCGAATGCATTAAGGCTTATTTTGTCCATTTCCCGAAAAACTTAGGTCCTCTTCCCTTTCCGAGAATCAGAGCTGACCTTTTTGTGGTGGCCAAAGCGACAATTTTATCACTCCGAAAACAACAGGCGGTAAATTTTTGATATCACGGAAGTTCCAGGTTACAATTGTAAGAAAATCGGAGAGGATTAAAACCTTTCAAACACATAATTTACCGAAACGATCCCTTAGGTGCCCCCGACTTAAGAGTACTAGCAAAGAGCGATTGAGCAAGTCGACAATTTGAGATTTTAAAAGTTCTCTCTGCTTCTCGCAAACATGATTTGATTGATTCTCTGTTTTGTGATCAGATGAAGAGAATCCATATGAAAGAAAAGAAGATGGCTTAAAAAGGACGCTCAAGGTAAAGAACGATCCTTCATGAACTTAAAGTTTCAGTTAGCCCTTTTCAATTACTCAATTGCCAAGAACCTTAGACTAACCTTATCTGTCTTACTTGGTCTAACTTACGCGACATGAGTGTAGTAACCGAGTGTGGAGAGCATACCCTTATATCCTTCCCTCCTTCTTCAATTAGCGCCTGGTTCTCAGGTTAATTGATACCTGTTCTCTGATTATCGTATTCCGCAAACTCGAGCGGATGTGAAAAGAAGAAGCACACCACACGGGTTACAAAATTTTCTTTTTACAAGATATTGGATAGGAGTATTTGAGTACTGTGAGAGGCTCGAAGTGTGATAGGCGGGACGAGGCGCTGGGGATTCTCTCCTCATCCTCATCCGAGAATCTTAAGTAAGCGTATAACAAATGCGTGCTAATCTAGATTTTCAAGTCCAATCGTTACGCAGGCAGTGTCGTTGCTCGATCAATTAAGTTAACTTTATTTTATTGAAATCGTAAACTTTCAAGTCTTATTATGTTATTTCTCACTGATGTTTATTGCTACATCTCTCACCAACAGAAAACAAACGAGACTAAAGCGACGAAAAAAGTAAAAGCAAGTGCTGGTCCAAAATTAATAAAGCAAAAGGACATCAAACAGCCCAAGGAAACCAAAGCAAAGAAATCCAGCAAGACATAGCCTGATAATGGCTACTGCTCGGCCTCTGTTCAAAGTCTGCCTCCTTTTGAAGAGAGACCGAGTTGTGCATCATTCATTTCACACTACATCCGGGAGATTACAGAGATTACTTCAACTCTTTCAAGGCTTTTCATAGGGCTAGAAATGGATTGACAGGATTGTGTCACGCAAACGTCTGCCATGTGGAAGAGGGATACAAATTTTGAAGAGACGATGTGTTGCAAATAAAAAGTAGGAAATTCGCCCGTGGTAAACGACTACCACAGCATACAGAGTCGGTAATCTAGGAGAATGATTATCCCATCCACAAGCCTCTTCCAACTATCATTTTTTTAAAAATATATTTAAGGTTAAACGTTGTCACGCATTACTACAGATCGAGACAGCATCCACTTTTTTTTCTCCGTGGGTCCGCTGAAGAACAATTCACGAAACATCTGAATGTTGCCACGAGCCATCAGGACGCGAAAACGCGATAAATTGTACGAGTGCCCTGTTTTCCGTCAGTAACCTGATTCTCCGGTCCAGGTCGCTCGCGGAGAGAGAGTACGTGGCTGCGAGCGACCTGGACCGTCTGAGAATCAGGCTACGTGTTCACAAAATTTTCCTAGACCACTGGGAATCTTTCTCTTAGATCATTCCCTCGTGATAACATGTGTTTTTTCATGCAAAAACATCGACTGAGAAACGTGGAAAAGTTCCTCGTACATGAGAAATGTGCGAAGAAAAGAGGCTCTTGCATGAAACAAACACTGGATGAAGAAGATTTGAGAATTTAGGATGAGGAAGTTGACTGAGAAAATAAACGATGAATCAAATCTTAATCCTGCTGATGTCGATTTACTCTTGTTCAATGTACATGTATTTACAGAAACATGACAAGTAGAGCTAACTGTGAACAATTCTCAAAGCATGCGAGTGAGTGGAATCGACTTTTGAAGCTCTAAATGGTAACTAACCACGTTAAATGCAAAATACTACTTGTCAGAAATATCCTTGAAATTATGTTTCCGTCTTCCTTTTCTTAGGGAAGCTTGTTCTATTTACGCTATATTCGTGGTAACGAATTGTTCTTTTCACTATTTCGAATTTCAAACTAACAAACAAACGTCTGTAAAACTTGAGATATTTTCCTCGATAAAATATATGAGACAAGGAAGAGTGCAGAAGCGGCCTATACTTAAGTGTGCGTTTTGTTAAAGATTGTTATGTCCCTAAAACGTTTAAAGCGAATAGAACAAAAATTTTGTAAACCTTATTACAAGTTATTCCGCTGTTCACGGCATGAAATACCTCACCGTTCATCATTTACGAATATGAAGAACAACCTTTTCCTCGACATAAAGAAAACTGTCACAAAACACACTGTACAACGGTATAAAAGTATTTGCCTAAAAATCTGTAAAAGTCGATAAAAAGTTCAAAACTCTCGACAGAGAGAGCGTTACGGCTAAAAGAATGTTTCTTTTCACTGGTCGTGCCCAACAAGACCCAGTCCTCGCACGAGCAGTCGCACAGCTTCCAAAGGATCCTGGACCATGTCCAAACGTCGTTGCCACTTGAGCGAGTTGGATTTCCTCGCCTTATAAGGCGTGGCCTTGCATGGCGTGGGTGGCGCTAACTGACTTATGGTATTGTCTGATTTGGATTTCATCATGTTTCGCTTCGTTTCCAGTCTGTGGTTTCGTTCAGCTATGTTGTGTACGCTTTTGATGTCCTCCACGATCTTTTTCATGTTGAGAATTTCACGTGCGATGGAAGAGTCCCGGCATAACAATACAAGAAGACAGCAAGTCTTGGAGAAGATAACACTTTTGTCTCTGAAATTCGCCAGGAGCTCTACCAAGGTGTCGATGGCATCCGGTTCCTCGTAAACGGCTCGATAAACGGATGGGTACTAGAGAAGAAAGAAAGAAATGAATCTTTGAAACTTTTCGCGGGTTCCTGTGGGTTCGCAAAAGATGAATCCAATGGAACCGACAGATACCGCTCACATATCATGGTTCACATCCGTCAATACGCATTCTAGGTCTTGAACGAGCTACTTCACGATTAGCGCATCTTAAAAAGTATAAAAATTTCGCAAGTTCGTCGATTATAATCCGTGTTAATCTTCTCTATCCTTAACCATCCGTGTTCCTATATGGTTTATTGTTGTGCCCGATCGTTGCATCGAGTGATTTCCTTGACCGCTAAACAATCCAAAAGAGCGACAACTAGTATTTCATGTATTCCACGGTAGCTTCAGGAAATATGAACCATCTTCGTGCTCAGTGCATGCTTGTATATTTTGCCTTTATCAATGAATACACTACTGTTTGGAGACAAAAAAGTCTTTAAATATTGAAAACGAAGGCTCAGTTAGTATCTCCAACAGAAGAACGGAATGAAAATAATCGAAATCCAGCTCACCTTTCCAACGTTAAAGAGGATTGATATGGAGTACTTGATGACCTCCAAGTGCGGTAAACTGCGGTTACACTTCTTAATAACTTTGAAGATTACAGGCAGCGCGCCATCTTTTACTACCTGTTGACAACACACCTCTGATAGACGAGTGACGACCTCTGCGGGGAGACAAAAAAGCAACTAAATATTGTTTTGTTGTGCGTTGCAAATTGCATATGATTTGAGGAAAAGATGCATACCGTTATGTTCCGAGAGTAAAGACCCCCATTTCTTTCTGATTTAGCAACCTGTTCCTAACACTACTTTAGAAGGGTCACAACCTTTTTAGGGGGAGGAGTTACTATTGTCTGGTAGCTAATAATGAGGGCCGATCCGTCTTAATAATTTAATGACAATGTTTTCAGTATATCGAGGACATCATTTCCACGGTCTTTCAAAGTGTAGATCACGAAAAAAATGTGGTCGATGTGTTAACTTAAAGGCTCTTTCTGTGCGGGGGGTCCTCCATAGAACAGACATCTAAACAACAATTTAGCGGTTGAATCAAACTGATCATTTCCTCTTTTCTCGTGTGGCCAGGAAACCCACTAAAACGTGCAATATTCGAGTCAGAAAGGCAGTGTGGTTCAATGGACTCGTCTAGTCTAAACTTACCCAGATTAACAAGCGCTCCAACTATTCTACTGATGTTCTTACACTGCAACAGAAAGTCCAGAGCAGATCTGGTGCGGTTACAAAGCTTCATAGGTTCAGTTGCTGCAGCATTGGCCGACTTGATGCGCTTGCGCGCTCTTTTAACCTTGAGAGAGAACACCTCACATCTGACTCGGTAACCGCGCCAAAAGGCCTGGTGATACCAACGAAAGACATAAGTCATCGATGAGTAGTAACAAAAATTTGTCGAGGAAAAGTTGAGTGTTAAATAGTTTCCGTATTCTAGCTTATTACAATGAGCTATTCAATGTTGTATTCAAAATGTTTGCCAGATACCAAAAGAGCCCGGGGTATCCAATCGATCAAATCGATAATCGATGACAATCGATATCAATCAATACCAAAGATTCGTGTGGTTATCGATTGGTATCGATCTTCAATAACCATCGATAGATAAACTGATATCGATTGGAATCGATTGGTTGCAGATTGAAGGAATCGGCGCATAAGTATCCCATCTTTGTACGCAGTAATTGTAAACACATTTCATTTTAATCCTTTGAACGTTAATAGGAGAGCAAGACTCTTTTCTTTCTCTTCAACGTCCCGTCCACAGGTATTCGTCTTCTTTTGACAACTCAAAAGTTTGTTCCCGTCCTTGCCTTGCCTGGTTAACAACTTTAAACGCGTTTCCGCGTTCTCCCCCCTTCTTGTCAGAAACACTTCACGGACGTTCACCTCAAAACGGCAAGGATGATAGCCTTTGGCGATGCACCTTATTCAGTAAAGCCTCTTGCCGGACTTCTTGCGTAGACATATATAATGACACGGAAAGGCAATGACGGGCAAGTGGGTAATTCGAGTACACGTGCAACGGGGTATATTCTTCGCGTTGAGAAGACTGGGTCGGAATTATTTTACCAATTTCGTCCCCTGGGCTTCCTAAAAATGGCGGATGATCGGACAGGTTCGAGGTTGCTGTGCCAATCGATAAGCAATGGATGAACAGTTTTTGTGTGGTTATCGATTGATCATTCATTGACCTATAGTAATCGATACCAATTAACTAACTTTATCGATTGATATCGATTGATCGATTGGTTTTTCGATTATCGATTTCCATCGATTGCATACCCCGGGAAAAGATAGGCCGCAATGTTTCAACAACATTAACACCAAGCCTGTTTTCGAACCTGAATTCGTAGTGCAGATTCCTGTAGTTTTCTCAAGAGCTTCCTAGCCATGACTCCCCTGAAAAGGGCCTGGATCTTAGCTGCTCTTTTGTGCTTCGTCTCCAGTTTCTTTCGCGTTGCTCTTTGTAAGACAATAACAGCAGAGCGAAGCCTGGTAAACCGCTGACGTTCAAGAACACTGCGCCACCAATACTAAGGAGAAAAGAAAGAAAATTTTGAGACCACTGTCCTTACTTAACAAATATGGCAGCAATACTATACTGTCCTAATTATACGTCGATTACCTTTATGAACGCTTTGGAACATTGTCGGCGTAAACTTAGTAATCGTTGGATAAAGTTTAGGCTAACTTTGAAAACTAACCACATTGTAGAGAAACAACAACACAACCTGAGCAATTTGACATGTGACAGTTTCGTACTCGACAATGATTGGCTCAAATAACTGGTAGTGCAGTAAGCTCTATCTCTTTATTCTGCATTCGGTAAAATGTTGCGCGTTACTGTTGGCCCTCGTTAACTAAGAAAAGATAAATTGAGGTCTGTCGGGGGTTGACATAGGAACAAGAATGCACCGCCTCCTAGACAAATCAAATCAGGCGAAAAATTTTCTTAAAACGATTTCACAGTTTTGTGCCGGGGGACTTCTACCTGGATAAGGAGTACAGCATCCATTCGGGCTTTCGCCAAAGCCATCGCACGTGCTCGGCGGTAATATCGCTGAATTCTGATGACGTTCAAATGATGATGCACTGCTGATGCAAACTTGTTTAAGTGTACCAGGCGCTCCGCTCTCTGACGCTGAAAAAACAATGTTTAGTCTTGCTAGACACTATCACCATGAGCAAATTCTATGAAGAATCCAGTAGGCGTTTAAAATATTAACCAAATGGCAAATAAAAGAGCGATGTAGTAACGAAGAAGTGGGCTTTTTACAAAGCTATCCCATCATTTCTTCCATATTCATGGAAGGATGCCTTTTCCGAGGAGGAACCGAATTCTGAATACGCGGTTCATAGTACTACAGGTCTTAAGACCCTCATTTCCTTTATTATGCTAGTTACAAAGGGCAAGAAAGCTTAACTAGTGTAAAAAGCAATGTCTTACTTCAATCCTTTTCCTGGTGATGAATCCCCTGACTGCCGCCTGTATGGTGCGCGCAGCACGTACGTCACTCGCGATTACACGCCCGCAGTGCCCGCGGTAAGCGGCCTGTAAGATAATAGCAGCTTCCTTGAGATTGCGGTATTCCTCGCGAGCTCTTCTTCCTACTACATTGCTTCGGAACCATCTCTGGATCAGAATCGCCGCTCTGATTTGACAAACAACACAGCGAGCCTTCCAGCCGCGATAACATGATTGAAGCTTAACAGCTGCGTGCTTAGACGCCAGAAATTCTTCCCTCATCTTCCGAGAGGCAAAGTTTGCTCGGACTTTTCTTTGCAGAAGGATTGTAGCGTGTTTGAATTCACGGTAATTCTTCTGACACCGTCGTGCCCTTGCCGTTGCTTGCAGTACGATCACCAGTTGTTTCGCACGGCAGTAAGCCCGTCTTTGTATCATTGCTCTAACGTTGGTCTGGATAAGTATGGCAGCCTTTAGTTTCTTCACTTTACCTCTAGCTTTGCTCCCTCGGTAACAGCTCTGTGAATTAAAGGAAAAACAAAGGCTACCTTTAGACAAGGTGTTCTACAAACCAGAACTTTGCGCAATCCATTTAGCTCCAGGGTTAAAGTTTGAACATTTGGAGACTTCGAATGAAACTACAAAGCATAAACTTTGTCCCCAGAAATCAAACTCGCTCACCGGACCTTTTCAGCACAAAATACAAGTAGCGTCCGGGAGCCCCAAGGGGCATCGAATCCTAATCTATGGTCACAACTGCTTAGCCCTAAAATGATATTGAAAACTAATAAAAACTTTTTTCTACACTTCTTACTGTTGATTACAGGAAGGGACGATACCTGAATTCTAGTTGCTGCCCATTGCATCAGTTGGCATCTCTGGCGGACCGCTTTCCCCAACATGTACGCTCGATACCGACCTTGAATGACGACCGCCGCCGAGCGTTTTCTAAGAAATTTCGTCCTTTGTCGACGCATGCGTACCATGGACTGAGCCAGCACTACGGTCTGTCTAACACGAAGATATGCCTGTCGCTGACAATGACGTCTAAAGTGGGACTGAATAAGGATTGTGGCATGTCTAAAACAGTGATATTCTTCATTGATCTTCTTCATTGTCACTTGAGCTCTGTACCATTGTTGAATGGTAACAACTGCTTCTCGTTTTCTTACAAATCGCTTTCTTACTTGATTGCGACGAACCGTTGCTTGTAATCTGCACACGACTTCTCTTACACCAAGGAACATTCTCCGCGTAACTTTTCGTCGAAAGTTCGCCTGTATCCTGATAACAGCTCTAAGCTTGCGAACGAACTTCTGCGCAGCGTACATGCGACACGCAGACTGCAAAGTAATGATGGCACCGCGGATCACGTGATACGCAAAGTAGGTTTCCTCCATGAGCCGAAATCCACGGTAATACCGCTGAACTTTTAGTGCTGCTGCATGCCTTCTCTGATTCTCCTCCAACATCTCACGAACGCGCTGTCTTGCTTTGAAACCACGGAAGCGCGCCTGTATGACAGTGGCGCTTTTACGCATTGTCTGGTAACACTCGCGTTGTCGTTTGCAAAGCGTATTAGCTCTGTATCTCGTCTGTAATGCAGAGGCAGTTTTCTTCAGCTTATGGTAAGCCATGACCAACTTCCACATGCGCGCCACAGCCTGTATCTGAATGGCGGCTTTCCTAGTTCTTTCGTACTCACTTCTGGCCAAGGACATTTTCCAGTAGGACTGCAAAACAATGGTGGCGTTCTTCAAGCGCAAGAATTCTGTTCTTTGAACACGGGTCCTGATGCAAGCTCTGCGGTGTTGTTGGACGGTGATGGCTGCTGATCTGATTGCGTTGTACTGTCTTCGGCAACACCATGCTCTTATCTCGGTCTGCAACATAATGCAAGCCTTCCTCTGCGCCAGATAACTCTGTCTCGCCTCTTGCATCTCTCGCCTAGTTCGGAATCGCTGTTGAATGACTAAAGCGGCGACCCGAAGGTTCAGATAGACTCGTCGCGCAATATGCCGCCTCGCTGCTGCCTGGATAATTACTGCAGACGATTTCTGGGCGAGGTATTTGGAGCGACATGTGTAACCACGGAAGGCGGATTGGATTATAAGAGTAGAGGACTTCAACGCATTGTAGTTCCGGGCTACTGCTCGGCCAAGAAGCCAGGCGCGGCATCGAAGTTGTAAGACAAGTACAGCTCTTTTAGTAGCTTCATACTGCTTCCACGCCAGAAACCCGCGAACACAAGCCTGAATCTTGACAGCGGCATTGCGCATCCTGCGCAGTCTCGCTCGTACAAGGTATCCTCTAACTGCCATCTGTAATGTAATAACGGCGCCTCTCATAAAGTGAAACGCCAGCTGATCACGCTTACAAAGTATTGTCGCCCTAAACCTCCGCTGGATCACCAGCGCTGAATTCTTCAAATTGGTGAATCTCCTTCGGTGTTGAAGCATGCGCGTTTGAGCTTGCACTTTGACGATAGCTCTCCTAATAGCGAGGTACTCCTTCCTTGCCTTTTGCATCTTACACGTCGCTTGGATCAGCCTCACTGCTCGAAGTCTTCTGGCCAATTTTCTGTCGAGCCAACCACGTACACAAGCCTGGAGACGAATGGCAGCACTTCTCAAAGCAAGGAAACGTTCCCGTTGTCTTCTAGAGTCGTGCATAGCTCTGTACCTCTGTTGAAGAACTATGGCTGCGTTCTTCATTTCTAGGTATCTCTTACGACAGAGGTAGCTACGCCCTGCCGCTTGTGCAACGATGCACGCCCCGCGTTGAACGTGGTAATGCACGTATTGACGCATGCCAATCACGCGGGCACGGTACCGCCTCTGGAGCATAATAGTGGCTTTCTTGAGATCGTGAAAGTGTTTTCTCGCCAAATACCCACGAGCTAGCGCTTGAACGCGAACGATGCACTTGCGGGAAATATTATAGGATTTTCTGGCGAGGTATCCTCGATAGGCCGCCTGGATTTTCTTGGTAGCCCGTAGACGTTCTACCCGTTTTCTTGCTTGATAACCACGAAAAGAAGATTGAATCTTTATGGCTGCTTGCTTCAGGTGTTTAAAATTGGAACGCTCCTGACGGGCAAGTAAGAGGGAACGATAGTGAAGTTGTAGAACCATAGCAGCCTGCCTTAAAGATCGGTACTTCGTTTTGGCCACGTGGCTTCTGTAAGATGTTTGAATCAGCACCGCAGCGAAGTGCAGACGTTTAAGATCTTTCCTGACTTTCCAACCACGAACAGCAGACTGCAAGACAACAGCCGCCTTAAGAATGTTGTAGGACTGTCTCGCACGATACCCTCTGTAATGCGCCTGAATGCGCATGGCACACGAGCGTATCCGCTGGTACTGTGAAACGTGTGAACGAGTCAGCAAGACGGAGCGAAAGTGCTGCTGTATTACAATAGCTGAGTGCTTCATCTGACGGTATCTTTTCGTAGCAGAATACTGGCGGAACGAAGCTTGAATCATGATGGCCGATGTGTACTGTACAAGAAGGTGTTTGCGGACAATGTTTCCCCTGACTATGGCTTGAAGACGAACAATGGCAAGACGAATGCGTTGATAATCCATGTTCTGGTGACGGCCTTGCATCAGAGCGCGATAGCGAGTTTGGATGACGCTTGAAGCGTGTTTTAAAGCCAAGAACTTGTTTCTCGATAGACAACGGCGTGTGTGCGTTTGAAGGGTAACAGTGGCCTGTTTGACCCGCATTAAGTGCTTCCGGCATCTGTAACCTCTATAGCGCGATTGAATCATCACGATAGATAGTTTGGTCTGTTTAAACTTCTGCCGAGCAGTTTTTGTACGCAGCAACGCCCTGAATTTTCTCTGGATCGTCACAGTGGATGCTACAAGCTTGAGGTATCTTCTCTGAGCGACATTCTTTCTCACGAGCGACTGAATCAGTACAGCAGCTTCTCTTCTCTTTAAAAATGCGCTCCTCTGCAAGTAACATCTGACAAAAGATTGGATCTTGACACAAGCAGCCTTTTGAGTCTCATACTTGTGCCTTTGCTGCCGTCCAAGGAAAGCCGCTTTGAAGTAAGCCTGTAGTCTTCTCGTGGCGTTTTTCATAACAGCAAACCTTCTTTGTGCTTGACACATCCTAGTGTGAGCTTGTATCTTGATAGTCGCACGTTTCAGCAAAACGAATCTCGCACGGTTTTGCCATGCGCGCACGTGACTTTGGATTTTAATTGCCGCTCGAATTTGCCTTACGACGCGGCGATCACGTTTACCCCTGAAGAACGACTGTAGCGCAATCACACATTTCCTCAGCTGAAGATATCGTGCCCTTTCTCTTCTCCCTAACATCGTTGCTCCGTAGATTTGCTGAATTAGCAAAGTCGCCCTTTGAAGCCGCAAAAATCTCCTCCGTTCTTTGGCTCCTCTGGTGAAAGCTTGAATTTTAACACAAGCCGCGCGTTGCTCAACAAACCGTCTTCTTGCCACGTATCCTCTCCAAGCAGCCTGCACTATCGTCGCAGCTTGGTTTCTTTTTACGTGTCGTTTTTTCTGATTGGCCAAAACGATAGCCTGTAGTCGCACAACAGTTTGACGGAAGTTTCTGTACCAGTCCAGGACCTCTCGGCCTTTTCTAAAGGCCCGGTAGTGAGTCTGGATGCACCGAGCGGCTTGGTGACGATCGCGAAGTTGTTTGCGAAATAGGTGACCACGGTACACAGACTGAATGAGGACAGCGGATTTCCTTACGGCTTGAAATCTACGGTGTGCCATAGCGGATCTGGCTTGTGCCTGTAAAAGGAGGAATTATGAAGTTAAACGGTTACTACCATGGGTACGACTTCGAAAACCCAAAAGACAATTTCACTCATGGAAATCTAAAGGAAAATAGTCTAGGTTTGATAAAATTACTACATATCAGCACTGAAGCTATAAAAGGAGCGTTATAATGAGTTACGCATGGACAAGAAAGATGATTTTTCTGTGAGTGATACAGATGTACTCAGAAAATGAAAGGCGACTTCTCTATATAGAAGCCAGCCTAACACGTTGTGGTTAGTGGTCCAGAAGCTCTACCACTGAGCTACAAAAGACTCGTGGTAGCTAACGCCATTAAACTAAGTTCATGTGAAAAACATGAAGGGAAAGTGTCTTAGAGAAAATAGCAAAAACTTGCTCTCCCTTCGTCTATTAACTTGATATTTGATCTTGGTGTTCTGTGCTGTACGAGCGAAGGTACTTATGAAACCTACTTAAGATTGAAAGGTAACTTTGTTTACAAGAAACTTGTGTCTTGCTCCAGTTTTACAGCATTAAGTAAAGCACTAAAAGAGTTACTACTACCGTAACACACAAGGTTTCGCTACAGTTGATATTCTTACCATTTCTTACCTGAATGAAAACTACTATCCGTGCAACGTTCTGTGAAAAAAAAAAGGAGTGGATACAACTGATTAAGGACGTTCGCGCGAAATGTTCTACCTGATAGATTTTCTTCAAACTTCTACCGGGGACAGATAATGGATTACTCATTTCAGAAATGAAAAAAAAAAAACTGGAAAACTAGTCTGATTTTGAAATTTGACGCGCGTAAATTAGCCTGAGCTCCTGGGTTTTTAGCTCAAAATATCAAAGATGAATCAACGGAGACAAACTATCCTAGTAAAATTTTGTATAAGTGAATCCGTTGCGTTAATAATTGCAAACGTTTCCAACGTTTTCACAAAACTTAACCCTTTACATTATAAGAGATGTTTGAAACTTCAAACCGCCGCACAAATAAACGAAGAGCTAAAAAGAACGGAATTCGATGGTGCATTTTGCAAAAAATTCAAACTTCTAAATCGATAGATTTTCTTCATTTTTTCGCTAAACGTAAGAAATCGGTGGAGAAAATGATCCATCAAAAGAAAAACTAGGGGTCACCGTACGTCCAAATCCAGGCAAAGCTATAGCATCTGCCCTATCACTGTTCATTTTATTACTTAGCGCGCGCTCGTGGCGTGTGAATTAATAATGGTAATAGGACTGAGTGGAGTCCAATTCGGTCTGTAATCATACGAGTGATTAACAAACTCGGACGACCGCGAAGCGGGAGTCCGATTTGTTAATCACGAGTATGATTACGGACTGAATTGGACGACGCGAAGCCCTGTTACCAATTAATCAAAACTATGACAAAATTCGAGAAACGAACAAACCATCGATTGAGCGCTGAACGAGTAAACGTCGTTATGAATGCTGAAAAACAGCAGTTTACTCAACAAAGTGTACCGCAACAGCGCGCGCAAAATGACGCGTACTGTCCAATTACAAGCATGACGCGTACACTGTCCAGTTAATGCTCAAATCGGGCTGCTGATAGCCAATCACGTTCGAGAATTTCGTTATAGTTTTGATTAAGTTGTTAATCATTCAGGTAAGGTAAGCCCATCATGAATTGTAAAGGACACAACAAAATCATACTGGGTCATTTTTATGTCGGACAAAATAGCCTTTCAATCGGGGATAATTCCAAAAAAGGCGGAGAAACAAGAAAGATGATTGATCTTGACACTAATATTTTTGACGTCACTGGGCAGTGTTCAGTGTTGTGAACGATCGAATTCAGATTCTAGTCCTTGGCAATCAATTTAACTAAGGTAATTTTAAACATTGATTTAGCGTTCAGGAAATTATTAACTGATGTTGTCCTCGAAGCTTTTTTCTAAACCAAAGTTTTTCAATTTGACGAACCTTTTTCCTCTCCAGTTGCCTTCTAAGTCGATGTCGTCTCCAGGCCATCTGAATGCAGCGTGCGGCCTTCGTTTCCTCGCGAAGATCTAACAAACGCGCGCAGAGATACGCCACATAAGTAATAACAACCTGAAATGAACAAATCGCGTCTTGAGTTAGAGCGGCAAAAGCATGAACAGTTTTTATGAGCGGACGGACGGACGTCAAGAATCTTTGGAAAAGGATATGTAATGCTTTTATTTACCTTCTCGTCGGGAATTGTGTAAGACATGTCCGAGGCCTTTGTCATCAAGGGAACACCACCCAGTTCTTGTACCTGAGATAAACAGGTGAAGGAATAATGAGAACAATTCGATACGGGAGCGCGATGGCCTCACGGTTAATGCGCTCGTCTCCGGATCGAGCTGTCCGGGTTCGAGCCCTGGCCGGGGACATTGTGTTGTGTTCTTTGGCAAGACACTTTACTCTCACAGTGCCTCTCTCCACTCAGGTGTATAAATGGGTACCGGCAAATTTAATGTTGTGGGTAGCCCTGCGATGGACTTCCCCTGCATCCCATCCAGGGGGGAGTAGAAATACTCCTAGTCGCTTCATGCTACAGAAACCGGAGATAAGCGCCGGCTTGATGAGCCTCTTGGTTCGTATGCAGACTTTACCTTTACCTTACCATTTGATACAGCCATGGAAAACACCAACATGCACAAACTGTCTCTCACCTTCTCCGCCATTGTGCGGAAATTCTCGCGCTCGTTGTTTTTCAATTCCTCTAGAAGTACGTTCGTTCCAGAACCTGAAAGGAAGGGTAAGAGAACCTAATAATTACGTGTTGTACAAAGTTTCAATATATGTCTTTAAGAACAGCTAGGAATACTGGAGAATACATTTTATCTCCGAGAATCGATTGTCTGATCTCATGGTTTTCGTTAACATAACGTTTTCTTATGGCTAACGGATGAGAATGAGAAACGCTACGGAATTCTTCTAAGGAATAATGGTAAATAACCGACGGCACTGCTGAAGGCATGAATATAACCTCGGATCAAGCTTGGATGAGAAATAAAACATGACAAAAGGACACTGTGATGTTTGGAGGCAATTGTTGCTTTGGCTCACTTGCTAAGATTCGTCACTCTTTCTGAAGTCTTTTCGTGCCACAAATAAAATCGAAAATGGGATTTTGGAAATGATGCGCCTGCTTACCTGGGCTAAATGTCGCCGTCCACGATTTCACATTCATTCCTTCTTCCCCCTCGCTGTCACTCGTGTCGTGTACCCCCGGATTGCAGGTCAGACTTGTTTGTTCTTTGACAAGTGACCGGGGGAGTAGTGAAGGGTGATAATGGTGAAGTAGGTAGCAGAGTGCACGACCGTCCGAGAAGGAGACAGTGAAATTCTCGATCTGAAATGATAAAGGGATTCAAACAATGGTTAGACACTTGAAAGCAAGATAAGATATTATATTTCCCACCCATGGGTTTATCTACTTCTTTTCTCTTTTTTGCGTTCTCGGTTCTGGAATTCCAATGGTTTTTCTTTAGACGTGTTATTAAATGAATTCGCATTCTTACCTTCAAACCGTACAGTCTGCAGACTATCTTACACCATTTGAAGAGCAAGCGCAGCCGATCTGACTGGAAATACAGGTCTGACGAGTCACGGCGTTTCCCCGCGAAATCTGTATTGTCTCCGTCGGCCCAGTTGTCTGCAGCAGTTAACTGAACGCGGAGAAGCCTGGTACTCTCCAAGTGAGCTATTTCCTCCTTTAGCAGTTTTTCGCTAAGAAGCACATTGACCTGTGACAAGTTTGTGAAAGAAGTTGTATGGTCAATGACAAAGTTGACTGTTCAGTCTTCTTCTAGTCATCAAACGGCATCGCAATCAAGGCTTTTATAAATTTATTCCTCAAGAAGGGAAAGCCGGGCGTGTAACTGAAAGATATTCGGAACTTTTTACAATTCTTTTTTAGGGCGCGCACAATACATTCGCCCTAACGCTTCTGGCACGAATGAGTCAGCCGTAATACCAAGTTACGTTTGAAACTTCTGCATCATCATATCTTACCTGGAAATGAAAAATAATCTGCCACAGTAAAGCGAGTGTTTTCTCTCTGTGTCCATCCACAACATGGCGCGCGTCAATAACCCCACCTGATAAATAAGGTATAAACACTTACGTTACACACGGAAGGATAGTTGATTTGCCGTACAAAGAGCACGTGTCCCGAACAAGGAGGGTGAGACACGCACGAAGGGGAAAATACGACGAACCCATGCGTCCTCAACCGCGCGTAAGTCGAGCTGAACGCTCGCGTGGGCGCATCGAAGACAGACAAGTGTACATTTACTGGGGCGAACTTTGAGATTATCGAAATGCGTAGCGCACTGCACTCCATACACAGATGGAAGTATTTCTCGTTGATAAGAACCACTTATCTTACATTTAACTCCTCCGACAAGAACACCTCTTTCTTTCAACGCGTTTATGAAGACGTCGACGTTGTGTATTTTCTGTAAGAGAAGAAATAGGAAGCGTCAGCTTAGTCTACACACATTGTAAGTAACACATTGTAACACGGAGACTTGTATTAACGAAATGAAGATCTCTTCCCTTTTCTGTGGCTTATCTCTCTCTCAGCTATAACACAACTCGACGGTTCATTCACCTGTAATCTGGAGATGGCTGGAACACGGAGACTTGCCGATAACTGCCAATCTTGAGTCAAAAGCTCCGCCACGCGCCTGCGCATTAAAACAGATTGCCTGGTCAGTATTCAGCTAAATGAACTTTGATATCAAAATAACGAATTGATTAAACTTTTGGCTTGCAGAATTTTAGACGTCCTCCATTCAAGTCACTTAGCGAGGACAAGTGAAAGTTAGGCCATAACATGTTATTTTCCCATCACATTTTGCGTCTTTTTAAACACTGGAGAACTGGAAGCATCTAAAGTGTCAGCCAAACCTAGAGAGTTAAAAAGGTAGAGGTAGGCACTCACGTTAAGCGCAGACCATCTCGGAGATCTATGGCGATGTTCTTCACGGCATAATCAACCTCATCAATTGCTCTCTGAAGGGAAATAATATGAAAGGAGTGTTGCAGTCAAGTACTGTATCAGAGAGATCGAATAAAGTCCTGAATGTAAATGTTCCGTTTTTCAACATCAAAACTCAAGACCAGTGGAATGAGTTCCTTACCTGAGAATGCGTAACCGAGTACCCCAGAAAGCTCAAGTGCTTCGTAACGTCTCCTTCTCCTTTGAGGTACTCACGAGAGAACGTTAGTAGAAGACTGCGACTTGACTACGAAATAAAATGAAACGTTGCGGTTCAACATCTCTATGAACTATGCAAGTAAACTTACATATAAACAAAAGTTCACGTTTCACAATCAGTCTAGGGTCTCGGATTGTTAAGCGGTTATGATTTTTGCAGTTCCACGAAAGTAACACCAATGAGATTTACTATATTGATCTCCGCGGTGTTGTAGTGGGAAAATAGCTCACTAAGCACTCCGGGAGACATCTTTTACTTACTACGTAGAAGTTTTAGAACACTTCTTTTCTTAATGCTCTCATTAGTATTGTCTACACGGGAGTTCGTACCCTCTTACCCGCGACAGTTTTCTCAAAATTTATTAATACCCAAACAGCTCAAAACGTGTTCATAAACTGGATTAGCTATGTTAGCACGACTTCTAAAGAAAGTGTCCTCTCCTTTCACTAACTTTTTGGAACTTTGGACATTACTTTGCGTATAAACTTCACGTACAAACCTTGAAAGACGCATCTTTGTTGAAGAGGCATGGGTCGTGATCGATAAGCCGAGTCAACTTAGCGCGATCCAAGAACAACACCAACAAAAGAAACTTCTTTAGAGTAAACTTGCCCAGCTGTTCTACATAACCTGTGAGCAGGAGTTAAACGGTGAAAGTAGCTTAGGTATAATTTTTTCGTTTTATCAAAATCATTCGAGAAAATCCGTTCTGTTGCATTGTTTGTTTTAATTTTGTGATTAATTTCACAAGGTCGCACGTTTCCAGAGAGGCGCAGTAACCTGCCTTGGGAACACGGTCCTGTACGCCATGAAAGTACGCAATGAAAACTCTTAAACTGCATTATCCAATGATGCAGTTTTTAATAATGGTGTACATGTTTATGCTATGGGTAGTGCTCAATGAACTAGCGAAGAAGCAAGATTCCTGGCTGGAGGAGATTCTTTGGTGCAGTACTTTTCAGACGCATAACACTTTCAAATCCGCAGTAATGGCAAAGAAACAAGAAGACAACTTATCTTAGCTGTTCCATGTTGTAGTATTTCAAGTTTATATTGTAAATCGGAATCAAAAAATAAATACATCTGC
>Ga0126339_10001014_pt1 | contig 17812 bp, 10 predicted proteins | sample OrbTmetagenome_2_FD_92532 | JGI IMG/M metagenome (GOLD analysis project Ga0126339, IMG submission 92532) | Coral microbial communities from Petempiche,Puerto Morelos, Mexico - Orbicella T R C metagenome | ecosystem: Host-associated > Invertebrates > Cnidaria > Coral | place: Petempiche,Puerto...
GGAATATCACTCGGGTGCATATTCAGTCACGAGACGCGTTTAGGCCAATTGGGTGTGAGGGAAAATATTTGATGGATTATAATTTAAAGTAAATTTATTTATAGAGCACCATACTCCATTAATCGTCCATGGATAGAATGATATAGATATTCATATACATTTAAAATACAAATAATAATAAAAATATTAAAACCACACTATTCAACTAAGACCTTACAACTTATAGTCATAAATCTAGCTAAATATTTACTACACTATTGATAAACAATCAAAATTTAATCAAATATCAATACTGCTCAGGTTTGTAATAACAATTACAAATTGACTGCCTCCTGCTTAAACTGAAAATGCACCAAAATCATCGTGATAGTGTCCCTTAATAATAATTAAATGATTTAAAAACAACTTATAGGGTTGTGTTCTAGAAGCGTCCGGGTGCCACAGGCGATCAACTTTTGCCTTTGGGCGACTGGAAAAACTTACTTCTTTCATGTAAGCTTTTGTGCCGGCACCCAGGATTTCATGGTTAGGAACCTCTGGGTTCCTCATAATTTCCCTTAGACCACAGCCTTGACTTATCTTTTATCTAGCTAAGGAATAAGGTAATACTCAGTATTTGGTCAGACTTATATGAACTTTTACCCTGGTACATAGACTAAATTCCATTCATTTCATCCTTGATGGTCATCACTTAGAGGACTCCCCCAAAAAATTGCCATCTCTTTACAGTCTGCTGATTTATTAAATCAAAATTTGGAAAACAAGAAAAGTTATTGATACAATTTCATTTTGTAAATACACTGATAGGCTGATCAGAAAGGGTTAAATATTAGATACATGTATCCGTTCATTCCAGATATAAATTCTTAAAATTGTTCATAGAATAATTTAGTTACAGTCTGTACTGTAAAATATTCATAAATAAATGAGAAGTGATGATCTATTCATTCACTGTGTAATATTCTTAGGTGCTGTCACACACATCAATTTTCCAAGCGACTTATGCATTTGTCCTTGAATTGGCACATAATCAATTTTTTCACCATCAACTGCTATAGTTCCACGCTGGCTTGTGTCAGGCTCTAAACGGAAAGCAAATGCCCTGATGTACTCAACATGATGGCTAAGAACATGAGATCCATCCTTCATTTTTCCAAACAGATCCAAAAGTGCCATTCTGCCTGTCCCTGATCTAACATAAAAGATACCCATCAAGCCATCTCCAAACTTTCCTTCAGGGTTTGCCATGAAGTCAGTTCCGAGGTGACTAAGGAACACTGGACAGCCTAGAATGAACTCGCCTTCCTCCACCTTCCAACTGGGTGGAAGCTCTGAGCATAGGGGAGGAAGCAGATGATCTACTGGCCCTTGGCTTAAAGGACTTGCATTACTGTCTTTATGGCATGTACCATTACCAATTGCCTTATTGCCTTGACATAATTCCCTATGTTGTGAAGTGGAGCTCACATTGTCATCCAATGTACCACTGTGGGCCACTTCACCAGGGCTGGAATTAAAAGCGAAGTTATTCTCTCCACCATGTAAAAAATGATCGACTGGCAAATATGAGATCCGCCCTCGATATTTCCGCAGGCCAATAATTTTTGCTATTGTGCCAATAAGAAATCTTGTCTCTCCAAGATATCTGTATTTCTCTGACTCAATGTCCACATCAGAGACCATTCCCCATGTTACTGACAGAAATGCGTACAGCTTTTCTGTCGGTGTTACCACAGAGCAGATGTCTAAATCAAGTAGATTTCCACGTATAACTCCAAAAATCGCACTTATCAAATTAAATGGCTCCCTAGCAAAAGAGCAATAAGAATATGTTTGACTCATTTGTTAGCAAAAAGCACTCTACTACTGGGTGCATCAAAATAATTGTTATTTTTTCCATTATTCTAGCCAACAGAAACTTGACCATCACAAAGGATCTAGGTCGATTTCTTGAGCTGCAGTTAGTCCCTCAGTTAAAATAAAAAATACTCTCAGTTTAACCACGGTACAAGGGAAACCGCTGGTACTTCATTACAAAAAGTTCAGAAACTTAAGATCTTTTCTAGGTATAACTGCTTGACTTGCTAATAAATGAGTCTGAATTTGTTTGCTATTAAGCCAATCACTTCTCCTACTGTTTTGAAATGTAAAGAAGAATTAGTGAAATTTAACAAAAAGAATAAGCGTCTTTGTCGATTGCCAATGCCATGCTCTAGTATGTCAATGTAGTTGGGATGGATATCATGTCCAGTCCTTTCTGTGTGCTGTTTAATTGCCGTTTCATTGTTTCAAGTGAAAGATGTTGGAATTCTTGGGGAGCAGAGCACAAGCCTGGCACAAGAGGAAGCCACGACTGGACATGATATCCATCCCAACTACGTAGAACTACTAAAGTGTGGCATTAGCAATCGACAAAAACGTTTATTCTTAGAATCTTGGCATTCCATGCTAAATACCGATGCTGTAAATAAGTGCCAGCCTCTCCCTAAGGCCTATTTGCCTTTTATTGTGCCCCTTAGGGATCAAAACATGTGTTAAGACTCTTTTTTGGGGGGGCTCATCTAGTCATTTAACTGCGATGAAGGCAAACAGGACGTTGTCCAAAATTTAGTTTTTATACTTTTACATAATTTTTAGGTCAGATCCAACATTTTTTAAGGTTTTAATCATGAACACTGACCACCCAAACAGTATTCACTTATGTTATATTGTTGCCTTTAAAGAGCCTTAAATGATTCTAACAAGACCCCATACCAAAGGCCAAAAATTATGAACCAAGCCACAAATTATGACAACCTAGTAACAAAGAAAATCCTGAACCAAGGAACAGGGAGTCTATCACCTTTTACATCATCAAATTTTTCGACTACAAAAGAATAATTTAATATTCTGAACTGAATATTTCTGAAGACAACTTTTGCTTTGATTGGCTCATTGGTATTAGGTGAGTCCCCTAGCGAAAGTTAATTATGCCATACTGTAAAAACTCTTCTGATCCTTCAGACACAAAACCTAGAAATGTGACCTACCCAGTAGCATGGAGAGCAGAAAGACAAAGTGCATTCCCAGAACCTGTTGGAATGACACCCAGGGGAATCTTTATTGCAGTCTCCCAGTCAGGACGCTTCATCAAGCCATTAATAACCTAAATGCAAAACAAGAAAGCCACGAGTGTCTATGAGTCTTGAGGCTCATCAGATAAAGTACAGGTAAAAGTTTAAGTCTGCATATGAGCCAAGTGGCACATCAGGCCAGGGCTTACCTCCAGTTTCAATAGCACAGAGTGACTAGGAGTACACCAGTCAATTGCAGGGTTACACCCCAGCATTAAATTTACCCATACCCATTTATACAACTGAGCAGAAAGAGTCACTGCGAGAGTAAAGAGTCTTGCCCAAGAACACAATACAATGTCCCCGGCCAGGGCTCAAACCCAGGCTGCTCAATCTGGAGACGAGCACACTAACCACGAGGCCACCTCACCTCTCTCATCAGTTAAAAGCCTGTTGTAATTCAGTGGAGTGGAGGAGCAAATGGCTCAGTGGTTCTGGTACTTAATTGCAGTTTCAGTCATACAAATAGTATAGCTACTCTGGGATACTAGTTTATCACAGGCTACCACCTGGTGGCATATTGTCAAACTGCTCCAGCAATTTGCTTATACCCATTTGTTTTTGTCTCCCAACAGGACACTATAAGACTAGTGTCAGCCAAGAAATGCAACAAATCAGAGATTGAACAACATGTCAGAGATGGGGAATAGCTCTTTTAAAACTATGAATTTTTCAAGAATGTAGCCAAAATTCATGGGTCTCACCAAGGCAAGAAGGCAACAATATGAGAAAGCAATTTGCAAACTTAAACAATTCTGGAGTTTTGCTTTTTTTTTTTACAAGGCTGAGGAAGTCTTAACTTTGACGAAATAAGTCTTGAATACACCCTTCACAACTCGTCACTTTGACTAACACCAGGATTCAGGACCAGCACCACTGAAGCTAGTGTCCAAGGCATGAACCATGAACCAGTGACTATGCCTCTTACCAAAACAGTCATTTTTACTTGCCACAGCAGGAAGCAACTAATAGTACATTAAAAAGCAGTCAAACTAAATTTATGGACAAGGGATGGTTCAATCATGGAGACAGACAAGTGGAAACCTGAAAAGTATCATTTGAGATAAGTGCCCTGTGACCTACATCTACATTTAATAATCGATACTGCTCTTGCATCCAATCAATATAAAGTAAAAAAAATAATAAATATTGAAAAAATGAATAAATTAATTGCAATTAAATGATATAAAAACTAATAACATATTATAAAAATGGAAAAAAGAATAAATTAATTGTAAATACAATGATCTTGAGAATTCAGTCTCTTATTGTCCTTGGGAAGAAGCTATAAAAATAATAATCATGATTGCAACTTGGTGGTATAAAGGACAATTTAGAAAATGATCGAGTAATACGTTGTTGGGGTAAACAAGAAAATACAGCACCTCATAGACCAGACCATCTCCAGAGCAAATCACAATCCCATCAACTTGAAGAAGGTTCATTGACAACATCATCTCTACTGCATGACCAGCATATTCTACATAGAGGAAAACAAGATTTGATAATCACATAGAACCTTCAAAAATTTTAACTTTGAAAATGAAATTAAGAATGTTACCCTATTAATTAACTTGGAGAAATCATTCAAGTTTACAATCACCTTCACTCAACTGACAACAATACAGTACAGTAATAATAGTGAGGTTTCCACAAGATTTCCAGCAGGAAGGCGAACATTGGTTTTCACAGGCAGGAAAAAATCTTTGAACTGAACTTACTTGTAAAACAAAAATTTCCTCAAGATGGCCAAACAAGGTGAGAAAAGTCATTCTCATACCTTGTCAATTTGCACAGTGCTCGTCCTTTAATAAAATGCACATCAGGGCAGCCACCCACTTCAAATTATATTGAAAGCACCATCACAGTTTACACTTGTGTTGGATTCTTGCAAAATCACCCAGTGACATGAGTGCAAGATTGAATAAACAAAATTTAAATACAAAAATACATAGGGAAAATAAACACAAAAATAAATAGGGAAAGCTCAAAGTTGGAAGCTAAAGGGACGAGAATGTTCAAATACTTTAGACTGGAATTCAACTGTCTGTCACTAACTATAAATACCAGCCTCAAATGTGCAAGATTTATAGGAAAAGGATACGTTAAGTTACAGCAAATGAAATTAATAAATGTGAATGGGATTACCTGTGGTCACTGCATCAAAATCAATGTCAGCTTCATTCAGCATTGGCTCTACTTTGTCATAAAAGGTTTTGACACTCCTCCCAGATCCACTGAATGGGTTGATTAGTATCAGGAGTTTGCGTGAAGATGGCAAAGTCCCCTCTTCTGTAAAACAGATAAATGATGACATCTAAGGGATCAACCATTATTTTTTGAGAGGGGTGGGTGGGACGTGTGGTTGGGAAATTTTCTGGGGCACGAAATGTTTTCTCGCCTTTAGGTTGCGCATGACTTTACTGAGTGAGCAGCAGCTTGTGCAATAATATTTTTTTAAGTCAAACACATGACCTGTATAGTATAAAACACTTGCTCAATTTTTCTCCCCATGGCTCCCCTTGGACGATTTTTTTAGCAGATTTTGTTGTGCAGGAATGGGTTTTTTTGGAAATTGTCCACCCCCTCTCCCCCCTCCAAAAAAATAATGGTCTTTCCCTAAGCAGTGGCTTTGAATGATCCTAAATGGAAGTGCCATGACAACGTGACATATTTTCATAGCTGACAGGTAGGATCATGAGCTTTGTTAAGAGTGTAATCAGAGACACAAGTGATTATGTGATAGGATTTTTCAGAGAGAGAACCCAGGAAATAGGATGCACTGTAACACTGGAAGACAATTAAACAAGGATTTGTCGAGTACAAGTGAGTTGTGAGCATGCAAGTCAAGGTGTACCCCACAAGTTCGGTATTATCCCAAGGACAGGAGCTGAACATATCTAAGGGCAGGGCTGTCAAAAGTAACCAGCTGCTGGCCAGATAAAGTCACTGTCTACCTCCTGACCTCAGCCAGCAACAATTCTTTTGATTTTTTTCATTAGAAAAGATGCATAATTATGAAGACATAATTATTGATCATCACCGTGATATAAACAACAAAAGCAGTTGTGAAATTAGAGCCTGAAAAAAATTCAGGCTTGAATGGGATTCAAACCTATGACCTCTGTGATACCAGTGCAGTGATCAACCAACTAAGCTATTGCAGAGGTCGTGGGTTTCAATCCTGTTCAAGCCTGAAATTTTTTCAGGCTTTCATTTCATAACTGCTTATAATACAATAAGTTGTGTAACAAAACTGCGATGATCAGTCATGTCTTCATACCTTTCTCTGCAGTTCAAATATATGATCTTGTAGATGCATAATTAGCCACCCACTGCAGTCCAACAACACGGTGTGTCTCTGGATAAGTTACAAATGAGTCATTTCAACTTTTTATTTCATGCATGTCTATAAACTATTTTCATAGAATGATGTGAATTCCTTTATTTGCCAGTGATCTATGATTTTTTGGCCTCGCTGTTTAAAAATCTTCACCAGTTTTTATGTCTGGGGTGTGTATTAAGACACCTCTGTAATCAGCAGTTGATCATTGATTTGGATCTTAGGTATTGCAACAACTTAACTAATGCAACATTAAGCCTTAAAGGCAAGTGAAATTAAAAAAATAAATATGTATCATTGTGTTTGAAACTCCTTTAAAATTACAGCAATGATTTTCAAAACATCATTTGTGCTAAATGTAGCACAAATTCACTCCTTTGAAGTTTTTGTTTCGATTGGCAAATAGTCAGACATGAGTCTCGTGACTTGAATCTGTAAAGTGATACTGTCTATTGCTACCTGTACGTAATCTCCCAATCACTACCTTACACACACCTAAAAATTTTCTCAAACGTCTTACTCGCGAAAAAAATTCAAATAACCGTCTTTAAGTCACTACGCAGTCATCAAATCTTACCTTCAATGCTAATGACATTCTTTTCCGGTTCCTTGACCAACCATAAAATAGTTCGAACCCATTTCTCGGCTACGGCTATATTCGCTTCTTCGCCATCAGAAGAGGCAACTTTAAAGCAGGTTTTCTGCCTTACTCGTTTCTTTTCAGAAAGGGGACATGAATACACTTGAAAATAAGCGGCAGGATCACCTTCCGGTCCGCGGTAAGCCTTGGCACCATAAATATCCTCCAAATTCGTCGAAATTGATGTCGCGGAACGGTGCTTTCCAACACACGAGCAGCATCTCTCTGCGCCCTTGGTGTAGGTCAAAGATTTCCTTGACAAGCTCACGAAGAACAATCTTTTCGTTGGCAGAAGTTCAAATCGTCCGTTAACGATCTCCTCTTCTGAATCCATCACAATCACCAAACAATAATTTTAAGCATGTATGTATTCTGTTTACCGGCTGACCGAACTCCATCGACTTGACACTTCGAAGAATTGTAGGTCGTATTGGTCAGCTGTGTCGCTTTAGGGAGTAAGTGCATGTTGTTACACACCACGAAATGTACTTCATTTTGACAACTCCTGGTTTTGCAGACCCTTTACCTTTTATGACTTTAATATGCTGGGTAATTCCCGATGGGAAACGTTTCGCAACATAAGAGTTAATATGTCTATTCAAACTAGGCTTCCAATGCTGAATTAGCGGGCTTTCAAGAATTCTGCGCTGATAAAAAGATTTGGCCGGGAGGAGTATGCGCCAACTGAAGGAATCCAGTAAGGATTCTGAGGGAGATAACGGGAAGGTCCAGAGTCATCAGTTTTGCACCGACACATTTTTCTAGGTCTCACTGATGAAACTAACCACACAAGAACAGTCTCCTTTATAAGCCACTTGTGATTTGTGAATGTTTATGTTTGCCTGGTTTGCCAAAGGACCGTGAAAATATAATTGGAATCTTTGAATTTGTTCAGCTTAGAAAGGAAATATTTGTTAAGTCTTTTATTTCTGAAGACAGGATTGGTCATCGCAGCCATGCACACAACTTAAGCAGTTGTGAAATTAAAGCCTTAAATAACTTCAGGCCTAAACGGGGTTCGAACCTGTGACCTCTGCGAAAACCGGTACAGTGCTCTACTAGCTGAGCTATCAAGCCAAGTGGGAGCTGGTCACTTTGTGAGTTCGCAATTTCACAACTGCTTTTAAGTTGTGTGCATAGCTGCGATGATCGATCATGTCTTCATATCTTTCTCCCCAGTTCAAATTAATACATGATATTTCATATATTGACTTGTATTCTTTCATTTCTGTTACAATAAGGGAACTTGACGAAGATTTTCTCTCTCTCTTCAAAACGAAATTAAGAAATTAGGTATCAATCGAACTATTGCCGCATGTCTCTCAGCCTTTTGTGCAATAATTTTACAATATTTGCATTTGTTGCGAATAGGAGATATTCTCTATTTTTCTGTTGGATTTATTTAAGGATTAGAGGACAAGTAAGCGAAATCAAAGGTAAGTTTAAATTATGTAAATTATCGATTGTCAATTTTAACGACTGACTCCCCAGGGTAGAGAAAAAGCGCACATCCTACATGTAAATGTTCTTTCATTTTGTCCTCTGTACCTGGCCTAATAATGTAAAATTTTGAAGACTGCCTTTATTTTAGAATATATTTAGCTATAATTGCGTGATGGTCATCCTTTGCAGGACCTCAGAAGTTTGAATAACGAGAAACGAAAGGGATACTTTTTAGATCTTAAAACGACAGCTTACCTCAAGGTGCAAGTTTGGTATGATTTTGGCAACATTGATGGTTCAGATGGTTACTGCCCAATCATTGGCGAACAAGTTATCATTTTCGAGACACAATAGGTTACCATAGCAACAGTATGACCAGCTAAAAACACCCTTAATGACAGCTTTAGAGGCTTATAATTCAAAAACGGCACAGTGAAATTTTTTTTATATTATCAAATTTTAATAAGCATGATAAGACGAACTTTTGGCAAAGTTTTAAAAAATTGTACATAGGGTTTAGAGCCACCTTTAAATTTAGAAAATTTAAGGTGGCTCTGAACGCCATGTTTACGTGTTTCTGGTTTTGACACCCTCTGTAAATCGTAAGCGACACAACAAAACACGGGACAATATTCATAGATCGTGGTTTATTTAATTTGAACTGAGAACATGAGCAAACTGTTTTGTCATCTAACACAAACATAACCTTAGCAGTAGTTGTTAAATGTACCACCACTCTCACCAGCATAGGATGTTTGGCTCAACATTCCTGTAATAACATTATATAGGTCCTCATAACTTATGTCCACAAAGCATCTATGAAGTCCAAATTCTTGACTACGTCGAAGTAAAGTGCTCTCACTTATTCCCGACTAGAGAAATTGCTCTTCGTTCCCAGTTCATTCCAATCTCGATTTGTTTAGTTATCCTGTATCTGGGCCTTCCCTCCGTGATGTTTCTTCATCACATCAAGCACAACAGATGCGATACTCGGCACTTATTAAGCAGAGCTTTGGACCAAGTTGTTGACTGAAATCGTTTGTAAAGCCGTAAATTATGGCAGATCGGTTTGATCCTTAAAAAATAGGCTAATTGGCACGACACGATGAGGAGTTTCATCAGTTCAAGTACTGTTGAGGATTAGCCAACCAGGCTGATCTCAAATGAGACGAACGAAGTAGTGCACTTGCCACACGTAGATGTACAAGTTTCTATCAAGTTGTTAGCCACCAAGCGTTCTCGTACGAAGAGCTTCTCCGCAGTGAATTTTTGCTTTCGCTCCAATTTTCGCGCGGTCAGAATGCGGAAAAGCTCTTTGCACGGCAACGCTTGCTACGCAGGCTGGCAAGTTGTAACTTGATGAATCAGTTGATCATTGAAGTATTATTTACAAGCAAGTGATAAAATTGCAATTAAATATCAATTATGAGGGTAGATGTAAGTTAAAGCCAAAAATAGAAAAAAAAAGCAACTTAAAATTACATCCTGTGCTGAATAAGAAATCTTTTTAAGCCATAATGCCTCAAAATACTTTGTTTTTCCTACTTGGCGTGAAAAAAAGTTATAAAAATACGGGTACAGAAGAAAAAGGAAACGATTAATGAATTGCGAGAAGGAAATAAAGTTCAGAAAAATCAAGACAAGCAAAATAATCGAAAATAAAAACAAAAAAACCTCGCGGGAGTTCCTGGGGAGGAATTACTCGGCTCCCAAACCAGTTCAAGAGTAATTCCTAGTTCGCAGACTCAAATTTCCAGATACCTGGGGAGAGGCTATCGTCCAGCCCACAAGCCAGTTTGCGAATAACCTCTGTGAAGCAGCGTTACTCGCTCCAACCCACGGCCTCTAGCAACCCCCTTAAGCTTGCTGGCAAAAAAAATTGCCGACTTGAGGGATCAGGGAACGTCGAATCCAGCTAGGTTAAGGCTGGAAATGTTCCTTTGCAAGCGAACTAAAGAACTAAGACAAAAAAAAAAATATTCACCGAAAACGCCGATGAAAACGGTTTCAAAAAATTGGAGTCTTTTGAAAACGCTCCGTTTTTAGTGTGGACAGATAAAGACGAGGGCTTTTGAAAATGGTGACCAAAAAGGAGTCATATGTTGTCGCTTCCATCAGCGTTTTCGGGCGTTTTAGTGTGGAAGGTAGGTAAAAACGCACAAAAAAGTATGCGTTTTCGATGTGTGGAGAGGTGAAAACAAGACGAAAACGCTAGTGCGGGCGAAAGTATTTTTCTTCGTTTTGGCCGAGACGGAAACGGATATACTTTTAAAAACGCATTACGGTGTGGTCGGGGCCATAGACCTTAGGCCTTAGACCTTAGGTCCTTATTCTTCGTTCTTTGCCAGCTTCTCAGGCCAATGTAACGCGCTTTCGGCGAGTTATCGTTGTGTGGGTTTCACGGGGGAGGGGGGGCGGGGTACTCCCTTATATGGGCTATATAGCATGTGTGGCCCCAAAGGGTATGGTTTTTCAGCCGTTTTGGTCATAAATAGGTACCGATTTTAGTTGATTTTGGCCATTTTGATCATAAATAGGGTATGGTTTTTGCACTCTAGCCTTGATATGGGTATGTTTGTAAGTAGAAGCCACTTTTTCATCATTATCGAAGAGGAAATCAACAAAAGCCCTTCACAAATTATGTTAACGGTAATTTAACATTGGTCTGAACCAGGGAACTAATCATAACGCAGGTCAGAAACAGGGTTTTGATTTAAGGCTCATGTCATAGATAGGGTTTCGAATTTTTGGTCGGGTCATAAATAGGGTAGGGAATATCGCAAATTTTAGTCATAAATAGGGTAAGGGTTTTGGGACGCGGGCCGCACACCCCCACCCTATTTTTCTAGGAGTAGCCCCCCCAGGGGTGGGTTTCCACTGCTAAAAGAAAGACAAGGCCACACACTGATTTCCGGAGTGCCCGCCGCTGGAAGCGAGTGACTCCACTGAAATTAACCCTGCCGACTCAATTCCTCTAAATTTCCTTCTTTCAGCAGTAGAAACTCGCACAACCGTTTCATCCTGAACACACTAAGTAAGACCAAGGTCCTTGACTTACACTCCGAAGCAAAACGACGAGCATCCGCGACCTTTTTATATGGGAAACCTCCGCTCCCCCCCCCCCTCCCCCCGGGATGAAGAGAGGGAGGCTGTACAAAGGTATAATGCAGAATACAAGGAATGCGCATGGCTCATTCAGAAGAGCTAAGAAAATGAGAGAGACTCTTCCCCGTCTGACACTACTGCAGTCTAAACTAATAATAAGCAGACACTTGTGTGTCCAATCTTCGATTTTATTAGATTTTCTTTTCATAAAATACTTTATAAATCGTGTTGCTAATGGCTAATGTACTAACACGTTTATTGTTTCATTTCAGACCACAGTTAGTCATTATAGTGTGACTGCTTGAGCTGGACCAGTAATGTAGCCTGCGTGGTAGGTATTCAGAAGGGGAGAGAAACCCGATCGTGCTTCACAGACTTCAAGTTTCCCCCTCTCTCTCCCCTTTGAATGCCAGCCATGCAGGCTAGACCAGTTGGAACAAAGTTAACAAATCACATGATTTGAGAACAAGGGATGGTGACCCATGTTCTACGATGTTACAGAATGCAAACTGCTGTCCTACAAAAAGAAATTGATACCCAACGGAGTTGCAGATGTTGCGGATCATTCAGGAAATGCTGTCATTTTCTGATTGGCTAGTTTTAATAAATTCTAACTTTCAAGAAGTTTTCAGCAGTTTTGGTTTGGCCATCTCAATGCAAGTTTTCCAGCTAAATTTTTGAAGTAAAATTAGTAATAATTTGTGATAATTTGCCACAAAAATGTATACCACATAGAGGCATAAGTGGTGTATAAATTCAAGGATAACAGACCTCTCCTTGTCTTGAATCCTTGGTTTAAATTTTAATGTAGTGCTTCCACATATTGGCTTGATTGCAAAAAGGATCGGCATTCATTTTTCTCAGTTACCATTTTGATTGGTCAGTTTTCTTCCAAAGGCCCAAATCAAGTAGAGTCACACTGTAAAAACATGCAAGAATTGTCCGGGACTGAATCAGGAAATAACTCTATTCAGAGGTAAAATGACTGCTGCACTTGAAGTGCATTGATTCATCATCGATTTATTCCCTAAAATACTAGAGTATACTTTTTCTCCCCAAAGGTATGATGTAGTAAGGAAATATGTAAATAGCCAGTAGTAATGCAAATAACTTACTGAGCCTTTACCATGTAAACTCTGCAGTTCAAAACCTGACTAAAAACAATGGTTGCACTTTTGGCCACAGTCAATCATCATTACAATGACAACCAATGAACTTTGAAAAAACAAACAAAATGGATCAAGATCTACCAATCATAACCCACAGATGTGACCTTTTGAACCCCTTGAAGTAAACATCTGTTTCCTGGGAGGTCTGCTAAGATGATCGATGGCAGCAAAATTGAACAAAGTTTGCATCTTATTAAAAGGTGCAGTAAGTCATAGATTCATAAATTTCAGCAGGACATTCAACTGAACTTTACAAAAGTCATAATTTTGATACTATGCAATGCTATTACCAGAGAATTCTCATTTTTGAAAGTAGGAAGCCATGTGATCATTTTCACAGTTCAGGAACTTCTCTAGAAAATAACAACCTACGCAGCTGCCTATTATAGTTGTCTCCTTACTATTACATGTGACAATTTTGATAGACAATGATTACACTTCACTTCAAAACACCAACTGAAAATATTTACATGTTATTCATTTTACACAAAAACTGTCACCACTTACATTTCTCTAGCCTGAAATGTCGGTCATCTCCTGCCCTCAGCCAAATCCCTGGGTGAGAGAGACAGAAGATGAATGACATTTAAAACTCTGTTATTTTGACAGATCGTTTGACATTCACCTTATTATCGTATTGTAGGAGGGGGAGATTTAACCACATCAACCTGACAACCACAATCTTGTCGGCAGGTGGTAGTCGGGTAGTGGAACAAGCCTGAAGTGCAGGGATTATTTTGGAACAGAACGCTAGATAAACCAGGTTTTCAATGCTGCTATCTTGGATTATTATTGGATGCTTTGACCAGTAGAGGGTTGGGGCAAATTTTCCCTTGCCCCTATCCTCCACAGTTACAAAATCCAAGATGGTGGCCTAATAAGAAAATGTGCAATCGCATGCCCAAAATATGCCTGCACTGCAGGTTAGTTATAGGGTGGAGTTTTACTTTATTGTGACGGTCCATCACCTAAACGATCACCTAAACATTACTTATAAAATTTTACCGTATACTTTACTTCACTAAAGAAGCCTACAGTTATGAAATGACATTTCCTTGCTGTCACAGTTTTCAGAGCTCAAGTGTTGAAATTCATAACTAGAGAACAATGAGCATTATTTAATACAAGTATATTAAAAATGTTATGATTGTTAAACAATTAGAAGTTTTACTTTATATACACTTTCTGTCATCCCCATGCTTGTGTCTTACAGTAATGAAGAACTAACTTTCCATCAGCTCCAAAGCACTAAAGTCAAAAATGTGAAAGCAATAAAAATTTCATCAGATCAGGTTTTTTACGTGTTCCCGATTTACTTTAATTTCTCAAGTGTTTCCACACTTGAGATAAATATAAACAGAAAACATGCTTTACTTCTTTTTGAGGATACTTTGAAGAAAATAATGTAGAGTCACTCACTTATCCTAATCATCAACTGAAAAGATAAATTTCTTTCCCTTGTACAATCAACATGTTCTGCTAGTCTTGTGGCCTTACAGAGTTCTAAACAAACAGGTTTTATAGTAATAGATGTCCAACACAGGTTTTAGCATGGGCATTCTTGGGGCCGATTTACACAGTGGAACCTTTGCATGTAACAAGCTCATGACTGGCTTACGTGCACAACAACTCTAAATTTGCTCTTCTTGGACAGTTATTTACTTGCCTAAGTTTACTATTTCCCCTTGGAATCACAATACATCAATAGAAAGAATGCCTGAGTCCTTGTCCATAGGGCAAGTGGTGTGAAATTTTACTTTGCCTGCCAGTAAAATCTACTTATTCTGGTAAACCAGAAGGGAAATGTTTGGGTTCGGAATATAGGGTACTCTCTAATTAATTTTAGAAAACAACCCAAAGAAAATACATGAGCTGACTGGTTTAAAATCGTGTTTCCATAATTTGATAGAAACACAGAACTAGCACGAGCTGTTGACGTAATGATAGAAACACTCATGGAAGTTTGGGAGAACTTGAAAATCTCCCACGCTTTCATTGGTGTTTCTATTAAACAATTAGATTATGAACTATCATGCATAGAAATTGAGAGCTGCATAATCTAATAATTTAATAATTATTGTGTTAGTATAAATCTACTAACTTATTACATGAAATGTGAACATAACATGACGACAAAATTAAGTGACTCACATTAAGTTACTGTTGACATATATGGTCCTGCTGTTGCATTTGCGTTAATTTTGACATTACTGTACCTTTGAGAAAGTTGGGTTACTAAACTCAAGGACATGTTAAGTAACACTGCCAAGAAAATAAATCGTGTGTTACTCAAAAATGCGACGTTAAAGTGATTCAAAATACAAAATTTTAGCCAAATCACGGAATTTAATTGTTGCAAAATATGCGCACCTCAAAATCGCGAAATAAACGCATCACAAAAATTTCATGTAAAAAAGTAGTCATTCAAAACTTTATCTAAATCCTCTACACATACACTTTGAAAACACAAAGAGGCAGCCGCCATCTTGTCAACAAGCGCACACTGCTAAGCTATTTATTACCTACAACAGAATAGATAGTGAGTACCGTAGTCAATTAGAGAAAAGCACTTGTGATAGTAGAGTAGTAGATTAATATACTAAAACTCGATAGAAACAGGTAATGTTTTCTATTTCTTAAATAAGATGACCTACTCACATCATATAAGTTCTGTAATGTCTGATCAGGAGTTGGTGCAAAACACTGACCTACATAAACAAACTGAAATGAAAGATGTATTGGAGTTAGCACCAAGAGAGCTCTAACACCTACACCATATAATTAAAAGATTTCAATGAAAGTCAACATATGGATTTGCACATGGCTGGAATGAAAAATTCCTGGCTGATGTACAGAATCGACCATTAATAACAAAGAAGTGACAGTTAGTCAGGGATGTCGTTAAGGGTCGTAAAATACAGCCCCATTATCAAGATCAAGCGAAATTTCACCTCTCAACTAGGACTGTTTTAATCATTTTTCATTTGATTCTGGATAATTTGGTTTTCCCAGTCTGAGATGTAAATATGCTAGTTTCACTCTGGTAATTGATCAAAATCGATAATAACATTTGTCTCTAACCAGTTTAGTAAATTAGTAAATATTGATCTGCCTCACTCTAGTCATTGATCATCTGACCCCAGCTCTTGGATTATTGATATTTATTTACAGATCGTTAACATTTATTGATTATTTGACCAGTTGATAAATAATTATCAAATAATATCCAGTAATATTGATTGAACACTTAGGCTTTTGATAATTGATTTTGATCAATTTGTAATGGGCTTGAACATGATGAAAAGACCAATAATTACAGAAACATCCTGGTATCTAAGAGATTTTACACCCTTTGTCAACTCACCAATGAGTCTTGTGGCTCACATTTGATGTACTTCCTAATAAATTCTATAATATATGCCACTTGTTTTGATCCATCCACTACCCATTTCTTCTTCACCATAATAGGGGCATCTCCAGCAGCTTTAAGCAACACTTCCACTGCAACAGAAGCAGCAGAAACAACACAGTCACACAATTTAAGCTATAACCAGATCATGTGTATTGAAGGCATCCACAGTCGAGTGTCAACTGATACTCAATTGAGATTGATACTCAATTGACACTTGATCGGCATCCCTGTTGACACTCAATCGACACTCGCTCAACATCTCGGTCGATAATCAGTCAAGAGTCGACTAATTTTCGCAGACACGCCATTGAGTGCTGATTGATACATACAAATTATTATATGGCTGTGTCTCACAAGGACTGGGAACTACCGAATTCACGAATTTGATTGGCTGAAATCGATATTGACCGCGGTCTAGATTTTCCCATCTAGACTGGCATCTGTAGACCGGTCTCATTTTGCATTGAAAAAGTAGCAAACTAAAATACAAAAATGTTCACCATTTTCTTTTATTTTCTTCTCAATCATTTATGGAAGTGCCAAAAAGCCTGATGACAAAAAAAAAAGGGGTAAAGAGGATGAGCAAATTTTGGCAGGTTTAAGTTAAGCTCATCGCCGTTCGCAAGCAAAATGTCAGCAAACCAGTTACATTAAATGAATTAAAGTTTTCTTCTTTGCCATAAAATAAACATCTTATTAACCGAGCTAAGTCGGTCTGTATAGGAGAATCTTGACCTCGGTCGTGTGTACAGACCTCGGTCAAGATTCTCCCATACAGACCTCCTGCTCGGTTAATAAGAGCTAAATATCATAGAAGACACTTAGGCTGATTTCAGCTACTCACCTTTCTTTTTCAATGATTTCTTCGACGCTTCACTTTTCTGTGCTTGATGATTGTTTAGAGGTAGGGCTGGTTCAGACATTTTTCGTTGCCCTTCGGCCATATCACCGCCATTCTCTTCTTGGACGCCTCTTCCTCCGGCATCCGCCATATTGCAGCGAGCTTTTGCCAATAACTAGGTGGTGTAACAATCATATAGTTTATAGCAAACTACTGCCGTTACACCACGTATCTACTCAAAATATCGCAGGCTCAGATATAAAAAACAAAATGGCGGTTAGAGGTCTGCAAACTTTGCGTCTTTTGTTACAACACTAAGAGACAACGACCATAGAACAGAAATGCCTCGTGGAGTGAAAATTGAACGCCCCCCACCAGCTGAATCAGTCGAGGTGAAACAGTCATTCTTTTTTTTTTCTTGATGGTTAGCCTTGGTGTCACACTGATATGTGTTCGTGATATTTAAGTCTTATCAGTCTTATGTCCTGTCTTAATAATGTGTGTATCCGTCCACACATACCACTAGTTTTAAGCTTATGTGTATCCACAGAAGCGATACACAAAACACTGAAGAGTGAATAATTTACATGGTGACAGCCATTGAGTTTGCCAGGTAAAATGAAGAATAAACTTCGGGACATTTTCATCTCATATCCACTCTCCCCTACCCCCCACCCCCCCCCCCCCACACCATCTTTATTTCCATCCCTCCTCTCAATTTGATAACACCCCACATCATCCCCCAC
>Ga0126339_10001015_pt1 | contig 17812 bp, 11 predicted proteins | sample OrbTmetagenome_2_FD_92532 | JGI IMG/M metagenome (GOLD analysis project Ga0126339, IMG submission 92532) | Coral microbial communities from Petempiche,Puerto Morelos, Mexico - Orbicella T R C metagenome | ecosystem: Host-associated > Invertebrates > Cnidaria > Coral | place: Petempiche,Puerto...
TCCACCATAATTTTCCATCCATTTTTTTTTTTAAGATAGTTGTGGATGCCACTGAAACAAACCACCTTTGAAATGTGCTAACAGTAGTGTACAATCTAACTTGCTGTTAATGGAAAAACAAGCCAAATATACTTTCTTTCTAATAATCTAATTCCAACAGTGTGCGTGTATCATTCTATGAAAAAATTTTCTTTTCCGCCTTTCAGGACTTACTTGATTATGAGGTGGATAGTGATGATGAATGGGAAGAGGAAGAACCTGGGGAGAGTCTGTCAAACAGTGAGGTACAGATTATGATCAACATCATGTTATCTCAAATTGAAAAATTAAAAATCCCCTTCCCAATTGCTCATGTTTGCTCATTCTAACAGGATTCTTTGGCTTTGTGGCACAAACCCCAAGTTGTCCAAGATTATTCTCATAAGACTTATTCAAAGAAAACAAGACCAGATATAAAAGTTTGTTAAAATTTTGATATATTAAAGTGGGCTATTGGCATTTAAAAGCTTAAAATTCAGTACCATTGGAAGGTCATGGAATCTATTCTATAATTTTCACAAAAACTCTACATTTATCCTGCTTTTTTGATTGTGGTACCATTAAGTTGTGACCACATAATTAAATGTTATAAGCCCTCGATGAAGACAGAATGGCCAGTTATTTGCTTTGTGAATGGTCAACAACAAGTGCAATGTTGGTTCTTAGGGAGAAGATGAAGCTGATGGTGATGATGACAATAATGATGATGATGATGGATTCTTTGTTCCTCATGGCTACTTATCAGATGACGAGGGAGTGGAGGATGGAGAGGAGGATGATTGTGGAGAAAATGAAGAGAATAAGGTATGGATATAACCACATAATTATTGCAAATTAACAAATTAATGTTTTGCCTATTTGTACAGGGTTGTGAAATGTTGATATCACATCATGTTGCCTATTCTAGCTACATGTACCCTTGTCTTTGAAATGGGGAATATGCCATAACACGTTTACTGGAGGCCCTGAAAACTGTTTTAAGACCTGTTTTGTGTTAGCTTTAAGATATGAAAAAATATTAATAATAAAAATATAATTACCCACAAAACAACAGTTGCAAACACCTAGATAGGAATTTCAATCTCTCTGTTCAGGTATTCATTTTAATTATCTTTCATGCCTGTCATTGGTAGGTGGCAATCAGCTTTTTTGACCAGCAACAGCAAATGACCAATGTTTAAAATGACGAAGACGTCAATCAGGAGAGGTCATCTAGAAATTAAGACCAACTTTTTTTGTTGTGTCCATAATATTCACTTGATGTTTACAACTAATTTTTTGCAAGGCTAAAAAGATATGTTTGAAAGAACAAAAAAGTAAAAAGCCAGCTTTCCACTAGATGTTTATACCTGATAGATGCCTTTTCTACACAGGATAAGAATTGTGAAAATAAAAAAGATCAGCAGCTTGCAAAAGCTAAGGCCTGGGAAGCAGCGATGAAAAGGAAGTGCAAACCCATGAAGCCTGTGACACTGGGATGTCTGTGGTTAGAGGATGCAGCATTGAACCTTACACTTAAACAATTTGCTGCCTGCTTACTCGTTGATGAGCCAATAAATGTTGAGAGCTCATCATCTACTAGCAGCAGGAGTAATGAGGTGGTCCCTGGTGATACATTTAGTAGTACAAGTACTAGTGGAGCTCTCTATGTACCAGATGAAGGTAATGTTTAATGAAATGAAAACTCACAGAACTAGATTGTTTTTCAAATGTTATGCTATTCAATTATAATTAAGTTGAACCCTTCCCCCTTCAAAACTTTATGCACTTTCTCTTGCCCAGTACAGCTGCAAAAGCCAGTGTATAATTTAGAAATAATTTAGTTTTAGTTAGTTAGTTGTTGGTCTTTCCCAGTGGGTAACTCAGGGGTTTCATTAACCTTTTCAGCAGGAGGGCAACTGGTTTTCACAGGCCGGCAAAACTTTTTGATCTGAGCTTTTCATACAAAAATTTTCCTGGAGATGATCAAAACAGACAGGCAGAATCGTCCTTGCAGCTGGTCAATTTGCCCAGTGTCACACCCTCAATGTAACCCCTGGGTAACTGACAGTTAACGACTTTGTAATCCACAGCTATGCCTGATCTTATCAAGTTAGTCCATGGCAACACAGCAGGTCTTAACAAGATCATGAGCCAGTTCAGAAAGCAGTGGACAGCAAAATGTTTGGGACGAGCTGTCACTGATGAAGAAGTTGACGAGAAAAGTCCTATATCCAAACGACAACTAGAGAAGCGAATACAAAATATTGCTACTAAAGAAAGAAGAAGTGATCGACTTCGTTGGTATGTTCACAGTCACATCTTGGCATCATTTGGCCTAGAGAATTTATTGGTGGTAGATGCGGTTAATTATAATAGCTCAGATGCATCCACAGAAACTGCAAAGTTTCCCATTGGTCTTCACACAAATACTCCAAGCATCACTCAGTTTACCAGGCCAGTTTCTCCAGCACTTGACAACAGAGGTTTGAGTTCTGAACTTAAAAACCACATCCCAGAGATTAAACCATCTAGAGCTCCTTGTAACTCAACTTCACCAAATATGGAAGTAGAAAGCAGAGGCTCATCGCTTCATGGTACTGACATGTCAGGCTGTTCCAATGGTGCAAATTCTCACTTGTTTGTGGAAAGTAAATCTCAAAGCAAAAACACTTCACAATTGTGTAATAAACCAGGCTTAATTCAAGCCATGATGACAGGCACAGACAAAAATTCTTCTGGAATGGCTTTTGAAACTGTATGTAAAGACTGATATGTGAATTAGTTATTCTCATAAAGTTGTGTTCATATTGTAAAATAACACCAATTTTGACACAGAATACAGGGTGTATATGTCTGCTCCAATGGTAGAAGAAATTTAGTGGGTTACAGTTGGAAATCTGGAGTAGTCCAGAGTACCATGAAGCCTAGAACTATCCTCAAGAATAATGTTAAAATTTCACTCGGGCATCATGTATTTTAAACAATGTTGAACTCTTTCACCTATTTCCAAGTTGCTTTTTCCACCATCTCAAGACAGTTTCTTGTACCAAACTTTCAATATGAGAATGAGTTTGCAGTGTGCTGTTGAAATACATTTTCTTACGAGTGGTTTTGTACTAATTGTGACACAAGTAAAGCCAACTAGAATATACTGTGTACCACTTTTATTTTGCCGGGTTTAATTTTTCTGGATTTTGCAGATGGTACTTGATCCGCAAAAATAAGTTCCAGCAGAAAAAAAACACCCGCAAAATCAAAAATCGCAAAAAATTTAATCCCGTAAATATAATCAAAAATGGCTTTCATCCACTTGTGTTACTATAATTTATATTATACATTGGGGTAAAAAAAGAATGTTTATTTTGATATTTGCATTGAGAAAACGCAATCAGAACCTCCTACAAACAAAACAAAACAATAAAAGGTTAGTCAAGACTTTTCCAGTCTCTGAGGCACAAGAAACGAACTCAAAGCAGTCAAAAGGTCATGGTACACTTGCCCTAACGGGTCATCCAAATTGACACCATTTTCTGTACCCCATTTTTTCCTTCCATTCTCGATGATTGAGGGGTTTTCCGCAAAAATTAGTTCCCAGTGGAAATTTCAGTCAATTCGAGCCGCAAAAATTTGTTCCTGCAAACCTCAAAAAATTGCCAATCCGCAAAATAAAAGTCCTGCAAAAATTTCATGCTACACGGGCTAATCTTGGTTGAACTAATGCAGTGCAACCCCACCATAAATGTAGATACCACATTTTTTAATGGAAGGGTTAACAGCTGAGGTTAACTATGAATTGACAAAACAAAATCAATGATTAGTTTCATATAATACTGTCAATATCAACATTTGAGAATGTCACAATCTGTGAATAGTAATTCAATTACAAATACTAATAATAAAGATGGTCAAGTCTTTGAGGGTAGTCACTTCTGTTACAAAGCTGATTATTCAAGATACTTCTTAGTCTCAAGATTTGTTTAATGTTGATATAAATAAAATCACATTATTTCCAGATTATATTCATGGTTTTTATTGTGTTTAGTGTGTATATTTTGCCATCAAAATTAGTTCCCATGGCCACGCTTGAAAGTCAACTGTACCTTAATTTGACCCTTTGAAGCTAACAACCCCTCGAAAAATACATAGTGAAAGTTTTCTTTTTTTTTTCAGTAACTATTGTTAGCTCTTATTGTCTGTTTTCACCACTCATGTGATCAAAACTAAAAATTGTAACCATTCAATAAATAAATTCAAGAATGTGGGATATGATAGATGATTGTTATATCAACAACCTCGCCAAGAATCAGGTTTCTGCTGTTTTTCATTTGCCCGTTATTCGCAGAAGTGTGTCACCCACATTTATAGAGCATTGTATGGAGACGCCATGTTTGTGCTGGAGGGGCACAAACTTGGCGGCCGTAAAATAACAAAAACATCATTGTCATTGAGTTTTGCTATTAAAACGAAATTTTTACTCTAGAGCTCTGACACATTGAAATAAATGTTTCTTCTAGTGCAAGCACCGTTTATTTAGCAAAAACTAAAGCGATAACTCATCTTTTGGCCTACGCCATAGTCTTTTCGGACTGCCATTTTCATGTCACGCAACGCAAAAGCTTTTAGTGCTCTATAACAAAAAGAATAACTCTGTCGAGCTAACACCTTGTCAAACGTCACATTCCTATAGGGTCTTTTATCTGATGAAACTGAAACCTCAGAAGGAAAGATAATTTCTAATTTTGGACCAAAGAATTATGACTGAGGAAACTTCATTGTGATTGACTGATGGTTGGCTTATTTGTCCTTGATTCTCAATTTGCACTGACAACTTTTAAATTAACATGCACGTGTTCACAATTTCCTCCGTCATTCAATAAATGAGTAGTAATCATGTGAAAGCTTGAGCAATAAAGATTAACACTACCACTGATATTTGAAAATTTTTTCGAATTGCACCCACCTAGGGACTCGTGCAATTTTGAGAGAATTTTCAAATATCACTCGTCGTGTAAATCCTTAATTGGACTTGCACATTCATACGATTACCTTTACAAAGTGTAAACAAAAATTTCCACCAATTAATGAAAACACTGGAAGTCCTTTAACCTCATGATTAATTTGGGCAAAAATGGTAATGTTTCAATGGCAACAAACACTGCCAACATTTTGCATCTCATCTGTTTATTGATACCTGTTTTACAGGATCACCTGATTAAATGTGATAGAATGCTGCAAATGGGAATGCAGTGTCTCAAGCAACCTTAATGTTATAACCTTGGGCTCAAATTTTAACCCAGTTCTGATAACAAGAAATGAATGAAACTGTCCCAAATTAAATCAGCTACAAGATAATAAGGCATCCATATTTTTAACAATTATTATTCCACAAGTATGCATTGGATGTTAGATGGTAGATAGCCAACAAGGCGTGTAGTGCCGAGTTGGCTATAATCGTCTCATATCCAACCAGTGTGAGTGGAATATTATAAAACTAAAAATGCCCCCCAAAATATAGAAAATAAACTATAATGAAAATAAAAACGCTCCATAAAATCGTGTGCATGCTCACCATATTTGCAGAGCATGGTATAATGGTTCATAACCCATGATGGCTAAGCCAATGAAAACTCTCAAATTGCATTATCCAATGATCCAGTTTTTAATAAAGTGTGTTATGAGGGAAAGACCAAAGCTACTCTCCACAATACCCAGGTGTCCTTATTAAGCGAATATGTTAAGTGGGAAATTAAAACAGTTTTTTTGTTTTTTTTTCATGCTTCCACCAAGGTGCCAACATTATGTCCAACAGTGTAACTCCACGCAACTTTAGGTTTCTGAAATTTGAGGAACACTCCTTGTTAAGGGAATTTGTTAGTGGTGGAAGCCAAAGACTAAGTTGAAACAGCTCAACAAAACGAAAATCTGGAGTCAATTTTTATTTACCAAAGCCAAGAGAATGGTGATGAATATTTGATAAATAACTCATAATAAATTGAGGTCACTGGGAACATTACTTCTTTCTCTTCTGAGTAGCTGCAAAAAAAGGCATTTCTCCAATAAATCATTTGCTTCCTTCTTTCTCCAAACATTTGAAGTCTTATGCAGCCATACCATGCTGGACTAATGTCTTAAAGGCCATGTGTATGTTTCACTCAAGCACATTAGTGCTATATACCCACTTTTACAAACCAATCTTATCAGACAGTAGTCAACTCACTAGGGTTGTATAATGATTTTATAATTATATTTAAACTAGTAAGCCTTTCAATCCTGTCTGACTTTAACACAACATTTCCGTAGCAAGTAATTAACTTCTTGGAGCACCAAACTGCAATGTTTGTTCTCCAGAATTTGTCGAAAGTGTTAATAAATTGTAATATACTTGTAGTACTTAATAATGAATTGTAAAAAATAACCCTTGTTTAACACAATAACTACAGGGATAGAAAGTTCTTGTAATCATTTTGTTTCAACAAGTGCTGATTTTACAAGCAGTATAATTATTTTGATGGATCTAAGTCACGCCATCACTTTCTTGGAGAGAAAATATTTAAATGTTGAGGCAAAACTGAAAAAAGCTTTTCTGCCAAACAGCTTGCCTTCTGTAAGGAACATCTGAAACAACAAACTTATATTCTTACATGTTTTAGAAGGTCAATATCAAAAAAGACAATGTACATTATACATAGTGCTATTTTCAGAGATACCAGAAGTTATTTCTAATCACTAATTTTCTTTTCTTTATTTACACTCAGTTACAAACAAAAGCAGAAATTGTGATAATCAAAGAAATATCTCCACTGAAAATTACATAGTTTTCAATCTAAAGTACAATATTGTTGATAACTAATAATTATTCACAGCAACCCACATTTTCCTTTATCATGAAACACACTCAATAACTTAGATCTTTATGCAGCCTAAAGAGTTTAAGTTTTTCTACAGTTTCCAGAACAAATCAGCTTTAGTGTTCTTTAGGAAATCAATGTACTTGAATTATGGTTTCATGACCCTCTTGTCTGGGTGTTACTGAGACTCAGGCGGCAAACAGGGCAAGAATCATGCTGCAAGTAAATCACAGGAAAAAAAATCAAAACTCAGTTTAGTCTGTGCCATGAATTGTTGCAACCTCCCTAAATTTTCTAGTTCCTGTTAGCAGTTTTCTGAGCTTTCCAGATCTGAACAAATTTTGATGCAAGGGAATGCCATTCAGAATAATGTTATGTGAAGCCTTCATGAGCTCAACAGCCTAACTGACAGGAATATTTCTACTTCTCATGTATGGGAAACTAACCCATCTCAGGTCAATCTCACAATGTTTCATCATTGTCTCAATGTTTCATCAATGTCTCAATGTTTCATCAATGTTTCATGCACTGATCAGGAATATTTCTGCTTCTCATGTCTGGGAAACTAACCCATCACAGGTCAATCTCACAATGTTTCATCACATTTCCCTGAAAACTTGGTAGTACCCAGTGACCCAGTAACCACCAGGAGGCCTTATGCACCACTCTGACTAAGTTGTAACAGCTGTCCAGCCCAAGTTTTTTTTCGCCCTGGGGCACCATGAGAGTTAGTTACAAGTAAGTGTATGTATCTAGGTCAACAAATGCTACACAGCCTGGAGTCCAACATACAAACAGTTAGGTACAGTAATCATAAATTATCATTTATAAAGTACTGGTCCATAGAACTACAGCACATGCAGTGGTGGATCCACACCTTGAGCTAAGCAGGGACCCCAGTTTTGTTTTGCTTGCCCTGCCGGCTTTTCTTCATTCTGTGATTTCTGCTCTTTTTTTTTTACCCAAAATAGGGAGGCGGGTCCCCCTCCCCCCTTTCCTCAATCCGCCACTGACACATAACTTAGGAAGGTGGTATGGCTCAAACCCTCCATCTTGTTACTATTTAGATTTGTTGTCAGTAGTGGCAGTTCAACTCCTTTTCCCCCTTTTAAATAGTGGGGATTTGTATTATTAGTTTAAGCCCAATTTGCAATATGGCATCCCCAATTAGCACAGAAGTGCTAAATCCACTGACACCAATGAAGTCTTAATCATTTATTTGTTTTATGTTTTAACAAGTATAGTTGTATACTCACCATTTTTAACCAAGGTTTTATACAGTCAAAGTGGAATAAATGCCTACAGGGTAATTGTCTAACTTCTTCACCTAATGCCAACTTGTCTTGGCAAACTGCACAATCAGCAGAAGCAGCTAAACAAAAAGGAAGCAAAATTATTTACCTTATGATTTGTCATCAATCTTGTCTGAGCAACACTGCACTGAGACCATCCATACAACAAAAATGTTAGGTGACAAAATCAAGGTTTCTAACACTGTAATGGCTGCATGGCCATTTATAAATAAATATGTTCTAAGGATCATAATAATACCAAGTTTGCTATTACACAATCAAACTTCCAGTAACAAGTGAGACATTGATTCCTAGGACCAGAAAATAATGTCCCTGCCAACTTTTTCCTAGTCTCAGCTGAGGGATTTTTATCTTGTGAATGCTACGATTGTCAAAGTAGATCCAAACATAACTGAGGATTTCCAAGGAAATTCTGAAGATTTCTGAAGACATGTTTAACATTAACCAGTTTCTTACAGACTCACATCCAAGGTTTGCGACAGATGTCTATGGGGTGAGACTCGCACGTTACTTAATTAAGAGAGGTGTCTACTTATGGGCAATAAAAGAAATATTACGTTTGTATGCGGCTGAAGTGTCCATATCCATATACAGAAGTGTCATGCTATAAGCTGTTCGTAACAGTGATACAAAATGCAATCAACTTACCTACTAATTCTTGTGAGATTTTTACTTTTGGAAGGGCTTCTATTTTATCAGCATCTGCAGGGGGAGGTCCAGCACCTTCCATTTGATTTAAAAGCTGAGAACCAATGAGATAGCACATTCACACATCAATTAAAGAATTTAAACATAAAAAGCCTTGGCACAATCAACTCTAATGGATGTTCATTTCAAAATGCTTCCTCTTAAATGTGTGTTACTTCTTGTCCAGACTATATCCCCCAGTTTTGTTTGCCAAAATGGAGTGATTTGAAAACACTCTCTAAGCAAATACTTGAATAAAGACTCTTTAATATTTGCTGTTTTCTTGCTTTATTGTACACGGCAAATACAGCACTCTATGAAACACTGATATTGGAGAGACGACCAAATTGACTGGTGACATTTTTGAGCTGACTGTTGCGTGACTGTTTCAAAGTCCCAGGCACACCGCGGCGCAGGGACTGAAAACGTGTAAAAAATTATGGGATGTGACGAGAATAAAAAAAGATGGAAGATGAAAATGTTGTTGTGTCTTTATGAGTTTCGATTCCGCATTATTTCTCTCCATTGTGGTCCTTCGAGCGCTGGATCTCAGTAGAAAAGAATAGAATCAACGGCGGATTAACAGAGGCGGATTAAAAAGGAAGCGTAGAATCGAAAAATGGCGGAGAATTCGACGAAATCGCATGTGAATGCCGATGGATCTGCTGTAGAGCAGAGCACACGTGAATGAAACCTGCCGAAACATTTAAGCGACTACACCGACATTCCCAGTCAAAACAAACTGCAAACGATAAAGAACAGAAGAAGTTCGATGAAAGCCAACCTGACAAAGAAGATAAACATAATAGAGAATTACATCGAGGGATGGAAAAACCATAAGTTGATTGAACTTGCACTTACTCAACTTAATAGAGCATGGGATCAATTGATAGAGAACCATAAAGAATTTGAAACTTTGTGCAGTAATGACGAGGAACTGCAAAACGCTGACACATGGTTGCTAGAATCCCAAGCAGTGGTAGAAGAACTTATCTGTAGAGCTGTCAATTATCAGGAAGACAAAATAGATAGTGGGGGATCTGAGTTAAATGCCCCAATAGTAGCCGGGAAATTTAAACAGGCTGACCAAAGTGATATTGCTTCAGTCACTAGCATTGGCCATAAGAGTAGCAAAGAGAGTGGTAGCAAACTAAGCAGGACAACTTCTTCCTCGTCCAGCAAACGTGCAAAAGCAGCTGCAAGGGAAGCTGATCTTGCTAAATTGAAAGTGGAGCAGCTAAAGGAGAAAGCTCGTTTAGAGGCCAAAATTGCAGCACAAAAAGCCCAACTCGAGGCACAATTAACAATCAAAGAAGCAGAACAGGAAGTAGATAGGAAAGAAAAAGAGGCACTGCTCCTAAAGGAAGAGATAGATGAGGATAACATTGTCGAACGCTTAAAAGATATTGAAGATGATGCCTCGGTAGCAGAAAGATCAGGCAAAATAAAGATTGTTAAGCCGATGACCCAAACTAAAAAAGAAGACCCCTCTAAAAAGGATACCAAGTTTACTACACAGAAAGTTAAGGAGTGGCTAGCTGATGTAAGCCCCAAGGAAGAACCAGATGAATTGAGTAATCCTCCTAAGCAAACAGAGAACAAGGAAATAGTTGTGGACTTGACAAAGTTGAGTATCCCAAGGTCAGCATTGGTGTCTTCTCTCCCCAAACTTAACTTACCTGTATTCAATGGGGACCCATGTGATTGGCCGAATTGGTATGGAATGTTCAAAGCACTGGTACATGACCAGCGACTTTCCAAAACACAAAAGATGATCTATCTTAAGGCATCAGTAAAGGGAACGGCAGAGAAAGCCATCGCAGGAATGTTCTTTGATGTGACAATGTATGACGAAGCTATAAAGGAGCTGACTTGTCAGTTTGGAAACCCAGGACTCATTTCAAAGTCCTTAATTAGCAAGCTGTTGGAAATGTCAGCACTCAAAGATGAAAGCACTTCAAGTCTGAGGTCATTTGTTGACACCTTGCACAACCTTGTGAGGACATTAAAAACTTATGGTCATAGAGAAGACTTGAAGGCAGCAGCCAACATGCAACATGTCATGGGAAAACTACCTCCAGCAATTTCTGAAAGGTGGAGCAGGAAAAAGCTTGAGCTACAGGCAAAGGAGGTTGACCTCACAGATCTGGATAAGCGGCTGGAAACAGAGGTCCAAGTCAAAGAGATGGCGTTTGGTTGTTCCAAAACGGAAGACTCTAAACAAGATGGTGGAAAGTCCAAACCATATCCAAACAGATCAAAATGGTCCAAAAAACAGAAGGACCCTCCTAACAACACGTTTCCAGCTTCAGGGGCCAAAACAGAATGTATCATTTGCAAAGGAGACCATGGGATCACGTTGTGTGAAACTTGGAAGAAGGCAGCTGTGAATGATTGCTGGGAGTTAGCAAAGAAGTTCGGCTTGTGCTTTCGATGCCTTAAAAGGAACCACCAGATTGGGCGTTGTTCACTGAAAGGGACTTGTCCAGTGGAAGGATGTGAATGAAGGCACCACCCACAACTGCACACAGTCATAGAAACATGAAGCATAAACCCGTCAGCGGGGACATTTCATCCACCACAAGCTACTGTAGAAGAAACACCAGCAGCTGAAACACCTACAACCTATGCAACCTGTGGAGTGATTGAGGAGCCTGTGAGCATGCCACGCCCTAAAAGGGTAGCCCTGCAAATGGTACCAGTAATCCTGGAAGGGAGAAATGGAATCAGGATTAAAGCAAATGCTTTCCTTGACGGAGGTTCTAGATCACCATACCTGAAAGAAGAAATAGCCAACGTGTTGGGTCTAGAAGCTGAACATAGATCACTTCGTGTATCAGTCTTTGGAGCGAAGTCAATTATTACAGATAGTAAAACTGTGACTGTACACCTTGAGAGTTTGGATGGTGGCACTAAGAGAGAAGTTTTCTTATGGACTGCCCCGAACATTTGTGAGATGAAAGTGGTAGGTTGGTCTCACAGTACAAGAAGTTTAAATCATCTTTGTGATCTTGAGATCTCAAAGCCAGTTGGACATGGAGAAGTCGCTATACTCATTGGGAGTAATTATTATGAGGAACTTCTTCTACCACTTGAACACTGCATAGGAAAACCAGGAGAGCCGTGGGGGTAAAGACACCGCTTGGATGGGCTGTTGTTGGACATGTTCCAGGAGAAATGGACGAGGGTCAAGTTGCTAACCACGCCTACACGTTCCATGCAAACCTTAGCCCAGAAACGCAAGCCAATGAACTAATGCGGAAGATATGGGATGAAGAGGTGATTGGCATCACAGACCAGAACAAGCCTTTCACAACCGAAGAAACACTTGCTGCACGAAAAGTGGCAGTCATGGCATTACACCAATGGCCGATATGAAGTGGCAATCCCCTGGATTGATGACAAGCTGCCATTGTATTGTAACAGGAAGAGTGCTGAAGACCGACTCTACTCCCTTGAGAAACACCTTCATCGAAGGCCAGATGTTGCCAAGAAATACTGCGAAGTGATGGAGGCAAACGTAGCCAAGGGATACATAAGGAAGTTGGAGCCTGGAGAAATTGATGATGGGTCGAGTTGGTACCTTCCCCATTTCCCTGTTGTAAGGGAAGATAAAGAGACAACTAAAGTGAGAATAGATTATGACTTAGCAGCAAGATATGGAGGAATTAGCCTTAATGATACCATGTTGCCTGGACCAAAGCTGCAACAGGACATTTTTGATGTACTGCTGCACTTCCGCAGTAATCCTGTGGCCCTGGTAGCAGATCTGACGGAGATGTTCTCCCAAGTTGTTATGGCAAAGCAAGACAGGCGGTACCACCGCTTCCTGTGGAGGGGATTAGACCTTACAAGACCTCCTGAAGTCTATGAAGCAATGAGATTGATGTTCGGTGACCGTGCATCACTTTACCTCGCACAGTACATTGTTCGACAGCATGCAGAGGATAACAACAACGACTATCCGTTAGCGGTAGCTATCATCCTTCTGCAGATGTATATGGATGACATCATGACCCCTTTGGAGACGGATGATGAAGCAATAAAGGCTCGTCACCAGCTTATCGAGTTACTTGGCAAGGCAGGGTTCAAGATACAGCAATGGTGCAGTAACCGGTCTAATGTGCTAGAGGATATTCCCTTAGAAGATCGCATGGCCAATGTTAACATTGAGGAGTCTGAGTTACCCAGCATGAACGCTTTAGGAGTCCAATGGAATGCTGAGACATACATGTTTACCTTCAAATTGAGTCCACCGAGGGACATTGAGTACACAAAGTGAGGGTTCCTCAAGAAACTTGCAACACTTGACCCACTGTAGATGTTAGCGCCATTTACAATCAGAGCAAGGATGGCCTTGCAGGAAACGTGGCTTCTCGGATTGGGTTGGGACAAGGAGTTTCCTGTTGAGTTGGAAAAGAGATGTAAAGAGTGGTTCAGTCAACTACCGGAGCTCTCTGGCATCCAGGTACCGAGGTGTTATCGCAAAGTGGGTAAAAATGTTGTCGACACATCCATTCACACAATGGTAGATGCATCACAATTGGCGTATGCAGCTGTAAGTTATGTGTGGCATGAATACGAAGATGGGAAAGTGACTGTGCGATTTGTTGCAGCAAAAGGGAAAGTTGCACCCACAAAAGCAACAAGTATTCCTAGATTGGAGCTCATGGCAGCAGTGTTGGGATTGAGACTGTCCAGAAAGGTTTCAGAGCTGTTACAGATTCCTCTCGAGAACTGCACATGGTGGACTGACAGTGAGGACGTTGTTTGCTGGATTCAGGGCCAGTCAAGGAGGTACAAGACCTTTGTCGCGAATAGAATATCAGAGATCCATCAGAAGTCAAACCCCAGACAGTGGCGCCACATTCCGACAGACTTGAACTGTGCTGATGATGTGACACGTGGACTACATGCAAGAGAACTGACAATAGATCATCGCCGGTTCAGTGGACCTGCGTTCTTGTATGAGAATGAAGATGCTTGGCCTCAGGAATAACGTTCTGAAGACTGTCTAGCTGAGATAGCAAAACCGAAGATGACCTTTGCAACAGATGTTTCATCGCCATGGATGGATCCATTGAGGTACTCAAGTTGGACAAGGCTGAAAAGGGTCACGGCATGGGTGATGAGATTTTTCGCCAAATTACTAGCCAAAGTGAGAAAAGTGGAGAAACCTTGGGGTGTTGAGGTCTCCACAGAAGTTACGTTAACCCTGACCGAACTGGACAAAGCTGGAAAACCCTGGGTTAAGCAAGCACAGCTCGAGAGATTCCCAAAGGAGATGCAGGAGTTAAAGAGAGGAAAAGAAGTCAGCAAGCAGAGCCATTTGAAAGCGCTGACTCCAGTAGTTGATGGGTTTGGTGTGTTGTGGGTAGGAGGCCGACTTACCAGAGCACAACTTCCTTATGACGCTGCCTATCCTATGATTCTACCCAAGAAACATCACATCACTAGACTGATTGTAGCAGATGTCCATAATCGTTGCTGCCATGCAGGAGTGAATCATGTACTAGCGCAAGTACGATGTCGTTACTGGATCATAGATGGTCGGCAGGAGGTGAAGAATTGGGATAGAGAATGCAAGGCTTGTGAGGAGAGACGTGTAAAGCCGGCAGTGCAGATCATGGCACCACTTCCAGAGTTGAGACTTGGGTCCACAATGAGAGCATTTGCGAAAACTTGCGTTGATTATGCAGGGCCCTTCATAACCAAGATAACACAGAGAGTATCAGCCAAGAGATACTTGTGCCTGTTCACTTGTTCTGCCACCAGAGCAGTACACTTGGAGATGGCCTTTTCACTGAGTACCACAGACTTCCTAAACGAGTTCAGTAGGATGGTAGCCAAATGAGGAAGACCGGAAGAAGTTACAAGTGATAATGGGAGCAACTTTGTAGGTGCCAATAAGGAACTTAAAGAACTTATTCAGTCAATCGACCAAGAGAAGATTGTGGATGACAGTGCCAACAAAGGAATTAAATGGAATTGGAACCCCCCTGAAGGTTCTCACTTCAGAGGAGTGTTTGAGTCGCTGATTAAAGTAGCCAAGAAGTCCTTGAAGGCCATAGTTGGAAATTCAGGACTGAACGATGACGAACTTCAAACCGCGTTAAAAGAAGTAGAAGCGCTGATGAACTCGAGACCTCTCAGTTATGAGGGAACAGACCCGCATGACGAACCTGTGTTGACGCCAAGCCATTTTCTGATCAGGCAGTTGGGAGGACAGTTAGCCCCTCAAGTGACAGATGAGATAGCATTCAACCCTAGAAGGAGATGGAGGTTGGTTCAGAGTCTGGTGAAGACATTCTGGAAGCGGTGGAGAGAAGAGTTTCTGGCAACACTCAACACTCGGAAGAAGTGGCGGGAGGCGAAAGAAAATTTGCATGTCGGAGACATATTGGTTGTTGATCAAAATGCCCCATGCGGGAAGTGGCATCTGGGACCAATAGATGAAGTATTCCCAGGACAGGATGGACATGTGTACGTTGTCCGAGTGAGTGCAAGAGGCCACAAGTATATCCGCCCGATAACCCGACTGTGTCCATTGAATTTCTCAAACCATACAGAAGACGTGATGTAGAGAGAAGAGCTGACAAACCCTGAGGCACTCTTCGGGGGGGAGGATGGAGAGACAGCCGAATTGACTAGCGACATTTTTGAGCTGACTGTTGCGTGACTGTTTCAAAGTCCCAGGCGCACCGCGGCGCAGGGACTGAAAACATGTAAAAAATTATGGGATGTGACGAGAATAAAAAAAGATGGAAGATGAAAATGTTGTCGTGTCTTTGTGAGTTTCAATTCCGCATTATTTCTATCCAGATATCATGCATGTATTCCGCAAGACAGAGGTTGCATATTTTTGTATCTTTTCAGTATCTTGGTATACACAGTTGTCACAGAGTTTTGATGAAGTACTTTTGCCCTCTTATTCAAAAGAATGAGGCAAATAGCAAGCAATGTAGCCAGCAGAGATCATGAAGTAGATGCTGATTTTTGCTAGCAAATGGAAACATTTTTGATGTGACGCCACCTTCAAATGAAACCGTCTTACTGTGCGCAGGGCCTTACAGCATACATGATATGTTCTGGCTATCTTGTATACTGGTATGGATGTACTTGCAAAATGGTAATATTTAAGGTTCCTGTCATGTTACCCCGCCTGGTTGTCAATCTGACTGACCGTCCACTGATTGTTGCAAGCTTTTAAACATATTTATAGCAAGTTATTTTGTGGGAATTGGTCTCTCACCTGTGTTATTATAGTATCTAACCCCTCTGTACCCCAGACATAATCTGCAGGGTTCCCATGGAGACGCAGCAAATTACTGTATTGTAAGATACAATAGAGAGAAGAAAACTTTAAAACCAGTTGGCAACAAAGCGGATTCAAAAAGCACTTCAGCCTCACCGGGTCATTAAGTGTAAAAGAAAGTCATAAATGGTACAAAAGAAAACCTGGATTGCAATATGCATGAATGCTTACAAAGGAAATGCTACATTTCCAGAGGGTCCTGCACCATCCTCACTTGAGCCACCTGGAATAATAATATAAAGTTCAAAATATAACTTTTACATTGTGTCTGAAGATTTAAAAGCTGTACTTGTGCAATGGAACAAATAACAATATAAATGAAAACAAAAATACCTGGAGGTCCTAAGCCACCAAAAAGATTTTGAAGAATTCTGTACAACAAACAAAAAATGAAATTATGTTTAACTTAGTGCAAGACATTCAAGAATCAATGATACATTGATGTCTATACAAAACTGTTAAATAATTCTTTTACGTATATATCCACTTTCCCAAATAGGCATATCAATGAAAAATTGACTTAATAAATGAAAAAAATTCATAACTGAAAACAAGAAAAGGTTTCAATTTATGCTCAGTTTGAAACAAAAGGATCAAAGTCGTGTAATGCTTTACAAAGGTTGACAACTAGGTCAGTACAGCTTACACATCAATTGCAGCAGCATTTGCTGCATCTCTCTCTCCTGGTCGCTGATTGGTTCGTATGCTTATTCTTGTTCTTGGTCTTCGAGGTCTTCTTCTTCCTCCCTCATCTGGAAAAATCCAACTTGAATAAGAACCTTATAATTCAGAGTTGCATTACACTGTTGGGTCATTTCAAGGTCACTGTAGAGTCAATGGGTGATTTCGGAAAATAGCCGTACCCAACCATGGACAGCATCCATATTTTAACCTCCCCTTGCCTTCGGCAATTTTAAAATGCTCTACCCCCTCACACCTACTGAATTCCAAAGTGATTAGTATTGATTATAAAACTTTGTACCTCTCAAAAAAAGCACAGTTGACATTGTAACTGTTTGGTCCAGCTTTTACACTTTTGTCTGTCCCCTCTGGAAATCCCAGATCTGAAACTCTCCACGCCTTCGGAATTCCAGTTCAAAGAAACCCCCCTTGCCCTCAGAATTCTTGAAAACCGTCTGTGGTATAGGCATCACTATATGGATATTTTCTGGAATTGCCCAATTCAAACTTTAGCAGCTTGTTCAGGAAGCATTTTGCAGTATTTATGACATGTTTCTTGTTACTCTAACTATAAGTCATTGCAAGGAGGGCTTGGTGAATCCTGCCCCCATTAAAAATAAAATACAGTGGAAGCTCTCTTAACAAACACTCTCATAAGTGGAGAGCTCTAATACTAAAAATGGATGCCTTCACAAAATCCTGTTTGAACTTCTATACAAACTCTGTATGAAAAAAAAGCATTTCTACTAATGTATAGCTAATAAAATCTGTACAGCTCTATTTACTCATTCCCGTAAGCAGACATAGTCGTAAGTGGCCATGGACACATCTAGGATTTACGATCTAGACTTTTCCTTTGTTGTTATTGCACAAGGCAATAAAACAAAAAATAATTTGGTGGTATTTTGCATTCCCAAAGTTTATTGTAAGCTGGGCAAGCTCCCACA
>Ga0126339_10001017_pt1 | contig 17804 bp, 13 predicted proteins | sample OrbTmetagenome_2_FD_92532 | JGI IMG/M metagenome (GOLD analysis project Ga0126339, IMG submission 92532) | Coral microbial communities from Petempiche,Puerto Morelos, Mexico - Orbicella T R C metagenome | ecosystem: Host-associated > Invertebrates > Cnidaria > Coral | place: Petempiche,Puerto...
CACTCCCCCACGGGAGCCGCGCACCCTCCGCAGGGACCGCGTTTGCTGTTGATCGATGCCGATGCCGCGCCACGTCACGCGCTGGCCGGGCATCTGGCCTCCCACCTCCGGGCCGCTCTGAAAGCAAGTGACGGTGACGGCCGCACGGTACCCTCCATTGGCCCGGTCAGCATCACCGAGTCGGGCAGCGTCACCGAGGCCTTGGCGATCCCCATCGGGATCGGCGAAACGACCGTGTGGGATGTGGCTGTGTTGGGCGCCCCCGACACCGTCGCGGCCCGCGCCGCCGTCGCCGCGTTGCGTGAGGCGGCCCCGACCCTGCCGGTAATCACGATGATCCCGCCATCTTCCTTAGGCAACGGCGCTGACACGGCGCCCTGGCCGGCGGGAGTCACCCAAACCACCAGGCCGGCGCGTCTCGCAACCCTGCTGGCCCTCCTGCGGGCGGCGCTGGACCCCACCACCTTCGACCCGGGCGACGGCTTCGACCTGGGCCCCTATCGATGCGCCCCCGGCACCCGCACCCTGACGGGCCGCCACGACGGGCGCGTTCTGCCGCTCACGGAAAAGGAAGCGGCCATCCTGGCCTGCCTGCGGGCCGCCGGCGGCCCGGTGACTCGCGACACGCTGCTCGCCGAGGTTTGGGGATACGGCGAGTCCATCGACACCCACACCCTGGAAACCCACATCCACCGCCTGCGCCGCAAGATCGAGCCCGACCCACGCCAGCCCATCTTGCTGGTGACCGACAGCGGCGGCTATCGGCTGGGCGGCGGCTGAGAGGTCACGCTGGCCCTCAGGATCCCGTCGCCGACAGCGGGGCGTAGCGGGTGCGCGGAAACAGAAGATCGATAAAGCGCTCGGCGGTTGGCTGCGGTTCGTGATTAGCCAGGCCCGGGCGTTCGTTGGCCTCGATGATCACGTAGTCGGGACAGAAGGGCGACGGGACCATGAAGTCCAGCCCGACCACGGGGATCTCGATCGCCCGGGCGGCGGTCACGGCCGCGTCCACAAGCACCCGGTGCAGACGGTCGGTGACGTCGTGGATGGTGCCGCCGGTGTGCAGGTTGGCGGTCTTGCGAACCTGCACCTGGCGACCCGCCTCCGGCACCGAATCGAGCGTCAGCCCCAGCAATCCCAGACACCGCTCGGTTTCCGAATCCTGGGGAATGCGGCTTTCGCCGCCGGTGGCGGCCGCGCGGCGGCGGCTCTGGGTTTCGATAAGGGCGCGCACCGACGTGCGACCATCCCCCACCACACCCGCCGGCCGGCGCACGGCGCCAGCCACCACCTTGTAGTCGATGACGATGATGCGCAGGTCCTGACCTTCCACGAACTGCTCCATCAGGACCGTATCGGCCACGGTGCGTGCGACGGTGATGGCCTTGTCCACCTCGTCCAGGGTGCTCAGGTCCACGCTGATGCCACGCCCCTGCTCGCCCCGCGCCGGCTTGACCACCACGCGGCCATGCTTGGCCAGGAAGGCGGCCACCGTGTCGTCATCAGTCACCTCCACCTGGTCGGGCACGGCCAGGCCATGGGCGCGCAGCAGGCGGCGCGTGACCGCCTTATCGTCGCAGCGGCTCATGGCCACGGCGCTGGTCAGTTCCGACAGGCTCTCGCGGCAGGTGATGGCGCGGCCGCCCAGGGAGAGTTGAAAGAACGCCGAGTCCTCGTCCAGGACATCCACAGAAATGCCCCGGCGGCGCGCTTCGTCGGTGATGATGCGGGCGTAAGGGTTGAGCTTGGCTTCCGGCGCCGGACCAATGAACAACTTTTCATTGATGCTGTTCTTGTTCTTGAGGCAGAACACCGGCACCCTTTCGAAGTTGAGTTTCTCATAGAGGGCGATGGCCTGGGTGTTGTCGTGCATCACCGACAGGTCCATGAAGGTGCGGCCCTTGGCCAGGAAGTGTTCAGCCAGGTGGCGCGACAGGGCTTCGCCGACGCCGGCCCGTGTCGTCTGCGGGTCCACGGCCAGCGCCCATAGGCTGGAGCCGTTGTCGGGATCGTTGAAGGCGCGCACGTGGTCCACGCCCATCACCACGCCGATGAGCGCGCCGGTGTCCGCGTCCTCGGTCACGAACCAGGTCAAAGTGCGGCTGTTGCGGGTTTCCTGCAGAAACGCGTCGGGCAGTGGCACCATGCCGCGCGCCTGATAGATACGGTTGATCGGTCCACAGTCCTCCGGCACGCGCAGCATGCGCACGAAGAAGCCCTGGGGCCGGCGCGCCGAGGTCCGATAGCGGTCGAACCACAGGCGAAAGGCGTGGGACGGATCGAGAAACAGATCCTGGGGCGCCTGAGCCAGCACCACATGAGGATCGCGAAGATAGAAGGCGATATCGCGGCTGCCCGGCCGCTCCCGGCGCAGGATATCGGCGATGGCGCGGCCGCTCGCGAAGGTTTGCGCGAACACCAGCCGGCCCCAGCCGCAGTCCAGCACCACATCGTGGCGCATCTGTTTGATCCCGGGCGACTGGGGCACCTCGCCCCAGTTCTTGAGGGAGGCCATGCGCAGCCGCTCGGCACGCGGATCGTAATGAGGAGTCCTGGCATTCGTGGTCACGGCGCGTGGTCCTTCGCTATCGGTCACGAGAGCCATCCGGCGCCACCGGGTGCGATCCAGCGGGGCCGGCCGTCACAGACCGTGGGTCTGCATCCACAGTTCCAGCAGCGCCACCTGCCACAGCTTGGAGCCGCGCAGGGGCGTAATGTGCTGATCGGGCGCCGCCAGCCAAGTGTCGAGAGCGTCCCGTTGGAACAGGGCGCGCTCCCGGGCCGCCTGGCTGTCGAGGGCGTCGCGCACGAAGTCCAGGTAGGGGCCCTGGATGTACTTGAGGGCCGGCACGGGGAAATATCCCTTGGGGCGGTCGATCACCGCCGAGGGGATCACGCGACGGGCGGCGGCCTTGAGAACCCCCTTGCCCTCGTCACGGATCTTGTGTTCGGCCGGAATGCGCCCGGCCAGTTCAACGAGGTCGTGGTCCAGGAACGGAACCCGCGCCTCCAGGCCCCAAGCCATGGTCATGTTGTCCACCCGCTTCACCGGGTCGTCGACCAACATCACCGTGGTATCCAGGCGCAACGCCTTGTCCACCGGGCGGTCGGCGCCGGGACGATCGAAATGGGCGCGGACAAAGTCCAGGCTGTTGTCGCCGTTCACGAATCGCGGATGCACCACGCGGGCGAACTCGTCGTGGCCGCGATCGAAGAACACCCCTGCATAATCGGACACCGGATCGTTGGAGTCCACCAGCGGCGGGTACCAGTGATAGCCGCCGAACACCTCATCGGCGCCCTGCCCCGACTGCACCACGATGACGTGCTTGGAGACCTCCTTGGACAACAGATAGAAGCCCACGTTGTCGTAGCTGACCATGGGTTCGCTCATGGCCCGGAAGGTCTCCGGCAGGGTCTCCAGCAGACGCTCCGAGGGTACGAAGATACGGTGGTGATCGGTGCCGTAATGGTCGGCGATGATGTCCGAGTAGTGGAACTCGTCACCGCTCTCGCCGCCGGCCGCCTCGAAGCCCACCGAGAAGGTCTTCAGACCGGTCTGGCCTTCCTCGGCCAGCAGGCCGGTGATCAGGCTGGAGTCCAGTCCGCCCGACAGCAGCACACCCACGGGCACGTCGGCCACCAAGCGGCGACGCACGGCCGTCCGCAGGGACTCCAGAACGAGATCCTGCCAGTCCTCATAAGGGCGCCGCAGGTCCTCGCCGGAGGGCTGCACCGACAGGGTCCAGTAGGTCATGTCCGTGCGCGTGCCGTCGGGCTCGATCACCGCCACCGTGGCCGGCGGCAGCTTGCGGACCCCCTTGAGGATGGTGAAGGGCGGCGGCACCACGGCGTGGAAGGTCATGTAGTGGTGAAGCGCGACCGGATCGACGTCGGTGTCCACCTCGCCCGCCGCCAGCAGGGCCGGCAAGGACGAAGCAAACCGCAGCCGTCCGGGCCCTTCGGCCAGATACAGTGGCTTGATGCCCAGCCGGTCGCGGGCCAGCACAACCCGGCCGCTGTCCCGCTCCCAGATGCAGAAGGCGAACATGCCGTGGAAGCGGCGCACACAGTCACGCCCCCAGGCGTGATAGGCCTTGAGGATCACCTCCGTGTCGCCGTGGGAGAAGAAGGCATATCCCTTGGCGATCAGTTCCTGGCGAAGCTCCGGGTAATTGTAGATGCAGCCGTTGAAGACGATGGCCAGGCCCAAGGCCGGATCCACCATGGGCTGCTGGGCGTGCTCCGACAGATCGATGACCTTCAGCCGGCGATGACCGAGGGCAACACGCCCTTGCGCGAACACACCGCCGCCGTCAGGCCCGCGCGGCACCATGACCTCGGCCATGGCGCGCACCGCCCCGACGTCCGCCGGGTCCCCGTTCAGTCGTATTTCCCCACACACGCCGCACATGGCCTGCCGAATACCCCCTATGAAAACGGGTTTAAGTCGGCGCGAAAAACCTCAGCGTGTCAAGCCTGGCCCGGATCGCCCCGCGTCACACCCTCAAGGTGACTATTTCCTGAGCGCTTGTCCAGCCCGAGGGGCGAATTGCCCAATAAATAGCTCTCCACGCGCTTTATCCCGACGGTCAATGCGATTGGTCGTTGCCGTTGAACACCCTGCGGCGAACAGGATGCACGGGTCTTGCTGGCTTCTGACAGGTCGGGGTCAAGGACGGCTGGGATTAAGGATCGGGGACGAGACGGGCGAGCATGCCCTCGGAGTCGTCGGTCAGGAGATACAACGCCCCCTCCGGACCCACCTCCAAGGCGCGGAGTCGGCCGAGGTCCCCCTCGAGAACCCGCTGTTCCTCCACCACGCGATCACCATCCATCTCCAGGCGGGCGATCAGGCGGAACTTGAGAGCGCCCACGAACAGGTCGCCTCGCCAGTTGGGAAACAGGTCGCCGTCGTAGATGGCCAGCCCCGAGGGCGCGATGGACGGCACCCAGGCCCACACCGGGGGTTCCATGCCGGGTTTCTCGCGCCCCTCGCCGATGGGCAGGCCGCTATAGGCGCGCCCATGGGTGACCACAGGCCAGCCGTAGTTGACTCCGGACTGAGCAAGGTTCAGTTCGTCGCCACCGCGCGGGCCGTGCTCGTGAAACCAGACGGCGCCCGTCTCCGGGTGAACGTCCATGCCCTGGCCATTGCGCGTGCCCAGGGCGAAGATCTCGGGACGCACGTCGGCGCGGTCCACGAAGGGGTTGTCATCGGGAATACCGCCATCCGGGGTCAGGCGCAGCAGCTTGCCGGCCAGGTCCAAGGGGTCCTGGGCCCGATCGCTGTCGCCGCGGTCGCCGGTGGTGACATACAGCATGCCATCGGGGCCGAAGGCCAGGCGCGACCCGAAGTGACGCCCGCCGCGCCCGCTGGGCAGAGCGTCCAGAATCACCGTCACATCGCGGAGCGCGTGGGCCGCCCGGTCGAACACCGCCCGCACCACACGGGTATGGGCCCGGCCGCCGCCGTCCGGATGAGACAGAGACAGGTAGATCCGGCCGGTCCGGTCAAAGGCGGGGTCGGCCAGGACGTCCAGCAGGCCCCCTTGGCCTGACGCCCAGACGGACGGCACCCCGGCGATGGGACGCGGATCCAGACGCCCATCGGACCACAGTCTCAGGCGGCCGTCACGCTCGGTGATCAGGGCGGCGCCGTCGGGCAGAAACGTCAGCGCCCAGGGGTAGGACAACGCCCGGGTCAAGACCTCGACCCGTACAGGGTGACCATCGATCACAGCACGCGGCCCGGCCGTCGCCGTGGTCGCGATGACGCCAGCCAGGGTCATCGCCCCCAGGACCGCCAGCATCCGTCGCGCGATCCGGGCTCCGCGCTGTCGAACCCCGGACGGCATCGCGTGCATGGTGGCCATGGTTTCTCCTCCGCCCGTTCTCCGATCACGCCCACGACGGCGCGTTTCGCATGTGGGGCAGGCGATCATTCGTCTCAAGACGCGGTGGCCCAGGTGCGGGCGCCGACCGGCGCCCCGCCGATGAGCCGACCCAGACGCCGGGAGAGAACTGCCGTCGCCAGCGCGCCGAGGCCGGTGCGCAGGGTGCCGATCGGATCGGTCAAGGCCATGGTGGCATCGATGAGAGTCGCCTGGACGATGAGGGTGAGCGGCCGCAGCCGATTGCCCTGCCCCACGGTCAGCAACGTGCGCGCCAGCCCCTGGCGCCGCCACGCCCGGTGCCGCCGGCAGGCGGCACGGAGGGCGATATCCTCGCCGACCGCGCGAAACGCCTCCCGGCACAAGAGATCGGAGGCCCGCACGGCCGCCGTATCGGCAACCACGGACAGGGTCTGGTCAAAGCGGCGGGAGGACCCCGACCCCCATCCCCAGGTGGCCACAGTCATGGCGCGCACGATGCCGCCCCCGGCGATGATCCGCAGCAACCAGGCCCGATCCGAGTCCGGCTCCAAGGTGGGATCAAACCCCTCCATGGCATCCCAATCGTCCTGCCGCACCGCCAGCACATCGCCGAGGTCGCCGGCCAGCATGTCGGCAATCACCTCGGCCGCCCGCAAATCATGATCGGGTACCGGCACCCCGTGGGCGCGCCCGCGCACCACCGTTACCGCCGGGTGCGTGCGCAGACAGGTGGTGATGCGGGCCAGCGCCGTGGGATCCAGAAACATGCCGGCATCCATGAAGACCAGAATGTCCCCCAAGGCCGACGTCGCCCCGGCATTGCGTGCATCGGCCCGGTCATCGGTCGCGACGTGAATGGGGCGCACCCGAGGATCAACACGCGCCACGCCCCGAACCAGACTGCGAACACTGGAGTCCAGTTCGGGGATCATGACGATAAGTTCCAGAGCTTCCAATGTGCTGGACAACACCGACAGCAGGGTCGGTTGAATAGTGTCAATGCCCTTGGGCACGGTGAGAATCACCGAAACAACAGGACGGGACGCGGGTTCCGAACGAACCTTGATCATGGCCGTCATCCTTTACGCAAAGCCGTCGAAGCAGATGACGGGCCTTGCGCACGGACCGTGCCAGCGCCAATACAGGCGAAAACTTGACTTTGGTCATACTTTCTTTATGACGGATTGGGGGTCGACTTGGTCATTTTGACACGCTTCGATGCTGGCCGCCGATCCACCCGCGACGCCGTGTCAAAATGACGATCAGGGAGACCCATTCGGGCGGAATCAGGCGCACGGGCGGCGCCCCGCTTGGCAACATGACCGCGTTTCCCGGCCCCGTCAGGGTCCGGGCCGCGCCATCATCAGAGCAGCCATGCGTTCCCATGTGGCCTCGTCCGGTGCCAGGGCGATATCGCCGGACCGCAGGGTGGGCACGTAGGGGGATCCGTCGATCAAACGGCCGATGCCGCCGGCCTCGGCGTGGATCAGCACCCCGGCGGCGTGGTCCCAGGGCATCAACCGTGAAAAGGCGGCGATCTGGAGAGAATTGGTGACCAGCCGCAGATAGACCTGGGCCGCGCTGCGGATGTAGCGCATGCGCCTGACGTGACCCCGCAGCGCCCGGCCGCGTGGCCCGAAGGCACAGCCCTGTACCGTCTCCAATGGTCCCATGGCCGGAACCACCCGCGCCGGACGACCGTTGACGGTGGCCCCGGCCCCCACCTCCGCCATGGCCAGGCACGCATCAAGGGGATCCAGGATCCAGCCTGCCACCGTCTCGCCCCCGATCACCAGGGCGATGATGACGCCAAAGGCCGTGTCGCCGCGGCTGAAGTTACCAGTGCCGTCCACGGGATCGACCACCCACACCGGGTTGTCCTCGCTGAGGCGATCGAGCACCGTGCGATCGGCATAGGTCGCTTCCTCCCCCACCACCACCGACCCCGGCAGCAGGTCCGGCAAACGGCGGGTGAAGGCCCGCTCGGCCTCAATGTCGGCCAGCGTAACCAAATCCTCGGCCGAGGATTTGGCGCGGATATCGCCATCGGACAGATTGCGGAAACGGGGCAGGATTTCGGTCTCCGCCACCTCGCGCAGAACCGACGCCACGGTCGCCATGCAAACGGACAGGGTCATGGGGCCTCGTTTACGCCAGCCCCGACCCGTCGGCAAGGAGAACCACGCGGGACGCTCATCCCTGATACAAGTCCCGGTCGCGATGATAGGCATCCCGCAGATCCGCCAGCCTCTGCGCCGCCGCCGGATCATACTCGGCCTGCTGCATCATCAGCCGGACAACGAAGGCGGCGAAGGCCACCGCCTCTCCCTTGCCGCGCAGGTCATGGGCTGCGGCGATCTCCTCCAGGTAGCCGTGCACCAGCCCCCGCGCCATGACGTTCAACTGCCGTTTGACCAGATGGTTCTTGCCGCGCCACTTGCGTTGCGCTTCGGTGGTGGCCATGGGCGGTGTCCCCTCCCGTTCGGCACGGCGGACCCGTGTCACACCGGCGTATCCGCCTCCCAGGGTTCGCGGGCCGGATCGGGCAGTCCCAGCCGTCGGCGCAAGCGATCGGCGTCTGGCGGATCCAGCCGCGCCCGCAGATGCACGCCGCGCTCGTCATCGACGCGATCAAGCACCTCGCCGCGACGATACACCCAGGCCAGGGTGGCGCCGTCAGCCACGTCCAGGTCCACATGCAGATCCACTCGCGTCGCCGAAAGGGTGCGGTCGATAGCGCACACCAGGGCGTTCAGGCCCTCGCCACTGACGGCGGAGACCGGCACCTGACGGTCCGGCCAGCGCACCGCCGCCCCCAGGTCGCCGCGCCCGGCCGGGTCCAGCCGGTCGATCTTGTTAAGGGCCTCGATCAAGCCGGACTCCACCGCCGTCTCCAGGCCCAGGTCACGCAACACCTGTTCCACGTCCCCCTTCTGGTCCTCGGTGTCCGGCGAGGCGATATCCCGCACATGCACGATCACATCGGCCTCCAGCACCTCCTCCAGGGTCGCCCGGAAAGCGGCCACCAGTTCATGCGGCAGGTCGGAGACGAACCCCACCGTGTCGGACAGGATCACGGAGCGCCCCGAGGGCAGGTCCAGGCCCCGCATGGTGGGATCCAGGGTGGCGAACAGCATGTCCTGGGACAGCACGTCGGCCTTGGTCAGGGCGTTGAACAGGGTGGACTTGCCAGCGTTGGTGTAGCCCACCAGGGCGACGATGGGATAGGGCACGCGCCGCCGCGCCGCCCGATGCAGGTCCCGGGTCCGCACCACCTCGTCAAGCTGACGGCGCAGGTGAGCGATGCGCTCGCCAATCAACCGGCGGTCGATCTCGATCTGCGACTCACCCGGGCCGCCGATGAACCCCAGGCCACCCCGCTGCCGCTCCAGGTGGGTCCAACTGCGCACCAGGCGGCTGCGCTGGTAGGACAAATGCGCCAGTTCCACCTGCATCTGGCCCTCGCGGGTGCGCGCCCGCTCGCCGAAGATCTCCAGGATCAGGCCGGTGCGGTCGATCACCTTACAGGACCAGGCGCGCTCCAGGTTGCGCTGCTGCACCGGCGAGAGATGGTTGTCGACGATGACAACGGCAACTGAATCGTCCCGCACCATCTCGGCCAGGCGATCCACGGCCCCGCCCCCCAGCAAGGTGGATGGGCGGGCGCGCGACACAGGCACCACCTCGGCGGCGACGATGTCCAGGTGAATGGCGCGCGCAAGACCCACCGCCTCGTCCAGCCGAACCCAGGGATCCCGGGTGCGGCCGGCCTCGCCGGCGCCCTTGATCTGTGGATGGACCACCACGGCGCGATCGGCCATCGGTGGTCCCTTGTCATGAAGCGATTGTCTGCTGGCCACGGGCTAGGTCTCGGCCGCCTCCTCCACCTTGGGCTCGAACAACTGGACCTGGGTGCTGGGCATGATGGTGGACACAGCGTGCTTGTACACAAGTTGAGTATGGCCATCACGACGCAGCAGCAAGGAAAAATTATCGAACCATGTAACGATACCCTGTAATTTTACGCCGTTGACCAAAAAAATCGTCACGGGCGTTTTGTTTTTACGGATATAGTTCAGAAACACATCCTGAACATTTTGGGATTTTTCCTGGGGCATTCCGGGCCTCCTTATTTCTATGTTATTGCTGTTCATGGGATCATGCGAAGATCACCATGTCCTGATCGTCAAGTCCTTACCATCACGTCGATACAGGCCCTGACCGTGACCGGAGTCGTCTCCCTCTCCAACGACACGAGCCAAGACAGCGTCGCCATGCACGGGCCAGAGCATCCAACAACCGTGGCCGCTGGTCTGTGTCTCACGCCCCGGGCGCGCCTCTGGAGGGCCCTCTGGCCCAGCATCCAGCACGACCGCAACCACTCAGGTCCGACCGATGACGGCCTCCACCCTGTCCATGAGGTGGTCGCCGCGCGGCGCATACACAAGAGGCGGATGCGCCGCAAACTCGTCGGTTTCCGGCGGCCACGCACGCAACAGCACCGGCGTGCAACCGGACGCGTGGGCACAAGCCATGTCTGTGGGCGTGTCGCCCACGAACCACACCCACGGCCCAGGACGCAGTGGTCCCCCTGGGACGCTGTCCAAGGCCAGGGCGACCGAGTCCGGCGCCGGTTTGTCGCGGACGGCATCGCCCGCCCCCACCTGGGCGAAGAAATAGGTCTCCCACCCCAACGCCGCCACCTCGCGGCGTAGCAAGGCGCCCGTTTTGTTGCTCACCAGGCCCATGGGGACCCCACACGCCGCCAAGCCCTTGAGTAGCGCCGGCACACCATCCAACACCGCGAGCATGTCGAGATGCACCTTCTGGAACGTCTCCAGGAAAAAGGCGGCGGCCTCCTTCCAGCGATCCCCGAACATTTCCGGGAAGGTGTCACGCATGGAGCGGCCAATGCGGCGCCTGGTTTCCTCCAGAGTCCAGGTGGGGCGCCCCATGCGTTCCATCAGCATATTGTTGACGCGATGGATGCAGGGCCACGAGTCCACCAGCGTGTTGTCCCAGTCGAACAGGATGGCGCGCGGTGCCACCAAGCCGTCGGGCACCACGCGGTCGGGAGCCGGAGGCGATGTCGCGGTTCTGGTCGCCGTCATGCCGCCAGCCAATCCCCGGCGCCCGCGCCGCGCAGGTGGTCCAGGTAGAGCGTGCGCAGCCGCGTGGCGATGCTGCCCGGCGCGCCGTTGGCCACCGGCGCCTCGTCGATGGCCACCACGGCCAACGCCAGCGACGTGGTGCTGGACACAAACGCCTCGCGCGCGGCCTTGGCCTCGGCAACCGTGAAGGGACGCTCGTCTATCGGAATGCCTTCGGCCCGCGCCAGCGCCAGCAAGGTCTCGCGGGTGATACCAGCCAGGATATCCGGTCCCAGGGGGCGCGTCACCAAGGTGCCGTTGGGCGTGACGATCCAGGCGTTGGTGGAGGTGCCTTCGGTCACCAGACCGTCGCCGTCCACCTGCCAGGCCTCGTAGGCGCCGGCCTCGCGGGCAGCCTGCTTGGCCATCACATTGGGCAGCAGCGACACCGACTTGATGTCGCGGCGTGCCCAGCGCTGGTCCGGCACCGTCACCACCCGCACGCCGGCCTCGACCACCGCCGGTCCCGGCCCCAACCCGGATCGCGCCGTCACCACCACCGACGGCGCCACCGTCTCGGGCGGAAACGGATGGTCGCGCCCCCAGACACCCCGATTGACCTGCACATAAACGATGCCGTCGCGCACCTTGTTGCGGCGCGTCACCTCGCGCAGCACCACCCCCAGGCTCCGCGGCGGCATGGGCAAGGCGATACGCAACTCCCGCAGCGACCGGCGCAGCCGCGCCATGTGCCCCGCGAGGTCCACCGGCCGCCCTCCCACCACGGCGATCACCTCGTAAACGCCGTCGGAAAACTGCAAGCCCCGGTCCTCCACGTGAACCGTGGCCTGCGCATGGGGCAGGTAAGCGCCATTGACGTAGGCGATGCGCGACATGGGTCCTCTCTCAAGAACAAACAAGCCAGTGAGGCGAGACGTCAGAAGTACTCCAGGCGGACGGAAAACATCTTCTCCACCTTCTTGATCGACCCCGAGGCGGCGAACAGCACCACCCGATCCCCCGCCTTCAGAACCGTGGTGCCGCGCGGCGTGATAACCTCGTCGCCGCGCACCACCGCCCCCAGCACCACACCGGCGGGCAGGCGGGCCTCCTTCAACGGCGGCCCCACCAGGCCGGAGGTCTCCAGGGCGTCGGCCTCGATCAGTTCGCCGAAGCCCTCGTGCAGCGAGTGGACGCTGTGGATCCGGCCCCGTCGGACATACTGCAGGATGGTCGAGACCGTCATGCTGCGGGGGTTGACCACGACGTCCACCCCCAGGGTGGCCACCAGGGGATTGTAGGTGGACTTGTTGATCAGGGTGATCGCGCGCTGACAGCCATAACGCTTGGCCAGCAGCGACGCCAGGATGTTCTTTTCATCGTCGTTGGTCACCGCCACCACGGTCTCGGTCTGATCCACCGAGGCTTCCTCCAGGATGTCCTGGTCGAGCACATCGCCGTTCAGGACCACGGTGCGGGTCAGGGTCTTGGCGACGTACTCGGCGCGGGCGCGGTCCTGCTCCACCACCTTGACCGAGACGTCGGGGAATTCCTGCTCCAGCCGTTCGGCCAAAAAAAGGCCGATGTTGCCGCCACCGAAGATGAGGATGCGCCGCGCCTCCGGCTCCTCGTGGCCGAAGGCGGCCAGGGCACGCTTCTGGTGGGCCGAGGCGCAGACGAAATAGACATCATCGCCGGGAATCATCAGGTCGTCGGCGCTGGGCACCATGGGGCGATCCTGCCGGACGATGCCGACGATGACGATGGACAGTTCCGGGAACAGCACCGAAAGCTGCCGCAACGGCGTGTTGACCACCGGCGTGTCCGGGGTACAGCGCACGCCCAGAAGCCTTACCTTGTCGCCGGCCAGGGGAATCAGGTCGATGGCCCCCGGCACGCGCAGGCGGCGGATGACCGCCTTGGCCACCTCGATCTCCGGCGAGATGGTGACGTCGATGGGCATGTTCTCGCGACTGAACAGGTTGACCCAGGCGCCCTGAAGGTATTCCTGATCCCGCACGCGCGCGATCTTGGTCGGCACGTGAAACAGGGAGTGGGCCACCTGGCAGGCGACCATGTTCACCTCGTCGGCGTGGGTCACCGCGATCAGCATTTCGGCGTCCCCGGCCCCGGCCTGGTCCAGCACCCCCGGATGGGAGGCATGCCCCACGATCGCCTGTACGTCCAGGCTGTCGGAGATCTTGCGGATCAGATCCGGGCTCTGGTCGATCACGGTGACGTCGTTGCCCTCGGAGGCCAGGTAGCGCGCGATGTTGAAGCCCACCAGGCCGGCGCCGCAGACGATGACCTTCATGATAGAGGGACCTTCATAGCCGAAGCACCCGCGCGGGACACGTCGGCGCGAATCGTCGCGCGTCCCCCGCGAGGATCCATGGTCAGGACGCGGCGTTGCCGGCGGGCGCCGGCGACTCGGCGTCCCGGCCGTTACCGCCCGCCGCGGCCGTCTGCGCGGCGCGCTCGGCCGCCAGGGTCCCGCCGGCCACACCCAGGCTCTTGAGCTTGCGATGCAGGGCCGAGCGTTCCATGCCCACGAACTCGGCGGTGCGCGAGACATTGCCGCCGAAGCGCGTGACCTGGGCCAACAGGTAGTCACGCTCGAACATTTCCCGCGCCTCACGCAAAGGCAGCGTCATGATCTCCGGCGAACGCTGCAGACGCAGGGTATCCGGCGTGACCGCGCCGATCTCGCTGGGCAGCATATCGGCGCGGATGGAATCGCGCGCCTCTCCCGGTGCCATGATCAGCAGCCAGTCGATGACGTTGCGCAACTGCCGCACGTTTCCCGGCCAGTCATACGCCTGAAGCGCGGCCATGGCATCCTCGCCGATGGGCCGGGGCACGATGCCGGCCACGCGCGCCGCCGTTTCCATGAAATGCCGCGCCAGCAGCGGGATATCCCCGCGCCGGTCGGCGAGGGACGGCACTTTCAGCGGCACCACCGCCAGACGGTAATACAGGTCCTCGCGGAAACGTCCCTGCTGGATCACGTCGTGCGGGTCGCGCTGGCTGGTGGAGATCACCCGCACATCCAGCGAGACCTTCCGGGTGCCGCCAACGTGCTCGAAGGTCTGTTCCTGAAGCACACGGACAATCTTGCCCTGGGTCTCCAGCGGCATATCGGCGATCTCGTCCAGCAGCAGGGTCCCGCCGTTGGCCTGTTCCAGCAGCCCCACCTTGCGCGGCGCGTCGAAACCCTCAACGCCCACCTCGGTGCCGAACAACTCCGTCTCCATGCGGTCGGGATGCATGGCGGCACAGTTCACGACCACGAAGGGCCGCTCGGCGCGGCGACTACGGGCATGGATCATGCGCGCCACCACTTCCTTGCCGGTGCCGGCCGGCCCAGTGATAAGCACCCGCGAGCCAGTCGGGGCCACCTTGGCAACCGCCGCGCAGAGTTGAACGATGGGCTGGCTTTCGCCCAGCAAGTCGCTTTGCACGCCCACGCGGGTGCGCAACTCGGCGTTCTCCCGCTTGAGGCGCGCGGCCTCAATGGCCCGCTCGGCGACCAGCAGCAGGCGATCCGACTTGAACGGCTTCTCGATGAAGTCATAGGCACCGTTCTTGATGGCCGCCACGGCCGTTTCGATGGTGCCATGGCCACTGATCATCACCACGGGCACGCCGGGATAGTGCCGGATCACGCGGTCCAGGATCTCCAGGCCGTCAAGCCGACTGCCCTCCAGCCAGATGTCGAGGATGACCAGGCTCGGCAGACGCTGGGAGACCGCTTCGAGGGCGCTGTCGCTGTCGGTGGCCTGGCGGCAGGTATAGCCCTCATCCTCCAGCACACCGGCCACGGCATCGCGGATGTCGCTTTCGTCGTCGACGATGAGGATGTCGTGGGGCATGGTCATGCTGACGGGGCGAAACCGCCCGCATCCCTGGTCATGGTGTCAGGACGGCGTCCAGCCTTCAGTTCAGCCTGGACCTTGAGTGTGTTCGCCAGATCGCGTTCCATCGAGTTTGGCCGTTCCCTTGTTCTCGTTCAATGCGGGCCGAAGGCTCAATCGGCGCCAGGCAGCACGCGACGCCCCCGATCTTCGGACGCGTCGTTCGCGGCCACCCCCGGCTCCACGCGGCTCTCGTCGTCGAGACGCGCGTTCGGCGCATCGGCGGCGGGATGGGCTGACCCGGGATCCCCGGACGCGCCAGACTCGGCGCGAACATCGGAGATGCCGCCAGTCCCGGCAGTCATGCCAGTCCCAGCCGGCGAGCCCGCCTCGGCGTCCATCAATCGCGGGAAGACCAGCGACACCCGAGCGCCGCCCTGGACGCCGTCGCCCAGAACCAGACCGCCGCCATGGTCCTCCAGGATCTTCTTGACGATGGCCAGACCGAGGCCCGTTCCCTTGGACCGGGTCGTTACGTAGGGCTCGGTCAGCCGGTCTCTGTCGGTGGGCGGCAATCCCTTGCCGTTATCCTCGACGACGATGACCACCACGGCGTCCCGCGCCTCCAGCGACACAACGATCTCGCCAGGGAGAGCCTGATCCTTTTCCTTTTCCCGACGGGCGTCAATCCCCTCCACCGCGTTCTTCAGCAGGTTGGTCAGGGCCTGCGTCACCTGCCGGGTATCGCAGCGCAGCCGCACCGGCGCCTCGGGAACATTCAGGCGAAAGGCGATGCGCGGGTAGGCCGTGCGCTGCAACACCACCGCCTGACGCACGATGCTCCCCAACACCTCCTGACGCATGGTGGGCGCCGGCATGCGAGCGAATGCCGAGAATTCGTCCACCATCTGGCCGATGTCGCTGACATGGCGAACGATGGTGTCCGTACACTGCACGAAGGTATCCTGATCCTGGGACAACTGACGCAGGTAGCGCCGCTTCAGGCGTTCAGCCGACAACTGAATGGGGGTCAGGGGGTTCTTGATCTCGTGTGCGATGCGTCGCGCCACGTCGGCCCAGGCGGCCATGCGTTGCGCCTGCTGCAACTCCGTTATGTCGTCAAAGGTGAGCACGAACCCCAGGATGCCGCCGTCCTCGTCGCGCTCGGCGCCCAGCCGCGCCAGCAGCGTGAGCGTGCGCCCACCATGGCGGAAGCTGACCTCGGCCTGGGCGGGGCGATCCGGGCGTGCCCGGGTCTGCGCCACCAGGTCACCGATCTTGTCCATCACCCCAGCGGCCGGCCGGCCAACCCAACCTTCCAGGTCCTCGCCCAGCAGTTCGCTGGCCGAGCGGTTGAACAGGGTCACGCGGCCATCCCGATCCAGCGCGATAACCCCCGCCGACACGCCAGCAAGCACGGTCTCGGTGAACCGGCGGCGCTCGTCCAGTTCCTGGTTGGCGTGCGTCAGACTCTTGTGCTGTGCGTCCAACTGTTCGGTCATACGGTTGAAGGCGCGCGACAGCGAGGCCACCTCGTCATTCGCCGCGATCTCCTTGACCCGCACCCGCAGATTGCCCTGGCGCACCCTGTCGGCGGCATCGATCAACGCTATGAGCGGCTGGGCCAGGCGGGTTGCCATGGCCAGGCCCACGGCCACGGCGGCCAGCAGCAGCAGCAGCGAGACCATCACGAAAATCATCGACAGCGTGAACTCGTAGCCGGAACGCCGACCCTCGAGCTCGCGGTACTCAACCACCGCCTGCTCGGTGCTCTCGATGGCCCCGAGAACATCCGGATCAACAAAGCGGCCCACATACAGGTACAGGGGCGACAGCGAGTCCAGCCGCACCAGCCCGCGCACCCGGTCGTCGTTCTCACCAGTCAGCAGGGCCACCTCGCCACCGTCGGCGCGGTCCATGGCCCAGAACGGCACCTGCTCGAACTGCAACGAGTAGATATAGCCTGCCCGGGCAATCACTTTGCCGTCCTTGGCGAAGATCACCGCCTCGGTCAAGTTTCGCAGGGACGCCTGAGTGCTCAGGAAGTTGTTGAGCAGATAGGGGTTACGGTTGATCCGCAGCCAGTCCCGGTTCAGGTCGTTGGCCATGGCCAGCACCTCGCCGGCGATGGCCTGCTGGTGCTCCTTCAGGTACGCCTGGGCGACCCGCAGGGACTCGTTGACCGCCGTCGACACACGGCTGGAGAACCAGCCCTGCACGCCAACCTGGAACATCAGCACCGAGAACACCGACGTCAGGATGGCCGGGGTGACGGCCAGTGCCCCGAATAGCACCACCATGCGCACATGCAACCGCGAGCCAGCGCCACCCGCGCGATGCGCCGCCCAAACCTTTACCAGCCGGCGGGCAACAAGAACGCCCAAGGCCAGCATGATGACCAGGTTGACGTTAAGCAGCACCAGCATCACCGACGGGTCGGTTACCTTGGGACCGAAGCCGGTCAAGGCGGCCACCGTGGCGCCGACCGAGAGCACGGCGGCCACCGCCAGCCCCCAGGTCAGCATGCGGGTCAGCCGCATGCGGCGGGCCCAAAGCCCGAATCGCAGCAGATGTCGATTGAAGGTGAGATTGGACGAACCGTTCATCTCCGCTCCGACGGCGGGGCCGTTCCGATGCGGGCGCGCAAGGACGTGGCGATTTCCATCGACCGGCGGCAACCAGACGCCCGACCCGCGCGACGGGCGCCCAACCGGTCTGGGGCTGCCGCCCCGGAGCCCTCCGAACCGCCGATCTTACCTTACGCCGCGCACCACCTGGATGTCCAATTCGCGGATTTTCTTGCGCAGGGTATTGCGATTCAAGCCCAGCAACTGCGCGGCGCGGATCTGGTTGCCCCGTGTGGCCTCCAGCGACAGACCGATCAACGGCCGCTCAACCTCCCGCAGCACCCGGTCATGCAGGCCAGCCGCCGGCAGTCCATCGGGGTGCGCCGCGAAGTGTTCCCGCAAATGGCGCTCGACCAG
>Ga0126339_10001018_pt1 | contig 17800 bp, 14 predicted proteins | sample OrbTmetagenome_2_FD_92532 | JGI IMG/M metagenome (GOLD analysis project Ga0126339, IMG submission 92532) | Coral microbial communities from Petempiche,Puerto Morelos, Mexico - Orbicella T R C metagenome | ecosystem: Host-associated > Invertebrates > Cnidaria > Coral | place: Petempiche,Puerto...
AGAAGGAGAAGGAGAAGGAGAAGGAGAAGGAGAAGGAGAAGGAGAAGGAGAAGGAGAAGGAGAAGGAGAAGGAGAAGGAGAAGGAGAAGGAGAAGGAGAAGGAGAAGGAGAAGGAGAAGAAGAAGAAGAAGAAGAAGAAGAAGAAGAAGAAAGAACAACAACAACCAAACAAAAAACAACAGCAAAACAACAACAACAACACTACAGAAAACAAACATACTTCTTTCAGGGAGTCTGATCTCCTTGAATATGGTGTTGCGTATGAGTCTGTTTTCCTCCATTGCTTCTCGTGCAAGTTGCTTTTTCAGCAATCTTGGCGAAGGCCCCTTGCCTCTTTCTTTCACAACTTCATCAACAAACACCTCTGGTGCTTCTGAGTTTGTGAATTTGTTTTTAAGAAGCGTATTGTCATTGGAATGAAGCAAAGGCCCCCCTTGACCTGAGAACGTTCTAGTTTGAGAAGTCACTGCCTCCTTAAGAATTGACGAGACAAAGTCATTCTTGGAAGAATTAACTGAATCAGTCTTTGTCACAGGTTGATGTTTCCTATTTAATCTTCCTTTGTTTTGAAGCCGTTGAAGCCTTGCAAGTTGTGGGTCTATTAAACCTTTTGACGACTTCCGTGACTTGTGCACTCCATCACCTCCTTCGCTGTGTTTCCGTTTTACCCCATGGTGACCAGGAAAGACATTGTTCGCTTTTACATCCTGGTTTGACAAGTTTTTGTCAGGTGGAACTTTGTTGTTGATTGGACCTATCAGAGGCCCTCCATTTTGGTTCATTTTATTGGGCCACCGTACAGGTGGTGTTTCCTGCTGTCTCTTTTTGTCCCTTGGAGAGCCAGGTCTATTATCCATAGGAGGTCTTTTACGTGATGGAGGACCTGCCATGGCTTCATTTACATCTGCTTCGTCAACCATCACTCGCTGGAAATTTAATGCAAAATCAATTTGCAGTTAAATGTGACAAACCAAAAGTTCCTATTATTGTTAAATGTGAGAGTTTTCCTCTAGAGTGACTATAGTCAACAATTTCAAAAATGTCTTCTTCTTGCTCTGATAAAACTGTCAGCTTTACTTGCAGTGGTTGATAAGAAGCTACATGTAAGTACATAGCTAGTCATGAAGTATTACACCTGTAAAATCTTTCAGCTCAAAGGTCAGTGTTAGAATGAAATAATCTTGATGCATTAATTCTCCAGCATGCACATGTAAACTAAGTTCTTCAAAGTTCACTCAGTATACACAAAAACAAAGTGAAGTTCAAGTTGAATGACTATATCACTGAAGATTGGGAATTTAAAACAAAGAAATTAAATCGCATAAATTAATGAAAGCTAAATTATCATTGTCAATAGGTGAGGCAAATGCTTCAGCCATTTTGATCAACAGTGAGAAGCATATGGTATAACAATAAATGGCACTTTTAAGAAGCTATTAATGATAAAAGAAAAGAATTCTTCTTTAATTTGTGACTGTACCTGATCTTTAGCCAGTTTAAAAGGATTTCCAAACATGTGCACCCTGTTCTGTCCAGGATCAACTTCACGCAAGGGACTCATTTGTCTTAGCACTTCCTGATAATTACCCATCTCTGCAATGGCTACACTGTGACGGGCATCTGTAGTGGTTAAAAATACATTCTAAAAAAATTACTTTTTTTTAGAGGGGGAGCTCATCAGCTCTCACTGGCCAGTTTTCTTCAGACCCTCAATTCCAGCTGGATAGGCTACTTTCAATATATTAAAATAATAATATTATTCAGCTTGATGGTGAGGCCCAGAGGACACAAACGTAAGAAATGAATAAACATATCATTCAATTTCCTTTGTTTGTGTCGTGTAGGCCTTGCTGTCAGGCTGAATTTTAATATGTTGAAAGTGGTCCATTGGAACATGAAAAGGCTAGTTTTTCAGGAGGGGAGAAAACCCTTGGAGCAGAGGAGGAACCAACAAACTCAACCCACATATAACACTGGACTGGACTAGAGGCTGGGTCATACTGGTGGGAGGTGAACTCTCTCACCACTCAGCCATTCTTTCTGGTTGAAAAGCAAGTGGTGCAAGTAACCAGAAATAGGGTATAGTGCCAATCTCTACTCTGCCAGGATTCTAAATAAGCACCAAGAAACTAGGGGATTAAATAGAGTAAAAAAAACTGAATAATATATTTTTTTTATATGCTTCAGATACCTAATTTGAAAGCGCTACTTCACAGCTACCCTATGCTTCACCATTCTTATTCCTTTTCCAACATGGTATGGGTACATGTATTTCTTCAGTATTTCTCTACTTTTGTCAATTTTAATTTTGATTAGTAAGGTAATTTGAAGCTAGTCTTGTAAAATGCAAAAACTGGCTAGCATAAGTCACGACTAAGCTTGCTTTTACACTGACACCAATAGATGAGAAAATGGAAAGAAATAATCACTGCTGGCAGTGAGCTGCTCCTTAAACCAGAGAGCAGAAAATCAGTGGCTGAGGAAAGGGTTGGGATGAGTCGGATCTGCAGTTACTGTAGAAATCCAAAGGTACGGAAAACTTACCTTCATCTTGTAGTCTTGTTGATGTTGCCGCTGTGTGAAAAAAGTTTATTCTCATCCTAGATACCTGATCTAAGAGCTCTTCTCGTGAAATGTCGAATGGATTTTTGTAGCTTTGTGTTCTGACATTCTAAAGTAAAAAAAGAGGAAAGTTGAGAAACGAACTATGTTGGACTATAAACGTTTGACTAGGCACTGAGTTTCTCATAACTATGTGATCTTGTGAGATATCTGCAAGCTCTGTTCATTTTGGGGGGGAAGCTACAATTTCCCTTAACATATGGATGACTTTGGAGTCTAGCTGGCACTGAAATTAATCCACCTTTCCATCACATACAACTTTACTGAGGTGTGAAATGTTTTTCAGCTGCAGCAGACAAAAAGTTGGATTATGCTTTTTGCTCTGCAGTAAGTAGAGTTATTATTGCATTGATGTACTGCCAAATTCTTATAAATAATAGAATTTATTACAACTGTAAGGATATCATGATAAAAATTTAGATCTCGTTAAAGACAGATAGAATAACAGGTCAAGTTCAATACACCAACTGAAAGGGTGTGGGGAAAAAGCCCCAAGTGACTCTTGATCATGTCAAATTCTGCTTTTCTGTACAAGGAAGTGAAAAGCAGTTTGCTGGGAGAATCTTCCAGTCTATCAGATGTCATGTAGGGTCTTTTTCCACGCACCCCTTCAACTTGAGAAAACAATTTCATCAATCAGTGACACAAGCCACTTGTTAAAAGTTCTTTTACTTCTCCCAAAATGCACAACACAAGACCTTTCACATACCAGTGGATTCTGGACAGTGTGACTCATTTTGGGAGAACTTGAAATTTTTTCCCAAAGAGCTGATATGATTGATCACAAATCTTTCCCACACTTCTACCAAGCATAACATTATTTTATTTCTTCCACAAACCTGTTTAATGTTATGAGATGACGCATTTGGAATGTTGATATCTGTCTCACTGAAAATAGTTTAAAAAAAAAACAGCAGTGATTAAATGCATTTTATTTCAAATACAGTTTAATCTTGCTATTTTGAATTCTCAGGGGAAACAAAACATTTTTCAGAATAGTAGGAGCAGAAAATGACTCAAAGGCAAATCCAAATGAAATGGTTTTGAGTTCAAAATGATGGGGAGTTCAAAAGAATCGAGTTTGAATTGGCAGGGTCCAATTGAAGTTCTACCAAAATTTCAAATTCCCTCTTGGCATTACATGAGCTAAAGATAACTACTGAATGCTTAATCATGTCTACCTCACTGGCGAGTTACCACCAATTTCAGAGATGCTACAGCTGTAAAGGGATTTTACTCAGACCTACTCAGTATGGGCATGATATTTCAGACATCATTTTCAGGGGATGAAGAGAGCAAATAAAGAGAGATGTCTAATTCACGTAGGCTATTGTTCCAAGTTTTCCCAACCTTTTAAAAATACTTTAATCACACCGCAGAAAAGGCTTTGAACCATTCAGTCGTCGTAATAATTACTATTTTATAAAAATTTCATTTTTACTCACCTTGACACTCGGTTATCATCAGTACTGGAGGAATAATTGTTGTTGTGCAGTAACTTATGGAAGTCCTGTTTCTTGGCTTTAGGCAGATGTCGTGTTGGTACACTGAAAAATGAGAATGTAGCCAAAGCAATCACAATATGTCAAAAGAAAAAAATGCACCACAGCTTGCGTAGACCCAAAAATGGGGATATTTTCCAAGCACCCTACAGTTGAATCCTGCTATCTTGATCTCTTAAGGGAAAAGAAAAATAGATTGAGATGTCAGTGCTTCAAGATAGCCATTAGCAAGTGACTGAAAAAGCATAAACAAAGGGAAAAGATTTGAGTTCCAGATAGCGGGAGTTCAAAACAACCAAATTCGAGAAAGCAGGGTTCTACAGTGATGTGAAGGTACATGACCAAAAGGCTCAGTTTCACAAGGATTGACCACACAACATTTATTCAATAATTCTTCAATAATGACTTTATTATTAATAGTAACATTATAATCAAGCAGACAGGTGACACAAGAATAACAGACACCATTAATAAATTACAGATTCATATTGTAAATTGTAGTTTACACATGCACTGCTTTTTAGGATTAAGAACAAAATAAAGAGTACAAAATATGTACACATGGCATTCAGCAATGATTGGATAAATAATAATAATTCAAGCTTGGGTCTAAAAGATTACTGCAGAAGTTGCATAATATAATTTTAAGTAAATAGCATTTCTAATTGCACAATCATAATTTTCCAGACAAGAGGCACTTTGCACAATGCAAATCAAAATATCAATAAAGCAAAATATTATACAATCACCTTTATTTCATAGTTCAATATCAATATTCTAATATTAATACTAACCTCAGTGGCCTTTGTACTGCTTCTCTAGCAGCAGGGTTTTTGCCGACAAGGGATATCAGCCTATCAGTCTCCATTTTGCTCTAAAAACAAAACCACAACAGCAACACATCAAGCACATTCCATACAGCCACCATGTCAACATTTCTGAATTTAATTTTACACAGGTTGAATTTTATATATATTGCTCTTTTCACCTCTAAACTTAAGTCATTTCTCTTGGTATAAGCATATTTTACTTCTTCATGGTGTGCTTGTGTGTACTTTTTTGGCCTTTGGTGTTGTTTTTGTTGTTATTTATTGCTTGCTATGTGTTGTGTGTGTGTGTGTGTACCGACCTAAAATTTGTATTAATACATCTGTAGACCTGGCTGCCTGCCCTTTTTAACTCTCTTGGTATTTCAGGTAGCCAGGCCCCTAACTCTAGTAATATATAACTAAAAAAAAATGTAAATTTACAAGTCCTACATCTTCTCTCTAAAGGCGGGCCTTTACATACACTGTAAGCATTTTGGCATCCTTGGGCTTCCTGGCCTCATAGTTTTGACATTTGCACAGTTATTTTTATTAATATATTGCATGGTAAAATAATAATAACTGAAAATGAAACTGAAACACTACTCTTCTGATGTTTGCCTCCCTCTCCTCCTTATCTTACACCCATTCTTGAGTCCTGGGACACGTTTCTCGAAATTCCTGAAATGTTTTCACACCCGGAGAGCCATACAAGTAGCTAGCAAATTCTCAAACATTATGACTACAGAGCGGTTTTATTCATATATTCTTAATTTGAAAAGAGGACAAGACATTTCAGGTGTACCGGTATACACTTGACTTAAAATATCTTTATGGGCCTGAAAAGTTTCTGGGGCTTCCAAGAAATGTGGCCCAGATCTTATCACAACCTTCTTTAATCTCCCTACTGTCTCTTCCTGATCCTGAAACCTCCATTCCCTTCCCACCTTGCACCCTCCCTGCTCTTTCTGATCTCACACTAGCCCTCTTGAATCTCCCTCGCTCCAGATCTCACCTGCTGCTTGACCTTCTTCAGATAATTTACAACTGTGTAACTTAGGAAAGAGTCCAAGTGATCTGGAACAATGTTTGGAGGAATGCCCATGCGGCGAAATGCATTGCGGAGAGGCTGGTCATGAAATGAAAACATAAAAATGTGTAAGTGAGTAAACAAAAATTTTAACATCAAAACAAAAACTCAACTAAACATTTTTAGTCATAATTACCCAAGAACACAACACAATGACCTCGACCAGTGTTTAAGCAGATACCACTCAATCTGTAGTACAACATGCTAAATTATACAACCACGATGTTCAACATTTAAGGGGTGTTTCCTTAATAATGACCTCAAATAATGCAAGATCATTATAAAATAATAATCAGACAGTACTACATGTACAATACTCACCCCTGCATAGTAGTTTGGCATTGTTGAAAGATAGCTTTCAAATTTCTCTTTCCACTTTGCAGTTGGTTTCATCTTGTGAACTTTAACTAGTTCATCTGAAAGAGAGTAATACACTGTTTTAATAGGCCAACTGAAGGCATTCTTCAGAAACCACTCACAATTTCTTTAAAACCCCGTATTATTTTGGGGTATTTGTGGCATTTAACCTGTAAGTTCTGCCTTAAACAATCAATCACCATTCTCTGAATTTTAGCATCAATGGAAAATAAAAAGTCTGCCATCCATATTATTTTGTTTCTTTTTTTGTTAAGTTCATCTTAATGTAACAGTCATAGTCTCTGTATTATGTTATTTTCCACATTTTCATGTGCGTAAATAGAAATTAAGTAAAAACAACGACAACAATAACACCTGTATACTGAAAAGGAAATACCACATGAGTTTACATAGGCTGATTGATGCAAACACGAGATAAAAATTTCAAGGAAATCAATGTTTATGTAAACGTAAGTTGCACAGCAGGCAAGGCTTTTTTTCAAAACTATTGCAAAGTTTCTTTAGTTGTTGCACCAAGCTATGTTAACAAGAAGCAGCATTTTATAATAAATATTTCTGTAATAAATATGTCATGATGGTGACGATTCTTTGAACCTCCTGAAAACTCGAACCAAAAGTTGTTTCCCTTCCCTCAATCAAACACTGTACATAATTTTACCCCCCAATTTCTCAAACTACCTAGTTTTTGAACCCAATTTTCGTCTCCTTTGAAGGTTTGAAAAATTGGGATTACACTAAAACTTCATACTAAAACAACTACATAACAAAGATCATCACATACCATGTATACATGACATGACCACACTTACATCAAATCACAACAAACAACGACAGTGAATGACAGATCACACATGCACAAACCAACCTCAGATGTGAAGAGGAAATATCTGGCCAACAAGACCATCATTTGCAAGGAGAAGCTGTGCGAGTCTCCTGCAGAGGTTGCAGCCAGCTTGTAAAATGTACTCAATAAACAAGAACTTACAACCAGACAAACAAATTCGACAAGGGATGGGCTGTTAAGTTTTTGGAGCACAGAAAGGTACAGTAATCCCATCTACAACACATTACCTTGAGTTTCATAAGAGTCAATAGAATGCTGATTGAACCAGAACAGACTCTTAGGTGACAAACCTAATTTTCAATCATCGACACGGCAGAGATGTTTCTCTTTTCTAAACAATCTCCAAAAGGAATGAATAGTTTTAAAGCCAGATCATCATAAATGAATGTTTCTTTTCTAGATACTTTGCTCATCTTTCAAAAAATGTAACAGCCCATCCCTCAAGACTTGCAACAAACATTGCTATTTACTGCTACAGAATCTCATGCAACATGTTAAACTGATGAAAGTGTAATTCTGATCAAACTTTGGAAACATGAAGTTTCTTAAAGTAGACAGAATCATTAGCCATTTTTCACTTCTCTGGAATCCACAGCATTAGGAAAATGACTTTAAACAGTTAACAAACATTAGCTAACAAGTTTTTCTGTGTAAACACAGTTAGTTCACAAACTGGTTTGATTTAGGAGTGCTTCTAACATACAGTCAAGAATGAAGGATAAATTATTTCTTGATTGTTCGTAATTTTCTTTTGCAAGGAAAAAAATAAATAAACAAAGCCAGAGAAGGAGCAAATGGTTCTCTTATAAACTGTTAGACATTGCCTATCAGAATCTAAATCTTATCAAAAGCTCAAAAATTTCTCATCAATTCCAGACAAAGATAAAATGGATAATGATTCCATAAAAACTCACTGTCAATGATTGCAAAAAAAAAAAATTAACATATTTACAACTTTCACTGGCAATATTCTTACCTACAATAGGAAATAGCACTGGGAAATTATATGGCATAACAAACAGATTCACTGTTTGAAGGTTACTGCTAGCCTTTAGGTAACCAAAAGGAAATCCCATATCACCAACTTTCTTGCTGCTGTTCAAAATGAATGTCTGAAAATAACAAGTAAAACCAACTTTCTCACTAAAAAGGAAAGCTAGGAAATAGAAGTTTCCCATAGACATGACTGTTCCAAACTGAATCATACAGTACGTAGAACAGATGAACACATGCATATACAGTAAGAAAATTTAAATGCACAACTGACTTGTTGGTCGAGAGTGTGTCACTATCAACAGTGTAAGACTACTTCTTCATATAAATCTATTAGCATTCTATCGAGAATGCTGTTGTCTTATTGGCTATGCTGCTCACTATCTATAATATTCTGTTGTAGATAGTTATAGTAGACTAGCAGTGCGCAGTTATTACAGGGTTCGTACTCTTTTTCAGAAACAAATTTCCAGGACTTTTCCAGGATTTCTCCAGGACTTTTCCAGGATTTTTCCAGGACTTTTCCAGGACTCTAAAATTCACATTAACCCTTTCACTCCCATTATCTTAATGTTAATTCTCCTTACTGTCTGCCATACATTTCATGTTTTTTACTTGAGTTTAACAGATTTCCAGAACTTTCCAGCACCAGTAACCCTTTTCCAGGACTTTCCAGTCCTGGAAAATGCCACAATAAAATTCCAGGACTTTCCAGGTTTTCCAGGACCCATACGAACCCTGTTATTAACAAAATGGCAGCTGATTCTTTGCATTCCTGAAGTCCATGTGAAGAGGAATTAGACAAAGTTTTAAACAACTCACAACTCATAATTTAATTGTTAAATATAAACACATCCTAGCTTCAGCTACAGCTGTCGTCATTTCTGGAAATATACTTCAATACTGGTGCTTATTCATTATTTAAGGGGTGTTGATTCAAGACACACAGGGCTTGTGATCTGCTGTGGGATTGATTTTGCCTAACTAGTTTGACCTTCTCAAAACTACCAGGATTTTCACAACAACTTCGTACATTACCAACTTACCTGCCAACAGTTTGATGGTGATTTTCTCTCCAGGATGTATTGTGTCAGCGGTGATGGTTCCAGCTCATACTTGTCAAATGGCAGATTGTCAAGGACCAATGGCTCTGAATTGTTGCATGAAAAAAACACACTGGGATGGGCATCTCGTGAAGGCTGATAAAAAACAAATCATTTAGGACGTTAATGAGCTACTAAAATTGTTCTGTGGTAAAAAAAAAAGTTCAATTTACAGTAAGCGTTCAAACTGAGGATCTATATTTATAAAAAATTATTAAGTGACTAGCATCACAAGACAACTTGAATAAAATCAAGGTACTTCCCAAGTGGATACCCTAGGGACCACAAATGTCAACTTTGGACTAAATGGTGTCCACAACAGGGAGGTTCAAGCTGTGATGAGGACTTATAAGACCATTCACCAGTGATGTGCCTGTTTCCAAAGGTTTCATTCTATTTCTGAGTATTGAAACAAGTTCTGTTTTCAAGCACTGTTTTGCTAATGTTCCTGCATAGAGGTTCCCAAACCACCAAGCATGCTTCATACTTGTAATGGATTTATCTAATCAATTTACACCCACAATGCAGGGTTCGAAAAAACTTAAATTCTGGACAGCTAACCCCTAGGACAAGTATCTCACAAATAATGATTGCCCTGGGCAAGTCTTAGCTTGCTCTTTTAATGATTTAGTTGGTAGACGACTTGCCTGATCCCTTGCCCATTGGGCAAGTGAGATGAAATGTTCCTTGCCCAGAAGTAAAATCTACCTCTGGACAACTGGGAGGCATTTTTTTGAGCCCTTAAAATGGTTACTACTCTGTAATGCAGCATTCCCTCTAAATGTTCTCCCCCTGCCATTTTGGTTATCATTGGTACATGCATGTTTCTGTTTATGTTACTGCTGCACAAATTATGTATGAAGCACTAACAATCTGAGATATAGCTAAAAGCTGACTACTAGCTAATTTCACCAGCTGAAGGGAGAGTTTATCATTGGCTGAAACTTCACTGGAGAGGTTAAAAAACCTTGGCATAATTTTGAAGGTGTACAGGCCAGAGAAGCCAGCTGAGCTTGTCAAGAAGCCACCTTTGTTTTATCTCAGCTACATCCCTAAACCTTTGAGATCTAAACCTTTAAGATGCAAGAAAATGATTACCAGTATTTGCATTGATGGATCTGGCCAGAATGATTCTGGTACAGGCCAGTGACCAGATGGTGGAGAGCTTTTGATATAAATCATTCGGCGGCAACTCATCCATGCTGTAGTCTGCGCACTTGGTGGCACTGGGGAGGATGTTGTTGATCTTGTCATTCCCATACTACCAAGAGCATCATCAGGCTGCAAGCTGTTTGATGGTGCTGGAGCTATGCTATCTCCAGCCTGTTGACATCTACAGATAGGTGGAAAAAAACTTCTTATTATACACTGTACTTGGTAAAAACAGTCTAAATTATAGAGCTTACCTGTAATCGAAAGTTGATATTCAAAAGATGCGATAACTACAAAAATGAGTTCACATACATGTAGAGAGATTACAATTCAGTGCCACAGAGATTAGTTAGAGTTTGCAAACTTGACATCTAGACATGTATGTACAGTCTAAGTTTGAAAGATACTGCAGACTTCATATACAAATAACAATTACAGATCAGTCAACAGACTACAGAGTAAGAAATACCATTAATTACAGCACCAACTCTTACTAGAGTGACAGACAGCGTTTAAGCACAGTCTAAAATAAAACACTTCATTCCGAGAGACAAACCTTGCTAATGACCCTTCTATCTTCACATGATTTTCCTCATTATTAAATGAGTTCTTGTCTTTTATTTCATCTTTGACATAGTCTACATTGTTCATGACATGGTTATGAATCAAGAGGGGAGGAGTTGGAGAATCAGTCTCTCGTGCCTCCATTATATTGTTCTTTACAACTAAAAAAAGTGAAAATAAAACAAAATAAAATAAAGTAAGAAAATTTCAGCCATAAAATGACAAAACACTTCCATCTGAAATACCAAAATGAAATGCCAAAATAAAGGACTTGAAAAAAAAAAAACTTGAATTCCACCTTGCCCTGGGCAAGTTTTTGTTTACTCCTTTTCTACTTTAGATGGCAGGAGACTTGCCTAATCCCTTGTCCACTGGGCAACTGAGAGTGAAAAGCTACTTGCCCAGCAGGAAAATCTACTTGTCTCGGACGACTGAGCGGCACTTCCAAGACCTACAAATAGCTAACTACAGAGAAAATCTCAAAGTAGTCAATTTAAAGTACAGACAAGTTATAAATGCTGTAAAGTGTATTTTAGAATAAAATTATTGTGCTATTGATTTCTGTTAAATGCACAAATTTGCAAAAAATTAATCTTTTGCAAAAATATTTTTTATATTTTAATTTTATCTAGATATTGAAAAATTGTAATGATTGGTGTGGGCAGTGAAAATTAGCCAAATCGTATGAAGTGAAAGGACAGACATCTGACTTCAATAGTTGACTGTGTGATGTTTGGTACTTGCTGATTTGGAAGCAAAGATTGTTACTCTACCTTCAGGGGGTGGTGGTGGGGGATTATTGGCTCCACCAATCTTCTCGAAGTTAATTACCACACCACACTGGACTTTTTGCACAAGAGATTCTAAAGCTTGTCCCAAAGACTTTGATGACGTAACCTTATAACATCGCCCTGAAAATAAACATGAATCATGACCAGAGACAAGTTTAAATTTCTATCAAGAAAATTGCATCTTTGAATAATCAAAAATGATTAAGAAAAAAAAAAATCCTAAAAGGTGATGTTACCTCCTGTGACTTCACACATGGCAGCAATGGCAGGTTCATTGCTTTGTATTCCGATCTTTCCTGGCATGGAACTTCTGGTTCCAGGCATGCGTAATATGATGGAAAACAATCTCTGATCCCAACGAAATGGTTCTGTTGTCAGTTCATGTCCTGGCAACATCGTATGCATGGGCAAATGAAGCTAAAAAAAGAAAATTAATCAATCATATAAAATTTTATCACTTACAGTGCTTTTTATTTCCTTCACAGTAACAAACTGGATTACTTTTCAATGTCTATTCTCTATTAACCAATCTATTGATCAAGTCAAAGTTACAAGAACTCCATTTCCTTAGATTGACTAACCCAACCACTAAAAAGTAGGTTGTAACTAGTTATGGCTTAGTAAACAGCAACACCTCATCAACTGTACAACAGTGACTGCAAAGCATGTGCATTTCTACCAAATAAGGGAAAAAATCTCCCTTAGATTTTCAAGTGTAGAACTTATCATATTTGACTACAACATTATCCAAAACAGAAACTAAAAGCTTGCAGAGGAAAATAAATCAGAAAACCTCCCACCATAAATTAAAAAAAAAAACACCAACAGGCCATGTCATACCTATATTAAAATTTATTAGCTTTTGATATACCTGTGACTAATCAATTCTATTAATTACCTCATCCTGTATTCCACCTTGACCTGAAAGTTTGCTGCCATCAGTAATACAAATTACCATCGCTGGCTCAACATAGAAAGGATTTCGTCCCTGTAATAACAGAAAGTCAAATTTTCAGCGCTAGTGAGTTATATAATTCATTGTTGGCTACCATAAAGTCATCCTGATATTTCTCAATTTAATACAGGTCTCCATTACCCATAAATATCCCTGTAAATCTTGTAAATTCATGTATACCTAACCCAGGTATACCCCGGTAACCCAATCATGATTTGCTCCAATTCAACTTTTTACGCAAATTACAGTACATATCTTACCATTCCGTAGTTATCTATTCCAGAGTGCAGACGATACAAATTCAAAAGATCGAAAGCTTCTTTCAATGAAGTCCCTAATGTTGACAGTCCAGTTGCTTGGAGATTCTTTAGTTCATTCATGAAAGTTACTTGATTTTCTCGCCAACCAGCCTTGCAAAAAAAAAAAAAAAGTTTTTAATAATATATCAACCTCATAAATAATAATATTGCACAAGTTAAAAAAGGATTGTTATGTTTGGCTGATGTCATACATCTTGAAATTAGTGACAGACTAATTGAAGAGTTGGCTATATAGGCTCAAAATTCTAAGCAGGAAATAAGCCTGCGACCAGTTTTAGGACAAATGATAAGAACAACGTGTTAAAATATATTTCTAAATGCAATTTTACTTTTTTTCTTTTCTAATGGGACACTGAAAACACCAATCTAAGAACATAATCTAGCCTTTGGAGTCAATATAAACAATTATATGTTTACAACATAATCGCTTCAAAACAATACCCATAATTCCTTTAGGGTCGTAAACATGACTGAACAAAGTCACAAAAGACACGAAAAATTCCGGTAAATTAACAACAACAATCTTCCAAGGCTTGAAATGCATTTTTTCCGGAGATAAATTTCCTTCATGTGCGATTTCTTTGCGCTGACACGAGCCGTCCGAGGTACAATACGGTCCAACGATCTCGGCGATGGGAGCTTCATTGCTGCTCACAATAGGGCCATACCTTTATTGCTCCTGGCGGCTCCTCTAACGTCACCAACATATATCGATCAGTTCGACTCGCCTGATCTCGCTGACGAAACTAAACAAGACAAATTTTACGGGTCAGGCAAATAAAACAACTGTCATTCTAAGCCTCAGATTGAACAGAGGGCAAACTCATTACCTTTGTAAAGGTTTCCACGGCATTTTTCGCGACGTCAAGCAACGTAGTGCCTATAGACGTTCTCTGGTTCATAGACGCAGAGGTATCGACAACGAAAACAAATATTACCATGTTCTTGGTAGAACTCTTACACATTGATTTATGGGTTTAAATGAAATGAAACTTCTTTCGTTTACGAGAACTACCGCGTACTTTTTCCCTTTTCATTATGGCGCCCTCACTCAGAGCTGCTTCGGGGCGCAGCTCAAGCGCCTCCACGATGTGGCGACACCACGTGACCTCGGATATACCATAATCCTCCACTGACGACAGTTTGCCGTAAATATCTTTTGTTCTCCAGAAACGTGGTGCGAAGTCGAAATAAGTTGACGAAATTGTGATTTGCAAAGGTTTGCACGTCTTCTATTTGTGTTGTAGCCTAAGATAATTTATTTTTTGTGTTGGTAATTCAGATCGTTCATTCTCAAAACGGTGTATCTTGTTTTCTCTTCTAGCTAAGTAGCGATTGATTTTGACTTTTTGTTAGAAGGATGTTCACCCGGATATTCAATGTCAGGTTTTTACACGACGAGTTTCACGATGTTGCAGGAAATAAAAGATGTTTAAACTAGCTAAGTTTGTAGTGGCGGCTCGCCTGTGGGACATCATTGTGGAAACCTCTCGTTCTAAAGTCAATTTAAACTTAGACATTTTATATCGTGTGTTAAGTTTACAAATTCGATTCAGAAGACATCCATTTCCTCGTGTATAATTAACAAGATGGTGAGCTCAAATGTGAAACTTCAGACAACTTTCGTGAGCTTATAGTTCTACAGATCTACTGATTTAACGTCAGCCAGGTATTGTTTTGACCCCCCTCAGTTCTAACCTGTAGCAAATACGTTTTACTGATTTTGAATTGTATGTAAACAGTGGCCATCAGAAAGTGAATATATTTTACCAGCTGTTCCATCAATCTGTTATCAACAAGAGACCTACAACTGCAGCACGCAAACGTTAAAGATGCTATTATTTAACCGGAACGTCATCTGTGATGATGATCCTACTTCTCCTCGCTATGTGATTAGAAATTCAATTTGGTAGGTGAAGAGAATTAAAAATCTGATCTTTCCCAGGAAATAAGTATTGACTTTATAAACAGAGAAATTATCTCGGAGAATCATTCTTGTCTTCAGAGGCCTTTTAATATGGTATTACTCTATCTAATGGCTAACAAGCTAAGGGTATTCTATGTAAATGTGAACAAATATGTATTGAAAGCTTTACCTTCAAAACATCGAGAAAATTTTAATATTGGTTCATTTCAATATTTTTATAATTTGCGTGAAGCTGACTCTGGGTTAATGGCTCTTGCACAATGGGAAAATATATACCAGCTGAAGTTACGAAATATGCCTGCATCACAATGAGATTGTTACAAAGGTTTCTAGGAAGGTATGATTGATTTGTCTTTGTTTGCACAAGTAAACCTGAAGCTGAATGTAAACTCTCTACAAACTTAGGAGTGGTTTATATCCTTCAAGTTCTTTTGAAGGGAGAGAAAAGAAGGCCTTAACCCATTGACTCACAAACTGACCCGTTCTCAACCCCAGAGTGTTGTAAGTGTTATGATGTGACCAAGAGAAAGTCAACCTGGAAAGCTAAACTGGGTTGCCCAGAGTTGTACGTAACTCGCTTAATGAAGCAACTTCACCTAGGACTGGTTAATTTAGCACATTGAAACTATTACGAGAAATTTTTACTCTAATATTTTATTATTTTTTGTCTTTTCAATTGCACACCTTGCACAAGGCAAAGGTTGAACACTAACAAAACATTTTCATACAAGTCATTGATAATAAATAGCTGAAATTATAAAATTGATATTCACAAATATAGATCTACAACAACCTGTTATTAGCATCAGTGAGCTTATTAAGAGAATACCAAAGTAGTTTCAACTGTTGAAACTAAATTTCCAAGTAAATAAATTAAAAAACATTCTCTTAATAACCAGTTATGTACATCTGAGATCTTATGTGACACCTAGTTGAATGAACAACAACACTTGCCCCTGGTATACATTTCTTTGGGGTCCTATATTTTTATGAGTTTGTAACAGATTCTTATGAAACTTTGAGGATTTACTAAATTCGGAATAATAAATTGAACTATGGAGGTGATTTCTGTCTATTTGAAAATTACAAAAAAAATTATTGATATTGTGTGACATCAGTAAAAAGGTACATTACTTTTTACAGTTTTATAAAAAACACACAGTACAAAACTTTTCCAAAACTTAAGAATCCCAAATTTTACTAAATATGTAAGAAAAAAAGTCATCGTTGTTCTCAGAGAAAAAAAAAAAATTGTTCATAACTAGTTATTGCACAGTAACTTAATTTGATCCTGCAAACATTGAAGTCAGCATCATCTTTCTCGGCGTATTGGCGGCCTTTTGGGTTGGACAGCTTGTGGTCTGCGTTTGATATAAAACTCCCATTCAGACCAGACTCCACTGAAATGAGTGGCCCTGAAAAATAAAAATAAAAATTTAAATGATTTTATACATTAATTCAAATAAACTTGGACATTTGGGGATAGGTAAATATTTATGAAAATAAAATGAATGAAGATTACATTGTAGAGGCTGCCCTATGCAGATGTATTGTCACAAAGTCTGCTTTTTTATGAATAATTTATCTTCATGTTTGGTTCATAATAAAACCTCCCTGGAATCAATAGTTTGTATAGTTTTCATATATTTTGAAGGGTTGTGGGCAAACGGTACAAGTCAGATGACTGAAGCCTATCAAAGGCTAATTCACAGGTCACCCAAGCGTAATATAAGAGTTTGTATGGAGAACTGTGGCTAAAATAAAAGAGTTTGTATGGAGATCAGGAGTTGACATTAAATTCGTTCAATGTATGGGTAATTTACTGAATAAAGACTCTTGAACATTCAATGGTGTCATTTTTTCTCATCCTGGAGAGTTTAAATGAGACTTGAGCGAATTTTGAAATATTTGTCCAACGGTACACCATAGGACAACATTTTCAAAATTTGCTCAAATCTCATTTAAACTCTCCAGGATGAGAAAAAATGACACCATTGAAGGTTCAAGAGTCTTAATTTGGTAGATTACCCATACATTGAACGAATTTTAATGCCAACTCCTGATCTCCATACAAACTCCTATATTTTAGTCACAGTTCTCCATACAAACTCTTATATTACGCTTGCGTGACCTGTGGTTAATTGTGACGTGATGCGGCATTACGTCATGTGTAGTTAATTTCAGTGGTGCCGTGAATAATGAATTAATTGTACATTAGGTCCTGGGTGCTGGGGCGTATATAACTCTTTTCGAAATTTCTTAGAAGTGGTTTTGAAGAGCTTGTTAAATTCGTACGTTCAGAAATGCATTACAGGAAACGCCATTTACTTCCTCATTAACTCTGATTTCCTGCCCTGAATATCCAAAAAAAAAAAAAAAAAAGCGAAAGTAGGCACTTTCAGTTTCTTTTTCATTTACTAGCTCTCTATGTTCACACATGGAATTGTTTTGTGATCTAAGCAAGCTGTGTATTAATTTTTTTCGCTTGGTGACCCATTTGCGTTTGTTCCTTAGCAACTCAAGTACATCTTTTGTTTGACGTAATGCAAAGAAAAATCAGCCCGATCGTTAATTCACTTGTTGTTTCAGCAAAATCTGCAAGAGTGCACGAAATAATATGTTGACTTTTTTATATTCATACGTCTCCAAACCGCAAAGCGCGACGATAAGAAAACCAATTCTAAACGCTTTTAGGTGCATGAAATTAAATCTACATATATGTGCACAGGGGATTCTGCGGTATTAGATAACTA
>Ga0126339_10001019_pt1 | contig 17799 bp, 6 predicted proteins | sample OrbTmetagenome_2_FD_92532 | JGI IMG/M metagenome (GOLD analysis project Ga0126339, IMG submission 92532) | Coral microbial communities from Petempiche,Puerto Morelos, Mexico - Orbicella T R C metagenome | ecosystem: Host-associated > Invertebrates > Cnidaria > Coral | place: Petempiche,Puerto...
AATAATAATAATAAATGCATTTTTTACCCTGCTAGCAGAGTATCTAGATTGAAATAATGTCCATGGTTATATTCTTGTCCAAGGGATTTAGGGTGTTTTTAATGAGATTAGTTGACAAAAATCTTGTATTATAGCCCCAAAGGCCATGAAGATGTAGTTGATTTTAAACATCTATTTGTTTGTTTGTTTGTTTATTTGCTGAGCAAGTGTCCTGGTTTACCGTGCTACTAGCTACAGTCCAACTAGCAGGGTAGCAGTTTTTTTTTTATACAAGACCCTCTATCTCAATGACAGTTTTCAGTATGTCTGCTCCAGTGTGGCAAGATAAAAGAAGAAGGCAGTGAAAAATTTTGAATTAAACTTTATTCTCATTAAAAGTCACCCCGTGGACAACAATGCTTTCTTGCCATTTTTGTTCCTTGATTTGTAGTTTCCCTAAAATTAGCTGCTTTTAAAGACCAAAACCCTTAAATCTATTTTTAAAGTTCAGTTTCTGTTTTTGTTTCTATTTTAATCTCGGGCAATACCCTGAAAAATACTTCAGGGGTTCACTTGTCAGAACCCCCAGGGGAAAGAATACAAAACAAAGCAGGGATGTATGTACTATGGGCTTTCACTGGTATTTGTCATTATTATTATTATTTTTTTTGGACAAAGCTGTGTTCTTACGGGGTTTTAGTTCTTTTAAGACTTCTGGCGTGATTTTCAACCCTTTGGGTCTGTTTTTGCGCCGAGTACTTGGCGTGCAGATTTATAAAATAATTGACGATCACTTCTGCCTCCTGGTGACGCAAAATTAACGAGAGAATTGTTTTTTAGCCTTCAGAATGTTTCAGTCTTAAATCGTTGTCTCTGATGACAATGCCCCTTATCGTAAATTATAAAACATGTTGCGATACACATACACCCACGCATCACGCACGACTAGTACTGGTAGAAAGTAACATTGTACAAATACTGTCAAGAGATAAGCTTATAAATTTGTAACAGCTGAAATCTTCGTATTAGAATCCTCGTTAGAATGAAAAATATATATATTTCTTGTTCTTTAGAATAACTTCGATTAAATGGATCTAAACATAGCATCGACTTCAAAATATTATTGTACTTACAGTTTTCTGTTTATTATTACCATTATTTCCGGTTCGCTAGAAATTTCTAGATGTTTCGCAAGGCAACGACGGTTGAAAATGGGCGAGGAGTTTCGCAACGAATAGGAAGTGTAAAAAGGTTGCATCGCTTTGATAGGTAAAGTTTTGGGAAATGAGGGTACCATTAGCTGGAGCGGAAGCACAGGACATCTTTCTCATCTTTCATCTTTGTCTATTCGAGATGAACTGTCTGATAGATAGTCGCTACGCTTCTGTCGCAGATCAAAATAGTGTCTCAATATATATTTACGGAAACTTATCGCACGTACAAAGGCCGTTGTTTATGAAAAGCTTTTGAAATGGACTACACGTGTTTGTTAGTGAGTAATTGTCCACAAATTTTATTGTTTAGGTTTACGCATATTTTTAATATTTATTCACACCTCTCGATCAATCTAGAAAGACACGAACTGAAATTTTACTTCCGGTAAGCAAATCAAAAGCAAACGAAACTGTGATATTTTTAGACTGTTATAAACTTGAATTGATCACAGGATATGTGCATGCAAATGGTTCGTCATGATCACTCTAAGTGACGAGGAACTTCCCAAAGCGTTAATTATTGACTTTGTGCAACATTTTGTGGAAAACCGACTTAACTTCCGTCACGTTTCAACCACCAAAATAAGTTTTACGCCCAAATTCCACTTGCTACACGTCATCATGGCCTCATTTACATTTGATGAAGTCACAGTTTTCGTAATTCAATAGGTTTTGATGGTCGTGAACCTTGTTCGTCGCTCCGTCTGTTATAATCAGCGTACAAATTATTAACGGCCGTAAAAGTGTTTATACCTTCGATAGGAATTCTGATACTCAGCGAATGTTTTGTTCCAGGTAAGTCCACTTGTCTCGTCGTATTCGACGCGTCGTTTTATATGTGTGTACGAGTCGGTGATGTCATTTCCCTCGTTGAATAGTGAATCTGTGACCTCCGGTAAATTGCTTACTCAATATTTCTATCCAGAAAAAAAGAAACGCAGAGTTTGCTTCTATAGTTCGTTGCTGCTGTTGTAAAGATTTCGTTCTTATTTGTGAACGAAAGTACTTACACAGGTGGTCAAAAGCTTATGATGGTCGCATCTCGTAAGCGTCCCTACAGTCTAAAGAAAATTTTTCTCTATCGTTGGACTGATCTGACGTAAGCGAAGTGTCTGAAAAGACTTAAAGGCTGTATTAAAGGCTTCTTGCTGCACTGTAAAGAACAAAGCTTTGCCGTTAGAATTGTGAAGCGAAAGCCAATTAAGCAGAATTTTTTCTTCCTTAGAAGTGATTGAAGCAGTATCGACCTTTGATATTCCTACTCGTACTCGTGACACACTGAGTGCTTACCACGTCGTACAAAAGAGGCTAGATTTTCGCGGGAGGTGCTACAATGAAGAGGTTAATTACCCTTATTGAAATCCAATCACTGTAGTATTTTTTAGCGCGGTTATGAAATCCGTTAAGCCGATGGATTTGTCAAAATTCGATCTTCCATGACAGTGCCCTCGCGTAAGCTTTGTGCATGCTTAAGTGATTTTTTTGTCGATCTACAGACAGTGTACCAAGCATTTACGATCAAGTCGTGTCTGGAAGCTCTACAAAATGAATACATAAATCAATACAGTTTCTTTTTAGGGGCCAATAACTGTTTTATTCGTAGCGTGTTCAGTCCTCAATTAATTTTTGCGCACGTGAAAACCACTTTCTTACTTAAAGTTTTTGTCAGATGAAATTCTTTTAAAACTCATTTCAATATTACACGATTTGCATACATGTAAGGATTAATATCGCATAACTGTTACAAGCAAAGATAAGGTCTTTGTTCAGAATAGTAAGTAATATTACTGGGAATGCATCTAAGGAATCGAGTAAACCACTGAGATGTGGTTAATTATCTAGTTTGGAGATCATATTGCAGAGTTATGAAAATTTACCAGACAAGTTAAAAATTATTCACCATAAATTAAAAGATGGAACAGTGGAACTATGCAGTAGTTCTCAAATTATTATTAAGGAAGCTCTCTCTTTCTCCTGTAGCTTGTTTCCTACATACATCCTTTTCAGGAATGATATTAAATTTCCATTTAGTCTTTTCATTTTCTGTTCCTGAAACTTAAGACTTCTGTACAGCATTGCATGACATCTGTTCCTTCAGCAAACACATTTGCTTTCGTGATTTTAAGCTTCAGCAAGTGCATAAAGATGACGCAGTATTCAAATCTTGTACTTGACAATTGAGGACATCATTTTCTCAATCAATAGTTACTTCAGATGTCATTACTTACTGTAATATAAATAATAGCTAGTAAATAATTATTATGCTACTTACATATTGTCATGAAATATATCTGAAAATGCCTATATATAGCTGAAAAAAGAGTCATTTGCTATTAGTACATTTCTTTCTTTTTGCTATTTTGAAAACTGTCTGAAACTTCTTAAAATGCTTGTACTCTAGGGGGTAAAAATGCGATATCATTTTTCTGTTGGACAATATTCCACAAAAATATTATTCAGAGTGAAAAAGGAAAAAGTTCTCTCTATATTAGGCAATTCTATTTATAGCCAACATCAGTGGGAACATACATATTAAACTATATATGTTATATATGTACAGTATTACTATAGTTACTGTACCTGACAGATTGCAAAATAAATCAGTGATGGCTTCCTTCAACCTCAGCTGGTACTATCAGCTATCGTTCAACCATATCTAGAATGTATACAGTCATTCATGTGACTGAATCACATGTGTGAGGATATTTGGTCAAAGTATAGCACACATTGAGTTCTTGGGAGGATATCTTTTTCAGCATTTTGCCCACATGCTTTGTAAAGAAAAAAAGCTGTGTTCCTGATAAAGTGCCAATTTGACTCAGTTTGTTATGGAAAGAACCGAGCACAACCCCATGTAAGAACCCAGGCTAAGCCCCAATTGCGCTGAACTAAAGAGTTCACCACCACCTAGTGCAGTTGAGTTGGTGCTTAATTCTTATTGTTAAGTTTTCTTACAAAAGTTAAAGGCAACAGTGAACGTTGTCAAGGACATTGATTTTATCGCTGACATTGGAATTGGTACACTGTTAGTAATAATTCACAAATTGCAATGGATGGTTATTGTACATACTTGTATCAGTAGGAGCTGTATCTCATTTTATTGATCCCAGGGCTGTAGCCGGAAAAAAGTAATGACTAAGGCAATGTCTGTGGTTAAGTTCTTTTCCTTTAGGTTTTTAGCAGTGTTTCACTTTCCTCCTTCAAAAAGAAAAACAATAAAAATGCAAATGGTTGGCCTCGTACTGGCTATGGCTGTGAATCCACAGCTGTACTATCTGAGGTGCTGATAAGAAGTACTGATAGTTACATGCAGTGAAGAACACTGTAGCAATTTTATAGTTCACTGTACATGTAAAATCAAGCTAGAGTCACAATATATATTGTTCATTTGATTCATAACTGTCACATACAACATCACATGAGTGAAGCATGGGATTTAATGTCTGTTAAGAATCACATGTAAATCATCCAAGCTGGTTATTTTAACTTTACTTGTGATGTGTTGTGTTTGATCATGATGCAGTGAGACCTTTTTAATTTTAGCTTTAACGAGGTTTGTACATGTACATGTACATAAAATATGGTACTGAAATCCATTTATAATCTTTTTCATTACAAAATTTCCAATTCAGTCGCTAAATAATTATTATATTTTCCAAATTAGCTGTGAGGACCATATATGTCATGAGACAGAGTATTGCATAATTATATTGGTATGTTACTGGTATTTTTCTATGAACTATTTTTCCCTGAACTCAAAATCTGCAATCTGGCTTGGTGTGCTTATATTTTTCTGATTAATTTGATCATATCAATGGAATTTCTATATTTGAGATGTCAGTGATACATCTGCACATTGGATTACAGTGACCAACGTTGTTATGTGCTGTGATGTTGTGTGATGCAATTATAAATTAAGCAATATCCTTACCCCTCTCAGGAAACTCTATTTTTAAATAGACTCTTGATGTGCCAGCATTAGATAATGTGCAAAGTTTGGTGTGCTTTTTTCTTGTTTCTTTTGATCTGTTACTCGACATCTGTTACCTTTGTTGGTAATGCTAATGACGAATCTATCTTAAACTGTCAGGGTGAACAAGATTCATCTGAAATAGCATTTAAATATTCCTGTCTCATTTAATATTGCAGATCAAGGCCAAATATGAAATAAACCATATACTAGTTAACAATGCTAAGCTGGTGAGATTGGTGCTGCTGACAGAGAATTAAACCAAGGAACCTCGATTATTCAAGTTAAAGGAACTTTTTATGCCAGAAAGTACAGAGGACAAAGCAGAAAGAACTGCTGCTGACATCATGACTTGTAATGGTGTAGAACAATCGAGTACCAAACATTTAACCATGGCTAACAATACTGAGACATTTACAAAAAAGAAGGAAAAAGAGAACTACAGTGACGCAAAGATGCATAATCTCACTGAATGCTGCAGGTGAGTGACGTGAAACAACAGTGATTTCTAGCCTGTTTTATAAAGTTAATCATAATTTTTTTTATTGGCCAACTGTTGCCGATTTTTGTGTATTCCCTTTGAGCATAACGTAATTTAATAATAAGCCAGCTAAGATCACAGTTCTCTTCTGCTAAAAAGTAATATGATCTAATAATAACGTAGGTTTCAATGATCTTCTCATCGACGTGAATAGGGCATTTTTTAAAATATGAAATGACAAAATGAAGAAATGGCGTTATGGTTAGCCTAAATAGTGCTCAGGTTAGCCTAAATATCACTGATTCGACAATGGTTAGCTCTCAGTAACAATTATTATTGTAAGGGTCAACCCTGACAGACACCCATATCCCACATTGACTCTTATCCATAGTGTCATTTCATCATTTTGCCATTTTACCATTTCATGGTTGGAGTGAATAAACACTTATTAGCTAGTATTGTGAATAACTTGCTTTTCCTGTCGGGACTCCAAACACATTAAGAATTTATTATAGATTTTGCATTTGTTAGTGTGCTATACTGTTGAACCTCCTTTTGTCCTTTTGTGACCACCCATTTTGTCCAACTGAAATGGCCTCCTGTTGGAACTGGTTGCTAGAAATGTTTCACTTAAATCAGTAAATTTGATGCACGTTTTCACATGGTCATTTAAAGGCGCCTGCAGTGTACTCAAATTCATGCAGCCAAGTCATTTTGCAAATCTGAACATTTTCCCTTCAGATAAAAGGAAACCAGAAAATAGGAACTAATATGCTGTCCCAAAAAATATCAAAATACTCTTCAATGTGCAGGTTTAGCCTCAGATAGACAGAGAAATTATTTCACTCTCATTGTTCTGGTTGCAAAATGGTTTTTAGAGTACATGTGGTCACATGTAGCTAGCTTGCACTTATGTGCTGCATTTTTTGGAACTAAAGAAACCTAAAATCTTTCTTCTGAGGCTCATGTAAACTAGGTGACAGATAAATCACAAACAGAGGAAAAACAAGTGTGCACTCTCTAGTACTTTTCCCCTGAATTCACTGTCTAATTAATATGCAGATTTTAGTTTCGAGAAGTTGTTGTATGGCATATGCAGTTCATGCCAAGACCAAGGGGCATTGTAAATGATTATATCCTGAATTCAAGGCTCAATCTGCTGTTTAAAAAATTATGGTAAGGCAGACGATCAACAAGAGGAAGTCAGAGTAATTGAAATTATTTTTTTTTCGAGCATCTCAGCAGTATTGAATGCTGAACTGCAGATTTTCACATTACCAACCCTGAGTTACAGACCACTCACATCCCCTTGATTGAAACATTAGGTTTTGGTTCATTTTAAACTATGCAGGCTATGTCGAGTTACAAAAAAACCGCGACATGGATGGAACAAAAAGGGCGTATGGATTCAGACAATTAAAGCTATCAATTTGAGGAACTGTAACAGTTGTCCTTGCTCTTGAGTATGAACCAGAAATTTGAAAGGATTTTTTACTCTGTATATTTTCATGATTTCAAAATTTGTGCGTTTGCACAATATAATTTTGGCAGGTTTTTTAAACGAAAAAAATAAATAAGATACAATAAAAATGTTATTTGCCGGCAGGAGGCCTGTGTCAAGCAAAACCTTATCCTTGGCCTTGAATCAGGTCCTTTGCCTATGGCCTCAGGCTGTATTCAAGACCTTGGCAAAGTATTTCTCAGTATGGACCTCCTGCTGGCAAATATATCTCACAACTTGAAGAAGCATCCTGTCTGCATTTTTAGGGTAGTTTTTAAATGTCTGTAAATAAAATAAAACAAATCAATTCTAAAGCAATTATTTTTTTTCCTTGACATCATTGAATCTGTTGTTGTTTTGGTGATTTGAAAAATGCAGCCAAATATTTTCCCATATCAAAACAGCGTGAAGCCTAAAAATGAAAATAGGCCCTTTCAGCAATTGAATGGGTAAGAATGGGGATAACTGAGTTTTATTTTGTTGCACTAAAATGTAATATCAGCATTTTAGTTTAAAACGACGTTTTTAAAGTTCTGTTGATTTGTTGATCAAAGCTACACTTTTGCATAAAAAAATTTATAGAGGTTCAACTGAATATAATAATGTGTGGTTTAGTTGTTTAGTGGAGTAAATGGCTTAAAACGGAACCAGTTCCACAACTGGTACAGTCTGTAATGTGACACAAATGGATTTTTCGTGTGCATATCGTGTAGCCAGGCATGCAAATCTCATTTTTGTTTGCAACATACAACTTTTTGTCTAAGCTTGTGTTATTGTTTCAGAGGTACACTGGGCTAATTTTCAATAATTTTGTCAGTGTATGAATGCACAGTAAATAACGTGCACATGATTCCTCACTTGTTTTCTTTTGCTTCAATTGCCCAGGAATACATGTGGGTGTTCCAAACACCTGTTTCATTTTGACTCCAATCTGGAACTGAATTGGCTTCAAGTTCCAAACTGCTGTTGTCCCACCCCCTCTGAGTACCCATGTAGTCATCTGTCTATGGACTATGGATATAGAGTTTCATGTATCGAAAACTTCTCGTCAACTGTGAGACAAATAGAGGATAGGCAGGTGTTGCCCCTCATTGAACCCCCGTCCCCCCTTCCCTGCTGTTTGGCTGCTTGACTGCAAAGGCAATGAAAAAGCATGGCAACACCATTGTTACCCTTTTGAGAGAAAAAGAGACCGCATAATTTTATTTCCCTACACTAACAATAATCTGTGATTTTCTTTCCTCAGAATGTGGATGTGCTCTCACTGTAGCAAGAGCTTCGCCTCCTCGCGTGCGCTCAAGATCCATGAAGTCAAACAGCACGAGAATGCTGCGCGCCACGTGCTCAAGTGCGGCACGTGCCACGAGGAGTTCGAACACGCGAATCTGCTTCACATCCACATGCGGGTTCATCACAATGTAAAGGTGCGCTGTCCACGGTGCAAAGACATATTCGAGCACCCGAACGTCTTGAAACTTCACATCAAAGCGCACCACTCTGAACCGGTTTGCGTTGCCTGTGGGCTGAAATTTGACCACGACAAGCTTCTACGCTTGCATATGGAGCATTACCACAATGTTGGGAGCAAAGGGGCAAAGCAGGGTGCGACCACGCCTCCTCAGCAGACTGGTGGAAAAGACAAGACTGAAAATGTCCTTGTAGAGATGAAAAGCGCTCCTGAAGAGGCAGAACGTGGTGGTACTGGAAACCACGGGGGAAATCACCAAACCACGCAGGGCTATGAACAGACCAATGACGTGGTAATCGGTGATTGGGAGCTTGGCTTCCGTAGACACGATGACGACGACGACGAAGCAATGTCGCACGGCAGTAGTGAAACAAGAGAAGACGTCAGCACCGAAGGTGATGTGGGTGATATGGAGACTGAGAAAGAAGGCGAGCCTCAGCTTAGAGAGACAGAGAGCCACGTGGGAAGACAAGATGCAGAGGCTGAAATTCACCGGTATTCACCCGCTGAATTAAAGCATGAAGCAAAACGTTCCGTTTCACCAAAGTCTGAAAATGGCAGCCACGCTGCAACCGTAAAAGGAATGGACGGTCGCCTGCCAACTCCTCCTCTTGAATATCACCAGACTCCTACTCGGGTGCAGCGGTCTTCAGTCATCGTCACCACAAGCCGGGCTTCACCGCCCATGACAGTCCCGCCCGCCAGTTTGAAGCACAAACCAGTAGCCTCTGAAGAGGCCCCTAAAGAATCAGTTACATCATGTCTTACCCTTCCTGCTAATCTACCAGACTTAGATGGCAGTCTAGAGGGAAGCCCGCAGTCGCCCGCGGGATCGTATTCTTCCACACTATCAGGGGACGAAAGCGGCGACTCAGAAACAGCCAGTCAGAAAATGCGTGCGGCAAAACGAGCCACTTTGCGCTGCAATCGCTGCCAGGAGGAATTCTTGTCGAAAATGGAGTACCTTCATCATTTGATCTCGCACCAAAAGGGAGATCGCGACGAAATGATCCCTGAACTGAGGCCTGACAATCATCAGGCCATCGATAAATTAAAATCGAGCTTGCTAATTAAAATGGAGGCGAGAAGAAGAGATAGCATTCCAGATGAAATTAACCATCGATTCGGCAATGTCCAATTGGATGGCGCGTCACCCGATGATCGGACAAGCCCGACCTGTCAAGACAATCGCACGCACGATTTGGCCGCACCTTGTACGGTATGCAGCGAGCGATTCCCAGACTCACAGGAACTTAGAGCCCATATGGAAAGTTGCCATAAGAAGCCGCATTGTACCGAGTGTGGGCTTTCTTTCGAACATAAGAATCTGCTAAAGATTCATATGAATTCCTACCACAGCTCTTTAGACGTCTTACAGTGTTACTACTGTGGAAAATCGTTTGACAACCGCGCGGAGTTCGTCAGTCACGTAACATCCCACGAAACCTCACTGAAGGATCCCAAGGAAATGCGAAGGAAACCGAATAGTCTCCGACGAGTTCCGAGTGCCACGAGCACTGAAGAAAACCCGAGTCAAAGTCAATCGGAAAAGGAAAGGTCTCCGAAAATCGACTCTTTTCGGAACAATGATGATTTGGACAATAACTATCAAGCCAAAAAACAAGATGATGTGTCTCCTGCGGAATATGCTGACCCGGTAAAGAGCCGTATTGACGATTTGCGTCAGTACGTTGAACGACGGTTTCCCACGTTTGGCGCGTTCCGCCATCATAAAGAGGAAAGTAGTCCCACTCCACAAGAACCGGACGATTGGTATAATGAAGGGAAAAGCAACTATTTGGTCGGTCCAGAGGCAAAGACAAGGATCTTCCTTCCGAAACGTCACGAAACGTTTGAACGCGAAGGGAATTTCAGCGACCAAAGGCGCACGTCCGAGCAGTTAGAATCATTCTCACCAGCAACAAAAGTAAACCCTGAATCGATTGAGAGGATTCCTAGCTCGGATGTACTGAGGCGTCGATTTTCTGCTTTCTCGGCGCTTGAAATGACTGGCAGGTCAGATGAGCACGCTAAGAGCTTGTTACTGGGCCTGAGTAGGGCGAAGAGGGATGGTATGCCTTTGGGCAGACCTCCTCCACTCATCCCTGTTATACATCCAAGAATGTCCCAGAATTTCACACGACAGCCAGGCGTGGCTTTAAGGAACGGTCATCAGCCCCTGTGCCGCACGGCGTCAGCAAACTCGGCCCTCAGGTACCACAGGATGCCGTTCTCTACCATGGCCACTAAACGGCAAGAGTCATTTGAAAGAGTCGTCCCTCCAAGCCCAGTGCAAGACTCACCTCCAGATCATCAAGAGGTTGCCGCCCGCGAGAACATTAACAACATCACCAAAGAGGCGCTGCTTCATTCGTTGTCCCTCAAGAGAAGAGCAAGTGCGCCTGAACTTGGGGCTCTCATAAGAAGACCTCGTGATGTGTCCCAGAGGCTGGGAACACCAGCAATCAAAAATCTTCTCGAGAAAAGACCTCAGAGATTTGAGGACCCAGACCCCCTACCTGCTACATCCCCAGGCCGATCCCGCCAGCTCAAGGAGGCGTACCAGCCGAGGCGAAGGCACCCCCGGGACTTCTTTTGCCATCTCTGCGGCATTTACTTCGGTCACAAGAAGCTTCTCAAGATTCATTTGGACTGCTACCACGGCTCAGCGCAGGAGCTTCAGTGTCTTCGTTGTGAAAAGAATTTCTCCAGTCGCTCCGAGTTTCTGGAGCACTTGATGTCTCATGAAGGTGGCGACGAGCTGTTGGCCATGCAGAGAAAACGCCTGAAGTTGACCGCCCGCAATAGCGTGCCGCTCACACGCGAAGGAGAGACGGTGATACGGCGCGAGCTGAACATTAGTGTCACCCCTCAGGATGCTGCCGTAGCAAAGGAGACAACCCGACGGGGCGATATCGAAAGTGCAGATATCCGAGGGGATTTTCGACACCCCCTCCCAGAAGAATTACAACAGCGGGTTGTCAAAGAACATCATGAACTTCCTCCTCAACAAGAGAAGCCAAACATCGACTTGAAAGACGAATGTCGCGTCACCAGTGGCAAAACCAGTAGCGTGAAAACTGAGGATGACGAAGGGGCAAATTTTTGCTTTGTGTGTGGCCAATCATTCACCAACGGTAAAAAACTCGAACATCACATCTCTTCGCACGCCGTCGTGGACAAGGATGGACGCTACTGTTGCTCGCTGTGTCACAAGACCTTCGATCATCACCGCAAGCTAGAAATTCACACGCGCAGCCATACAGGGTTTAAGCCGCACAAGTGCGAGCTTTGCGGTCGGTGCTTTCCATATTACAGCTCCTATTACTACCACAAGATGACCCACACCGAGGACAGACCGCATAAGTGCGGAGTGTGTGGTAAGGGGTTCATACAGACCAGATACCTACGGTCGCATATGAAAACACATAAGGATCAAAATGGATGGACAAGCGACGAGGAACTCAATGACGAAAGCACCGAGCAAATGGATACAAGCGAGGCAGCGGCAACGACGTCTCCCATTAGCGAGACCGAAACCAAGGTTAAAACGGAGCAAATGAATCAATCGGATTGTTCCCCTGAGAGAGACTTAGAAGAGCACGATACAGCAAGAATACTATGCAGTTTTAAGCAAGGAAGCGGTGCTGGATTTTGTGGGCAAAGTTCGCCCAAGCATATTGAGTCTGAAGTAGAAATGTGTAGCAACGTTGTGTCGAAAGCGTTCTCGGGCTCCGAAGATTCTCAGAGTACAGATCGGAGCCGAGACCCGAACAGTCCTCCGACTATGAATCAAACATCAGAGCGGAAACGTTCCATTGACGCTACCGAGGATGATGAAGGTGGTGACAATGACTGCAGCAAAAACAATGAAACTTTAACAAAGGTCAAGAAAGAAACGCGTCAAGACTCGGCCGACGAACGTCTTCCAAAAACGAAGAGAAAGAAATACCAGTGTAAACACTGCCATAAAAACTTTAGTTCCTATAGCAGTCTGCACGTTCACGTGCGCATTCATACCGGTCAGCGGCCATACTCCTGTAGCCACTGCTTCAAAAAGTTCACGCACTCCAGCGGCTTGAAGCGTCACGTGAGGTGCCACACTGGTGAGAAGCCATACCCTTGTCCGGCATGCCCCTCAGCGTTCGCGGACCGCGGAGCTCTGAAATCTCACATTAGAACTCACACAGGAGAAAGACCTTTCGTGTGTGACTTGTGTAACAAGACTTTCACTCAACCCAGCTCTCTTCGTGTTCATAAGAAGACTGTACACGTGCACGAGTTTTTCGACGAAAAGTGACCAAATCTGAACAGCCTTTCTGTTTGTTAGATTTCCTTACTAGATAACTGTCAGTTAGGATCTTTTGCGAATTTTAGAGTCTATCTCATTTAAATTTTCATTTTGTGTGTGCGTGGTGTAATATATGTAAATAATGTTAGGGTCATGTTAGTAAGTGAATGCCCGGTTTCTTCTTGCTAAAACTGCTCAGCGCTTAGTTTTTTTCCCACGAGCTGAAAAAGAAAAAAAATAAATAGTGAGAAGTAATATTAATCAGAGTTACTTAATTAATAATAATGATGACCACTTTAAGGGAACTTAAACTATTAGAGATTAAGGAAAATGCTCAGCGATGACTTTCAGGAAAAGGAACGCTGACCACTTAAAGCATAAACTCTTCCTAAGAATAAAATAACACTAAAAGTTACATTGTTCATGTGGTTTTGGCTAGCAAAGGCGAAGTAATACGGTTAACTCTAACTTTCCAGCCCAGATCCATCCGGCTGCTCGGTCGGACGTTGGACCTCCAACAGTTACAGATGGGTCGGAAGTCTCGGCCTTTCTCCCCAGGTCCCCCTCCCCCCTCTCCCGCCCCCCTTCCCATCGCCTCTTCCGGCTGGTACGCTCATTTACGCCACCGGATCTTTCGCTCTCTTGGCTGACTAAAAGGAGATTGTTAGCAATTTAAGATTTTACCCACGAATCGTTGCGCCCGCATTTTTCAACTAACATAATATATACCTTACTTGCAAAACTTTCGGACGTTTTATTTCGGACAAAAATTCCGGACACTTTGCTGAAACATAGCTAAAGGAAATTTACACGTAAAAAAACTCGAATTATACTAAAACAACAGCGCTGAAAATGATAGTTTAACTGTTTCCTGACGTAAACGTTATGTATTTCAAGCAGTTTGTCAACTAGAGTTCCTTCCAAAAAGTAAATCAAGGGTCTTGGAGCTACGTAAAAGCTTATTACTGTATTGTAAATATTTCGGACGCCTAAAATTTCGAACGTTGGAAAATTTCGGACGGCTTTATTTTCGGACACTTCTTTGTCCGATATGAAAATCATCCGAAATTTTGTGCAACCGCAAACCAAACGTGTAATAAATAATGTTAGCAATGTACCCGCAACCTGCAGCGCTCGTTGAGGCGTGTGCTCGTTTTTGATTAGATTATAAGAATCGGGAACTCTTTGAGTGTTTTAACAAAGATTTGACAAAAACAGCACATGTTCCCGCCAGTTGCTTTGTCCGACCACGTGGTACCTGTACGTTTGTGACAGGTGGTTGACAAAGCCACGTGCGCGAGTCACGCAATATCTTGTCGCGCGAAAGGAGCGTGGACACATTATTTAGTACAGGAGATATAAAGAAGCTGTCAAGTTATATAAAGCCGTGTTCTTCTGAGAAGATAAATTAATTTCAAATTGAATAATCCTAAATATGCAAGGATGGAGACCAGGATAGATCTCAAATTGCAAACCACAAATTCGATAAAATTGGCCAATTTTTTCAAGATGTTTCTTCAGATACGGGTAGGTTGCTGTCGGGAACATGATACGTGTTTGTTGGACTTATAGGTACTGTTTTGTCGGCTGGCACTTCAATTTGTTCGTTGTTGTCTCCTTATTTTCTGAGATTTCGAGTTATAAAAATTACAAGGATAAGAAAGGACATTTCAATGAACTTCACTAATAATTTTCGCTATGGGTCTAGTGGTTTTTCATTTCTTCACTTCGATCGTCAAGGAAGGAATATTCCTCTATAAAGACGAAAGTAAATGTCACGGTGTCACACCGTGACAAGTTTAATTAGAAACGTACGTGACATAAAACGTTGTTTTTTCGACTTTCGTTCCCGACAGTCCTCGTCATACGACTTCCCAGCTGTGCTCGATATCTGCGCTTCTGAAAATTTCAACGTTTTGATTTAATACTTGCCATGATACGACTTTAATTTATAGAATTCTCTCACTGAATGTACAGGATCTAAGTCGATCTGTCGTCTGCTTACTTTCACCGAGAATAGCAACTCGATCGAGGTAAGTTAAAGTTAGGGGTCTTTTCGATTGGCCAAGCGCTACACCCCGGCGCTGCACGTGTTCCGTAAGGCCGTAATTCCTGTAATGGGGTGGTATACGCGGGTGAAACCGTTCGTTGCCGCCTCTGTCGCACGCGTCTAACTTTTATTTTAGTCATTAGAACAGACCTTCATATACCTGAATGTTCGCTGACGTGTACCTTTAACTTCAAACGGCCGCCATCTTGTTTTTGCAAGGCGAGCGCAAGCTGGGGAGAGTTTTCAAAGTCGTCAAAATCTACGACAGTACGATCGTACCTTTATTGGGGTAAACTGGCATTTAGGATTCGATATTGTTAACAGTCTATCGAATTGTCTTTAGCATGAATTTTGTAGTTTTAAGTAACATACGATCCCCTACCTCCGGGGCCCCTACTGCCTTTCCTCTGTCCATCCTCCACAGTTCCCAGTCCCCTGTTTTATGTCCCCTATCCCCTGACGCCTATCTTTCTCCCGACTTCTCCCACTTCCCCGTCCCGTATTCCCTTACAAGGCAGAATGAAGTTTTTGGCGCTTGGAAACAACTGTTGCAAACAATTTATTTCTTAATACTATTTATCTTCAAACAGGCCAAACGCCAACAAATCAGAGCCTTCACAATGCTGAAAAAGTGGCACTATGTGTCCCTAACACTTATAGTGGTGATCCTGTGTCTTTGCGTGAGGAACCTGTGGTATCTTCTGACTCAGGGCTCGTCCAGTTCTCCTTTAGTAGACAAACTCTTTGGCCACGTTCAAACAAGCAACTTATCTGACTACACAGCCTCTGTTAGAATTATCGGCTCAAATTACGAGCCCGAGGAATCAATGGAGATCAGTTTAACAAGCGAGGTCGTGAAATACGTAATGATTGTTCCTCATGGGTTGGATTCAAAGCAAATGCGTGAGGGTATTGGTGGTCTGTCTACGCCTGGCGATCGAGACACTGTACGCACGCTGACAGGCTTTCTTGATAAGCACCCAGAGTTCGATGGAGCGACTGGAGTAACTAGTCAAATCCAAATAAAAGGACCGGATGAAAGCAAAAAGTTGCTCGAGCAAAGCGCTTGCCGATTCCTATTGAAAAACTGGACGCTGGTCATTCGCAATTCGGGAAAGATTCACAAACTTCAAGGTGCGAAACAGGGCGAGGAATATCAAGAGTGCAGTATCACTGAGAACGCATTTCTGATTCGCAAAAAGCACTTTCTAGAATTGAGGTGGAGATCAGACTACGGAAGTTTGAGCCATCTTGATTTCTTTATAAGATCCAAAGGAACGTTGAAAATAGCGAAATTATCCAACTGTTATTTGGGCCAATCTCTGAATTACATTGATAGGGGCAGCTTAGAAGGCAGTAAAGAGTTCGCAGACTATTCAAAACTAGGCCAGTTCCACTCAATTCTACGCATTGTGCTGCCGAATAAGATAGAGTGGACCAAGTGCTCCGACGACGCCGAGTTCTGCCCCGAAAAGCCGACGGCTGCGCGATCGTCAAATTCACTCGTCACCAATGGCTTTCCGATCTGCTGTGACGTTCTTATGGACAAGCTTTTAGTCGCGACCGTTAAAGCAATGGACGAAATTGGAATGGAGTACCGCGCAACGTATGGAACTCTGCTTGGCGCAGCAAGGTCTGGAGCGATCATCCCATATTCGGACGATATCGATTTGGCTGTTCGCCAAAAGGACAACGATAACTACTCAAGATTTATTGTTCTTCAAACCCACATTGGATCCAAATATCGCGTCGCTTGGAAGGCAAAGCCCCCTATGAGTCGGGTGTATCCTTATTTCGCTGCGTCTGTTGATGTCAACACTGACAAATATTTTGAGGGAGATAGCCTAGAAAGCAAAATTCTGTTTGATCAGAAAATTTTACTCGAGATGAAAAAGCTTTTTCCTATCGCCGACAACACAGAGGAGAGACGTTTTGTTGACATGTACCCCTCCCCAGAGGAATGGTTCAATGGCTTCTCTAATGTGACAATCAACGATCGACAATATCAGGGGATCCCAGGGGACACTAAGAAACGTCTAATCGCGTGGTATGGAGAAGACTACAGGGAGAAACGACCGGAGAAATCTTCTAAAACAACTTTTGCATAGGAAAAGAAGAAGCCCTACTACCTAATTTCCCCCCCTCCCCCCACCCCGCCAGTTCCCCACCCAAATAATTGGGATTGAATAGGAGAGTTTAATAGAACTCAATCCATGGCGGCCATTTAGGATAGAAGATAAGTTACCAAAAGATAAAGCACCGATAAAATATCGTTATTGTGTAAATATGCTGTCCTCCAAAATGCAAGAATGTTATGTGTTATAAAGGCTACAAATATTTTTGCCATAGGCAGTAAAATCTGCGTGACTGGAAAAGTTGAAGAAAGGGATATTAAAAATAACTTGACTTTATAGCCAAATCCCGTGTTCCAAAATTCATTGAAACCGCCGATGGCAAATAAGGCGAAGGCCCCCTCCTGGCCCCCTTTAAAAATCGTGATAATGAATTAATTAAAGGATCTTTTTTCTTAAACGTAACTTCTACTGTACATGTGATCTCGTGATTTACTTTAATAACCAGTTTGAAATGAAGAACTAAATAAACTGAACAATCTGACCAGTTGTGTATCAGAATTAAAATCGAATTACTGTGCTGACTTCCAAACCTAGCCCCAGTCCACAAAGTTTTCTTTCTGTATTGGTCAGGGACGCTCATAGCCTGTAGTTGCCCCGGCTCAACAAGACTCCAAAACGTAGTCAAAGAAAAATATATATGAGTTATTGACTAAGTGTGAGGTCAAGATGGCTGGATATTGGCCAAGTTCTTTTTTTGGGAGTTTATGGAC
>Ga0126339_10001020_pt1 | contig 17797 bp, 12 predicted proteins | sample OrbTmetagenome_2_FD_92532 | JGI IMG/M metagenome (GOLD analysis project Ga0126339, IMG submission 92532) | Coral microbial communities from Petempiche,Puerto Morelos, Mexico - Orbicella T R C metagenome | ecosystem: Host-associated > Invertebrates > Cnidaria > Coral | place: Petempiche,Puerto...
GACGTTAAAGAACCCACACACTTATCGCAAAGAGTAGGGCATGGAGTTCCCGGTGTTGTGGCCTGGTCTTGTTCCGAAATTACATTGGGGGCATCTGTAAAAATAAATCCTCATTCGTTGTAATTGCAGTCTGTCTAAGACCCCCGCAAAGTATTGTAAAGCGCATTGAGCATATGGAAATGCGCTATATAAATACCGTCATTATCATCTTTAGCAAGTCGATTTATTGTTTTGATACTTCGCGTGCATTACTGTGTTTTGGTAAAAACAAGTTAAATAATATTTAATTGTTATATACCATGTATGTATGGAGTTACATCTTCATCAAAGTGTACAATTCTACAGAACTTGGCCCAATTCCTTGCTCGCTCCTTGAATTGCTCAGGGGATTTGTATTGTTCCTTGCCAGGCTCAGCTTCTAGCGCTCCAAATAGCTCACCAAACCCCTAAAAGTATGATTCAGTTGTTTTATTCTGTTTTATAATTTCCATGTAATCTTTGTTGGCATTAGCAAATTGAAATACCTTTGACTCAGTAGCTTTTTGTAATCAGTTAATGGAAGAGGAGAGGTAAAATTAGTGTTACCTTCCACAGTTTTTTTACATTTTTGTAAGTGAGGATCCTCTGAGGTGGCAGTCCTTCAAACACAGGCTTAAGATCAAGGTTCTCCAGGATGTTGTAAAGATCTTTTCCTGAAACAAAAGTGAAACTTGATGTTTGAAAATTTACATTGGTTCCTCTAACATCTTGCTTTGTGACAATAATTTGTATATGTCGATAATTTTGAAAATCAGAAGATTCTGTTTTAAAAATTAACTTCAGAAGTGTTTGCCACTATCCAAAATCTTGTTGAAATTAATGAAAAAAATTAGCAAGGTACTTAAGCTTTAGATATGTTGATTCTCTGGCTACTGAATTATTTAGTAAATACCATCGTCTTGTCCACTGTGTTTGGGATAGCCCATCTTCACACTGAACTTCAAAACATTTGAAAGGAACACCAATCTTCCCAAGCTCTTTTTCCAGTACATCCTTTCTTTTCTGATTAAGGACCAGTTCAATGACCTGTGATTTGTCAGAAAGAAAAAAAAGGATAACTTGCAAAATATGTATTATTGTACCAGTTTATTATTGCCTGAAATTAATCCCCTTGCTTTAATATTAACATTTCAATGCATGGCCACTCACTGTCTCATAATGTTGTTCATCCTCAGTCTATCTATCATTGTCATGTTTGTTAAATAAATCGTTCTTTCCTGTTTGTTTGTTAATAATGACCCGACACATTAATGTTTTGAACAATCCATTGAACATTTACATGTAAAAATTGAAAATAAAGTGATACCTGGTGAAAGGGCAGCCCCATTATCCTCAGAAAGAGATGAAGGATGTCAATAATGACATGGTCAAAGGGGACTGACGGCAATGGTTCGTGAATAGATCCCTTTCTTTCTTCGGTGGTCTTTCCAGTACACTGTTTTATGCAATCATGAAGCGTCCTTTGAATTGGCCAGTCTTGTACTGGAAGTAGACAAACATTAAATAACGATTAACGACAATAACAATTATTATAGCCATGTTCTGTTCACAGCCGGCTCTTAGTAAAACCCCTGAACGTAACTTAGATGTAGCTTTATTACGGCAAATTCACTTTGAAAGTAAATTCATCTTTATCAACTTCAAGCGACATATATTTATGTATAGTCAACTTACTTGTGAAATCAGCGATTTTTGCCTTTGTGCAGTAGCACCATACGCAAAAGAATTTTGCTGCAGCTGAGTTAAGTCCATACACCACGGCAAGAAATTTCCAATCAGAACAACAATACCTAGGAGTGAAATTAATTTAGCATATGTTACAAGATATACAAACATCAGGCTTATATCTAGGCGTATGCGTACTGGTCGTTGTCAATGTTTTTGTTCTTCAGTGTCTTTTTATTCTTAAAGCTGATTTCTTTATCAAAACTGCGAACGTCTTGGGCTCAAATAAGATATTAATCTCGCCATCTTGTAAGAATCCACAACACTGTAACAGAATGCAATTGATTTTCTCATGATACTTGATTTCAGTTCGTTCAGTTAGTTATACAGATATTTTGAGTTTGGGTGGCCTTTATGAACAAGACATGCACCATGTTTTACAAAAGGAAATATTTACCATGTCACCGATTAGTGTATTCCATCGACTGTTAGCCCGTGATTTTGGAGCTCTTCAACTTGTGAGAATGTGGCATTCAGGCAGTTTTGTACTTCAGTATAGTCTTCTTTTCCTAAAGTAAAATTAATTTGAAAATTGTTTTTAACTCGGAGAAAATTAAAGCTAATGCTTTCTCGAGACCAAAACAAAGTTTCCTACCATTTAAAGGTAATTTTGTATGCGGCCAAAATAACTCGAAATACCGTGACTGAGCCCCTTTATGTTTGCTTACAAATTCAAGGGATTATTAAGGTCCTTACCATTGCACAAAGCAATAGTGTACTGATAGTCACACCCGTGATTTTCCTCTTCCAAAATACTGAATACAGCCATCACTGTTCCAATCTTGTTACTTGTTCTCCGGCCATCAGCAGCAAAGCGGAGGCTGATTTTGTAGCCATTTGCTTGTACAGCTTCTTGGACTTGTGGGATCAATAGGAGCTGCTGTAGAATGTCCTTTATGTTGCGCCAGGCACCGTGTCCCTTTTTGGCCTGGATAAGAAAATGTCTATGTTAACGTTTAGAGTAAATAAAACGGAAATAACAATTAAGAATTTGTTAAAAAAAATTGTTAATGAAGGTTAGGTCATGTAATTTTCGATTTAGAAAAAATAAGTAACATCCATTGGCATGGTTGGCTAATAATAATTAACAACAAATAGCATACCCTCTTACGATTGCGACACAAGGAATTGCAGTTTACCGTTACCTTGAGAGCTAAGTTTCATCGGAAATGTCCAATCGGAAACTGGAAAAGGCTCGGAAAACGTTGGAGTACCAGGAGGATAATTTTTCATACCCTCCAAAATGCTAAAAAAAAAAAATCGCATCCCGCAGGTTCGGAGAATACCGCAATACCGCATTTCGAGATTAGAATTACCGAAATACCGCAAGGAAAATGCGGTTCGGAGAATACCGCAAACCACAATGTTCCCCACAGTAACTGTATCGTCTTGAAAGAGAAATAAGGTAGAAAGAAACATACCTCTTTAGGGACAAACTCCTCGATTCCTTTAATTGATTCCAAAACCAAGCTCTTTATTTTACGCTTTTTTTTGTTTCTCCCTGATCTCGTCAACAGCCAGAATCCTTTTTGCGTTGCGTTAAAAGGAGCGTGTTGCTTGTCAAGTTTGGCTAAAGCCTCATTCAGGTGAACGACCAGCGAGTTGTTCTGGAGTTTTAAAAACTCGTTTTCGCTACGTAGCCGTCTGATTTCAGCTTCGTACACCTCAACAAGGGGAAAGTGCGTTGAATACGCATTTGACGAGGGCGTTATTTTAAATTTGGAGAACATCTTGCTCCTACAAGTGATTGTGGACTTATGATACTTTTTTCGTGTGCTGGTCTGTGTGTGCGGGCCACAAATGTATAGTCAAATATTTTATGACAGTGGTAATATCTGGAAAGAAAAGATATGGTCACTTTGGCGTGAACTGTCTTATCTTTGTTAGTTTTCTCGGCTCTAAAGTAGGCGTCGCCAAGCAATAGAACAACGATTGCGATTTCTAAAAGTCAGGTAGAGCGGTTTTGACTCAAGTAAGCGTATTCAACCCCAAATAAGAATATTTCGTTTGACACTGCGCCGCCCACGGCGCTTTCGGCGTGGTAATTAATAAGAAGGTAAAGTAATCAAAGAATGTCAAGACGAAGTACCATAGATAATTCGGCATCTGGATGGCTTTAAACAAAGACGAATTATCAGACTAACTAACCAAGCGTTTGCCCAAGTTCGTCTGTGCATGAAGGATGATCCGTCTCAAGCCATTCTAACATAACTATATTGTCAAATTTTGTATGTTTTTTTTTGGGTGCGCCCTACGAGTTTTATCTGCTGTCGACGTATGAAAAGAATGGTTTTTTTGTATAGTAACACGGCATCTTCGTAGTCACTACTAATTTTACAAGGAAATCGGCTTTTTGTTGTAAGCATTATTTTCACCCAGCGAAAAGCCTTTAGGCCTGTCCAAACGGGAAATGTTTCGCGACCAAACATCATCAAACACTGTTTGGTGACCAAACATTGTACTGTTTGGCCACCTTGTTTGGTGCTGTTTGATCGTGTTTGGTCGTGTTTGAAATTTGAAATTTTATCAAACATTCAATCAAACAAGATAAAACATTTCTTTTGTTCTCGTGTTTGATGGGCGATGTTTTGTTCGTTTGGGCAGCCGTATCAAACATGTTTGGCGCGCGTATGCGTCCCACGCTTGCTCGGCGGCTTGTATCCATAGTTTGTTCTGTGTTTGATCAAACATGTTTTAACCGTTTGGCCACTCACTTCAACATCAGCATGTTTGGTCACGAAACAATGATTGATGACGTTTGGGCGCCAAATATTTACCGGTTGGACAGGCCTTTAGTGATCCTCAGTAAAAGCGCACTTTTTTCGCGTCACGCTTGTCGGACCAAGCGAAAGAGGGACTACTCGTAGTCTGGTGATGAAACTCACTAGCCTACAATACAGCGCAAAAATAATGCAGGCGCATTAACTTCCTTTTGTATTTTTTCGGCTACTTGTGAGAAAGCGACGCTTAAATTCAGCAAATGCAAGAACTTCCCCGGGAGAACATCTTGTTTTGGTTTTGGTGTTACGCCACGAGTGAAAAACCGCTCTAATTGACTTTTAGAAATCGCAATTATTGTTCTTTTGCTTGGCGACGGGAGCTTTGGAGTCGACAAAACTAACAACGAAATGACAGTGCACGACAAAGTGACCATATCGTTTCTTTCAAGATATTATCAACGCGACCAACATAAAGTTCATAACTGTACACTCACCCATCATATGGTGTGATTTCGGTTGTCATCGTGAGCAAAAGAAAAGGCATTAAAATCCGTGGAGACATTATTCCCAGATAACAAATTTATTTGACATTTCTCATCACACATTACATTGTTTGTCCATATCGGATTCTTTCACACATCATTCACATAAATTTATTTCGCATAGTATCTCTCTCTCACTGGGTCCCGTCTCTCCGCTCTCTTGTCCAACGTTCAGGATTCTCCGCTTGCGACCCTGTGGATTTAACAAAAGAAACGCAATTTCACTATTGGAACAGACCCAAACGCCACAAAGGTTTAAAATGATCTTCGAAACAAATGAAAACATCATATACTTACTGTTATCAGAGCTCTTTAACAATTCTCTGATAGTTGGCTGGTCCATTATGAATAACACCATTAAACAAACCATCAAGTCCCTGTTAAGACAGCACCGATACTGAATGAGAGGCAACCACAGACAGCACATCGGCAATTAAGCAGAATTTCGCAATAACACATTGGTTTTAATCGTCACCTCACTACTTACCATCGGTCCAAATGATCTAAAATTGGGCTTTCCTGAAAACCAGTGCAAATTTCGAGCTTTAGTTGAAGTTCATTATATGTGTGCTAAGCGGTAAGAGTTTATGTATAGCATGTCCAGTATTTGATATGAAAAAGTTTGATGCAAAGAATTTGTCTTTTGTGTATGAATAAGAGGTGTATGAGTAATGAGTTTTGATCCTAATATACTTCATACAATATGTTTCTACTTACAGCATCTAAAAGGGCTAAGTGCCCCTCGAGGTATGCCCCTAGCTCCTCCAGTAAGTGCGCCACTTGATCGTCAGTAACGAGTAGCTACATAAAGAACAATTTTCACCTTACAAGAATGTTTGATTTTCTTGGATCCCAATTAAATGACAAAGACTTGTAGCAGAAATTAGATTGCCTTACCGTTCGTATTTGATTTGCCATACAAGATTAAATCAGAGCAACTTCTGCTTCAAAGTATAACGGCACACTCACACTGCTAGAGCTAAGCTCGGCGATTTTGTTCGCGCTACAAGCAACGTGCTGCGTTAGTGATTCAAATTTCATTGGGCAACAAAACAACTTACTTAAGTAAAGCCCGTGGCTTTTCTTTTGTCATCTATTAAATCATTGTAAGTGTGATTTGTAGGCCTAAAAGACCCATGGGAGAAATGCAACACCGTGGGAATGAAGTTTTGTCTAGGTATTTCGTAGAAAGTTATTTGGATTCACTGTGTTTATCTGTCAATGTGAATGAGTTTCAACATTGTAAAAGCCCTCATACCATTGCAGCTTACTCAGATTACATCATCGAGAAATGAAATGCAATTCAGTATTAATCACTGGGCTTTAATTTACAGACCTAACTGGGAAACCTATCATGCCTAAAAAAGAGATGAACAAGCTATTTTAGAACTGATAATTGTATTACATACATACATACATCACTTTATTTACCCTCGGATTTCAGAGTAGCTTATGCAGCTAATATCTCTGAGCATTTAACCATCAGATGAGAGATAGACCACCACACCGGGAACTACGTCTCCTACTCTATTTTTACTCAAGAGAAACCTTGATCTAAGGAAAATCATGGAACCAAACTACCTAAGGCTCTGAGGCGTTCCCTTGCAGTGGTACAATGTATCTACCATGAATCGCGGCATGGATGTAAATGTCTTATTACAGACACCACAACATGCCCTTCGGCTTGTTATGTGGTGACCGTATCTGACGTGTTTGTGAAGTGTCGAGTACTTTGCGAACGAACGTGAGCAAAGTAGGCATTGGTGACAACTGATGAGCACAAAATGTAAGACCAGAGGTTTAATTTTAACCCGCGTGTCGAAAACTTGACAAAATTTCGTTCCCACGGTGTTGCATTTTTCCCACAGTTCTTCTCGGCCTACAAATCACACAATTATTTAATAGCTACGACTGGCGGAAATTGGAAATGGTTAATCGTTTTTGTCACGAAAAAACCCTTAGTCGACATAAAAGAAGTGGGTTGGACTCCTATTTACAATTAACAAAACACTTTGAGAAGGCGGAAATTAAAACTTTTATCAGCATCTTGTGTAAAGTTGTTTGAATTGGTGCTGGTAACGTAGACCGCTTTTACGTTCGAAGTATTGTAGTACCCGAGTGCACTGTTAAGTTACGTTATTACTCAGGAATTTTTAAGAACACGAGACAAGTACCTTGAGAACCAAGCACTTCTCCGGTGTTATATTCAATTAACGTTTAAAAAATAATGGGCGAGAGTTCAACATCAGAGCGTAAAACGGTGCATTGACCGTGCTTTGTTTTGTTTCAGAAAACAGTCCTAAGAAAATACGCGCACTGATTGGTTACTGCGCTTTTCAATAACATGCGGACTCTAAATTTCAAAGCTCAACCGACAGATGCATTTTTTTCTACATACGGACTCTAAAATTCAAAGCTCGAGCGACAAATGCGTTTTTCGCTACCGACAATCAAATGTTCGGCGGCTCCTCCCAGCTTCCGGCTACTGCCGAACACCGTGTCGTTGTCTGAAATGTGCTCAACGATTTGATTACCGCGCGCTCGACAGTGGTCGGAAGTTGGGACGAGCCGCCGAAGATTTTATTGACTCTTGCGAAAAACCTATTTGTTGGCTGAGCTTTGAATTTTAGAGTCCGCATGTTATTGAAAGGCGCAGTAAAAATCGTGTTTCTATAACTCGATGGAAACACAAAGCTAGCGCGAGTTGTTGACGTAATGATAGCTCGTGCAAAGAGAATTTAAATTTTGATGATCAAAGTAAACAAATTGTTTTCGCGTATCTCGTGATTTTTTAGCCATTTGAGGAGTTAAAGAACTAGGAAAAGTGTTTATGTAAATGTTTGTCCGTTCAGTACAGGTATTCAGTCGCCTAGATAACCAAAGCAAGTTCCAGACGTTGACAATTTACGGCCGCTATACTGGTGTTCCAGGAAGAAAACCCCAATATGGCGGCTCCGTAATAAGCTCTGTAAACTTGTGCGAAACATTTCGACGAATATCAGAAGTTTGGGACAACGCATAAACCGTAAACTTGGAGAAGTGTCTTCTTTATTTATCTTGTATACTATCGCAATTTTTTGACTTAATCCACTGAATGATTTTCGCTTTATTTTTTAATTGCGTCACAGTGAAAACACTCTATAAACATTTTATCCCTTTATCCGTTTTGGAGTTGTTACGTGAATAACACGCGGAGGTCTGTGAGCGATTAAACTTTTTATTCTTTGCCGAAAGGGGCGAATCATTCAGACAAGTTCATTATACGTCGTAAGTTATAACGGTCTCCTGAACATAAGAGTTGTTAATATTTAAATCAAGTTACCCCTGACGTGGCCAGTTAAGTCAAATATAAAGAGCGTGGCCTTTGAAAAACGTCCTCGAGTTGTGTCGGTGATAAGGACTGGCTTAAAATGTCGATCTGGTCTAGCTCCGGCTTTGCAGTATTTCCATAATCAAAGCAAGTGCTAACATGAAATCTTTTGGGTGAGAGAATAATTCAGCAAAGTGAAACAATCGGCAAATTTGTCGCTTGTTGAGCATAACTGAATTTTGGTCCAGTATTAATATAAACGGCTTAAGGAAACAGCACACTTCCTATACCAGCTTATACCTAAAAGTGAACTAATTCTAAACTAAAAGCATATTATAACTCATTTAATCTTAATTACCTGGCAGCTTTCTTCGAAGTTCCGCAAATATATTACAGCATCTCCTTCATCTTGTAGGTGTTGTACATTCCAATCAGAAAATTTAAGGGAATGAAAGAGGGGAATAATTCTTTTTCCAGTTTAAAGCCACACTAAAATTCCAACAGTGATACCAAACAACAGTGGTGATATCATCGATAGCCGCAATGGTGACCTCTACCAGCCACCCCAGCGTAACAATTTACACACAACAAATTGTACCCGTAACACCTCCCCTCGGGGGAATTTGAAGTTACTTCGCTTTTTACGATCGTTCAAATTTCCCGCTAGAGAAATTTTGGAAGTCCCTTGAGCATTTTCAAGCTGCTGCCGCCATTGTTAAAAAATGGCCATATTAGGTTAATTTTGGGCTGTAAAACAAAGTTAGCAAAATGGACCTGCTTTACTTGATACGGCTTGAGGTAGCTGACACTCTTTTAGAGGCAACTGGGAGGCCTGGAATGAAAATCGACATTTCTCCTACCAATACGCTTAAATAACAAGTTTTCAGTCTAAATAGCTCTCAGTAGTTAAAACTGTGTTTTTGAGAATATTTGGAGGTTCAAATTCCACATCGTCATTTTAGGCCGGGTATCGCTCAAAAGTGGAGTTTCGTGTTGTTACAAGTTAAGGTAGCTAATACTGTAAGCAGTTCCTTGTCTAAAAAGCTTTTCGTAGCTGAAGCTGCGTTTCCGACAACATTTGAAGGTTTGAATCGTAAATCGTCATTTTAGGTCGGTTTTCGCTCAAAATGTGAAATCTTAAGTATTTTGAGCTTTAGGTAGCTGGAACTCTGTTTCTGAGGCAACTGAGAGGCATGGAGTGAAAATCAACATATCTCGTGCCATTACGCTCAAATTAGAAGTTTCCGGTCTAAACAGCTTGAAGTAACTAAAACTGCGCTTCTGAGAGTATTTCGAGGTTTAAATCAGAAATCGTATTTTTAGGTCGGTTTTCGTTCAAATGTGAAGTTTCAAGTTTTCTCCTGCCGTTACGCTCAAATACAATTTCAAGTCGAAACAGCTTGTAGTAGCTAAAAGTTCGTTTCCGACAAGATTTGGAGGTTTAAATCATAACTCGTCATTTGAGGTCGGTTTTTTGTTTAAATGTGCAGTTTAAGGTTTTACAGCTTTAAGTAAATAAAACTGTGTTTTAGAGGCAAGTGGGAGTGATGGAGTAAAAATCGACATTTCTCGTGCCATTTCTCGTGTCAAATGAGCTGTTTCTAGTCTAAGCAGCTTCTAGTAGCTAAAAGTTCGTTTCCGACAAGATTTGGAGGTTTAAATCGTAAATCGTAATTTCAGCTCGGCTTTCGCTCAAAGTGAAGTTTTAAGTAATTACATCTTGAAGTAGCTAAAACCGTGTTTTAGAGGCAATTAAGAGTCATGGAGGGAAGAATCATTATTTTTAGTGTTATTACGCTTAAATCAGCAGTTTCAAGTTTAAACGGCTTGCAGTAGCTAAAAATGCGTTATAAAGAGTACTTCCAGGTTCGAATAGCAAAATCGTCAGTTTACGTCGGTTTTTGCTCCAATGTGCAGTTTCAGTTGTGTTTTAGAGCGATTTGGGAGGCATGGAGTGAAAATCGACATCTCTCTTGCCATTACGCTCAAATTAGTAGTTTCGAGTCTAAACAGCTTACAATAATTAAAACTGAGTTTGTGAGAACGTCTGTTTTCAACTTCAGGTAGTTAACACTGTGTTAAAAAGGCAAGTGGGAGGCAAAGAGTGAAAATCGACTTTTCTCGTGCCATTACAATCAAATAAGAAGTTTCCAGTCTAAAGAGCTTGTAGTAGCTAAAACTCCATTTCCGGCAACATTTGGAGGCTGAAATCGTAATTCGTTAAAATAATCAGTTTCCAGTCTAAACAGCTTGCAATAGCTAAAAGTGCCTTTTTCAAAACATTTGGAGCTTTAAATCGCAAATCGTCATTTTACGTCGGTCTTGGCTCAAATGTAAAGTTTCCAGTATTTAGAGCTTTAGGTGGGTACCACTGTCCTTTAGAAAAAATGGGAGGGATAAAGGAAAAATTGAGAATTATCGTGCCACATTTACCTTTAAATTAGCAGTTTCCAGTCTAAACAGCTTGTAGGAACTAAAACACTCGTTTCAGAGCATGTTTGGAGGTTTAGATTGGAAATCGTCATTTTAGTTTCCAGTTTTACAGCTTTGGTTTAGCTTTGGTTTCGTGTATTTTCAGCTTCAGGGAGCTAAAACTGTGTTTTAAAGGCAACCGGGAGGCATGGAGTGAAAATCAAGATATCTCGTGCCATTACGCTCAAATTAGCAATTTGCTGTCTAAAGAGCTTGTAAGAACTAAAACATCGTTTTTGAGAATATTTAAAGGTTGAAATTGGAAATCGTCATTTTAGGTCGGTTTTTGCTCAAATGTGAAGTTTCAAGTATTTGCAGCTTCAAGAAGCAAAAACTGTGTTTAAGAAACACGTGGAAGACAAGGGGTGAAAATCGACATTTCTCATGCCATACGTTCAAATAAGCAGTTACTAGTCAAAACAGCTTGTAGTAGCTGTGGTTGTGAGAACATTTGGAGGTTTGAATTAAAAATTGTTATTTTAGGTCGGGCTTTGCTCAAATGTGAAGTTTCGTGTATTTTCAGCTTTAGGTATGTATGACTGTGTTTTGGAAAAACTGGAAGGCATGGAGTGAAAATCGACATTTCTTGTGCCATTACGCTTAAATTAGTAGTTTTCAGTCTAAGCAGCTCGCAAGAGCTTAAACTTTCTTTTCGAAAAGATTTGAAGGTTTAAATAGTAAATCGCTATTTTACTTCGGTTTCGCTTAAATGTGAAGTTTCAAGTATTTAAAGCTTGAAGTAGCTCAATCTGTGTTTTAGAGGAAACTGGGAGGCATGATGTGAAAATCGACATTTCTCGTGCCATTACGCTCAAATAAAATATTTTCAGTGTAACTCTTCGTTCCTAATGGAACATAGGTCCCCAACTAGAGCGCGCCACCTAACCCTATTTTGTGCAGTGCAGTTTGCTTCATTCTACGCGAGATGTTTCCTCTCCAACTCTGCCATTCTCGTACGTTGCCAGGTGTGCTGGGTTCTTCCTCTCTTTCGTTTTCCCTGTGGGTTCCACTCCAGTGCCCTCTTGACTACATGTCCATCTAGTGTACTCAACGTGTGGCCGAACCAGCCCCAAGCTCTTTCCCTTATCTCTTGCTCTATCGGTCGCTGCTCTGTTTGTCTCCAAAGCTCCTTGTTGCTAATTTTTCTAGGTCACCAAATCGGCAAGATGTTCCTCAGGCTCTTATTGATGAACACTTGCAATTTCTGCTCCAATCCCTTAGTCAGCCTCCAAGTTTCAGAACCATACAAGAGCACCGCCTTCACATTTGACCCAAAGACTCTCAGCTTGGTCTTGGTTGTTAGTGCTGTAGATCGCCATATTGGTCTCAGCATCGCAAATGCCTGTCTACTTTCCAATTCGTGCCTGAATGTCCTTATCAGTGCCTCCCTTTTTGCTTACAATGCTCCTAAGGTATGTTAACTCATCCACTTCGTCAATCCGCCCCCCTGCAACCGACACTCCTTCGTCACGTTTGGTACCAATACGCATCAACTTTGTCTTGGTGGCATTGATCTTCAGGCCTAGCTTTGCACCTTGCACCTCCAAGGCCCGTGTCTTCTCCCTAATATCTTGAATTCTGTGCGATAGTAGGGCCAGATCGTCGGCAAAGTCAAGATTTTCTTAGGATGTTAGAGAGGTTAACTGAATACCTCTCTTCCTGTCAAAGGCTGTCCTTGTCACCCAGTCCAGGGCGACCAGAAACAGCAGGGGAGATAGCAGGCAGCCTTGTCTTACACCAGTCCTCATATTTAATGGTTGCGTCCTCTGTCCATTGTGAACCACCTGTGCGGAAAAACCTTCATAGAGTGCTCTGATGATGGTGACCACCTTAGTAGCTAAAGGTGCGTTTCTAAAAAATATTTGGAGGTTTAAATCGTAAATCGTCATTTTACGTTGGTTTTCGTTCAAATACGAAGTTTCGTGTATTTACAGCTTCAGGTAGCTAAAACTGTTTTAAAGGCAACTGGGAGGCATGTAGTGAAAGTCGACATTTTTTGTGCCATTACGCTCAAATTAGCAGATTGCAATTGGAACAGGTTTTTTTTTGTTATTTGGTTTTAATTTTTTAACAAACACAATATACATAGGAAAAAACTAAACAAATAAAAAAGGAAATAATAACATTACAGCACAATACTTACTTACACTACAATATGATCGTTACGACTACTTACATCGTTGTTTACATAGTTAAACAATACGGTTTGGAAAATGTCCAGTTTTTTTATCTTTAAAGTTTTAAGCAAAAGGTAGCACTACGAACGCTGCTGTATATGTACAGTATAAACATTATATCAAACCAAAAAACATTACTTACTTAACAAAACAAAGAAACCACGTCGTCAGTGCATGTTGAAAGGATTTTTGGAAAGCAGTAAGAGACTTGTTTTTAAATGCAATTTCTTTTTGTATTTTTAATTTTTTTTTAGAAGTTGGAGAAAAATGTGAAAAAAGAGCTTTTCGTCGTGCAGGCAGGTGCAGTATATAGAAAATTTCGCAATTAGAAGCACAGAGCTCAAAGAGTATCTATGTTCCGTTTTTTCAAAAACACTGTATAAAATCATACTATTTGATAATGCAAGTTGCTGCTTCGCTTTATTTGTCCACGAGTCTTGAAAGGTCTTCAAAAAAGCTATAACGGAAGAGCAGCGTAAGAACATATGATCTAGGGAGTTTGTATCAGCCACGCATTAAGGACATACATCGTTGTCAGACATTTTGGCTCTAAAAAGAGACATTTTAGTTGCGAGAATGTTGTGTGTTATCTTATAATAAAACGTTGTTATTTTAATGTCACACTTGATCTGGAAATGTAATTCATACACTTTTTGGACGGTTTCCGTGGTGAAACCATTCTTTAAGATTTTGGTTTTAGCAGTAGGTGGTACGAAGAATTTCTTCAAAAGCAAGTTGTACACATATTTAGTGGAAATGATTTTTTCTTTTTCTGCACTTTCTGGGCATTGCGAAGGAGGACTGTCAGATACTAACCTCCAAGAAGTCGAGATAGCATAAGACCGAAGAAGAGGGTGAAGGGCGTTTTGAGCTTAAACTTATAACAAAAGTTTTTAAAGGACTGGAATTTAGCGTCCTCTTGAAAGAGATTCTGGATTCGTATTATATTTTCGTCAAACCAACTTTTGTAGAATACAGGGTTAACATTAATTAAAATTTTTTGATTATTCCAAATTACCTCTTCATAAGTGATGGAAGTCTCACTTCTCACAGAATCTTTAGTCATTTGCCATTCGTCAACATAAAAAGGTGGTATGTTGCCGACCTGCAGCGTGTTAATGTCATAGTTACAATTTGTCAAGAAGTGTAATCCAGCATATCTCTCTAGGGCTGCGTTAGAGATGATTTTCCAGGATGCTACGTTTTCGGATTTTATGCGTGGTATCCATGCGACTCTATGTTTTCTCTCGCCAATAATAGTTGATTTCTTGATTTTAGGCGGCTTCTTATCCCAAATAAAATTAAAAATTATTGAGTTAGTTTCTTTAATTAGTTGTGCAGGGATGACGAGTACAGATGCATTGTAAATTAATTTTGAAAGACCCAACTTTTTAACGATGTTTATCTTACCAAGAAGCGTAAGGTTTCATCTCTTCCAACTATTTAAAGTCTTTTCTAGGTTCCGGATTTTCTGTATAAAATTTAACTCAGTTGCTTTACGCGAATCGTATGAGAAAAAAATACCAAGGGCTTTTATTGGGTCTTGTGGCCATCGAAAACCGAACGGAGTTTCGAGGTTGTTTTTCCAACTACCGAGCCACATCTCTTCAGCTTTTGTAGCATAAATTTTTAAGCCAGAGAGATTTTTAAAGTTATTTAGAAGTACCAGTAGTTCTGGTATAGAATCCAGTTCTCGCACGTATAAAGACGCTTTGATTTCTTTCTCACCTACTTTAATTCCTTTTATCGTATTTTTGTTTCTAATTGCATTGCCAAGAACTTCGATACCTATCACAAAACGCAATCCGGACAGAGGGCAACCTTGTCTGACACCCGTCTCCAAAGCAAAAAATTCTGACGCATGGCCATTGTTTAAATCACAGCTGTGACGTTATTGTAAAAGATTTTCACCCAGTTTATACCGTCAGGTCTAAAATTAAACTCGTTAAGGGTGTCGATAAGGAAATCTCATTCAATAGTGTCAACAGCTTTTCGAAAATCAATAAAAAGGGAAACTCCCGGGACATTTTTCTTGTCTGTATATGACATATTGTCCAAAATTAAACGAACGTTTTCTCCGATATAACGACCTTTAATGTAACCGGTTTGGTCAAAGTTAATCATTTTTGGAAGAATTTTTTCTAATCTCTTCGCAATTGTTTTCCTCAGTATCTTATAGTCAACGTTAAGAAGAGAGATGAGTCTAAGATTCTCCAGTTATGTGGTGTCTTTTTCTGGTTTCGGGATGACTGTAATAATCCCTCTTCTTTGAGAAATTCACAAAGTTCCTGTATCAAAAGCAAAGTTAAAACTGTTCCCGGCGATTTTTCGTTTTGGAAATCGTTTAAGGCTTTTAGGCATTCTTCAGCGGAGACCTTTCCTTGACACATTTGCTGGCTCGTATTCTCTAAAGGGGTAATGTTTTCGAAGAAAGAGTTGCCTGTATCGTTTTAATTTTCAGGATGCGTGGCCCAAGTGTAAAGAGCTTTATAAAATTCCATTTGCTCTCGCAGAATCTCGAATTGATCGTTTGTGACGGTGCCAATAGAGCGTTTTAATTTTGCAATTGTCTTTTTTTCATAGTTTCTTTTCTTACGGTTATAAAGGTAATGGTTGTTGCGTTCGCCGTCTTCGTACCATTTCACCTTACTTCTTAGAACTGTACCTTTTGCCTTGTATTGCATAACCCTCTTTAGGCGTAGTCTGATGTTTTGAATTTCACAAATTATATATTTGTTATTTGGTTCTGCTTCAGCTGTTTTAAACAGATGATTAATGCGGTTCTAGAGAATGTTTTCAGAGGATTTTTTTTCTCTAGATTTGTTTTTGGAACATTTCACGGAAAAACCCCTAATCTCCATTTTAATCAGCTCCCATCTCAGATTTAAATCTTCGACATTAATGTACTTTTGCTTCAAATTTTCGAGTTCTACAGGCAACATTGAAACGTAATTTTCATCATGGAGTGACTGATTAAATTTACAAAAACCTGGACCTTTTTTTGTTTGAGTTCTTCACTTTTAAAGTGAATAAACATAGCAGAGTGGTCCGTTTCAGGAGCGAAAGTGATTGTGCATTTGTTTGTCAGGTTCAAGCTGTCCGGAAATTAGAAAATAATCAAGAAGACAATGTCTTTTTCAAGACTTATTTCGCCACGTAAACTTCTCTTCGTTTGGGTTTCGTTGCCTCCAGATGTCAGTTAGCTCATACATATCACATAATTTATTAATTTCTAGAATTACTAGTATCTTCCGGGAGAAAGGATTGCCACCCCTCTTATCTGTGTCAGTCAACGTACAATTAAAGTTGCCACCTATGATTATTGTTTTTTCTGCATAGTCTTTAAGTTGATGTTATAGTTCTTTGAAAAAAGAAGACTTGTTGATAGACATCATTTGGTGCGTAAATGTTTACAAGTACAAGTCATGTACCAGAAAACATCCCGTCTAAAATTATGTATCTACCGTTTTTGTCGGTAATTTGTTTTTCAATCTTGAAATTTAATTTTGGATGAAAGAAAATCATGGTCCCTTTGCTATGATTTGTACCCTGATTAAAGACAATTTCGCCTCCCCATTCTGCTTGCCAGGCGTTTTCGCATTCTTTTGAACTGTAAGTTTCTTGAGAGAAGGTAAAGGAGCTGTTTTGATGATGCAGCCACCTAAATACGGCGCGACATTTTAGCGATTTGTTTAGTCCTTGACATCTACTGATAGGCCTTTGATATCACAAAGATTAGTCATTACGAATTAAAAATCCCAGATTACCAACAAACCGCTCATACGGTTCGACAGTTTTCACAGTTTTTGAAAGATTAGACTGTTGAAATTTGCATTTTGGAGTGTGAGTTTTGCATGCTGATATAATCTTTATAGCCAAAAACCAGTCTGAAATGCGAAAAAGTAAAGGTACTCCTTCGCGTTCAGGTCTTTTTGGACCTTTTAATGTTAATGTTATTCTTTTATTTTATGTAAGTATGGTTAATTTTTCTCTTGGTTTGCGTTTCTTAATGACTAATCTTTGTGATATCAAAGGCCTATCAGTAAATGTCAAGGACTAAACAAATCGCTAACCAAGAGAAAGATTAAACGTACTTACATAAAATAAAAGAATAACATTGACATTAAAAGGTCCAAAAAGACCTGAACGCGAAGGAATACGTTTACTTTTTCGCATTTCAGACTGGCTTTTGGCTATAAAGATTATTTTGCGAAATACAAATGACCTTAAACAAACGTATTTTTTCTTTGGCACTCCGAATAAACATAACCATTTACATCAAAATTTGATAAGCTGTTGATTTGTAGAAAAAAAAAAAAAGGAAGGAAGAAGAAGAAAAAATAATAACATTAAGACGAGTCTGATTTAACTTTCTGATTCAGCTTTCGTTGTTTCCACTCCATTTTTTTGGAATTTGATCAAAAGTGTAACCCCTTCCGTTTACAATAAGACGGTCTCCAGTGGTCGTAGCTCTCGTACCCGCTATCTTTCGTGCTTCCTTCATTGCTGGTACTAATATCGTTTTCTTATTTTCCGTACGGCCGGAGGCAGGTCCTCGGCAAGGCTATAACGATTGCCTTTTAGGTTGTATTTTTGTCGCCAAACCAAGTCTCCATCTTCAAGTCGAAAAGCTTGTAGTAGCTAAAACTATGTTTTCGAACACATTTGAAGTGTGCAATCCAAATCGTCATTTTGCGTCGGTTTTCGCTTAAATGTGAAGTTTCCAGTATTTAAAGCGTCAAGTAGCTGAAACTTTTATTCAGGGACAACTGCGAGGCATGAAGTGAAAATAGACATTTCTCGTGCCATTAC
>Ga0126339_10001021_pt1 | contig 17795 bp, 11 predicted proteins | sample OrbTmetagenome_2_FD_92532 | JGI IMG/M metagenome (GOLD analysis project Ga0126339, IMG submission 92532) | Coral microbial communities from Petempiche,Puerto Morelos, Mexico - Orbicella T R C metagenome | ecosystem: Host-associated > Invertebrates > Cnidaria > Coral | place: Petempiche,Puerto...
AGCTTTAAATAAGATTAAGGTGCTAGTGATTACGTAATTACAAGTGACAACTAATAAAAGTACAAAATCACGTGAAAGAGCAGAAAGTGGTGTAAAATTAACAAAGGACAAAAAACAAAATCAACAAAACGAAAAAATATTGAATAAATCAAAAACAAACTACTATGAAAATAATCGGCAGAGTATGAGAGATAAAAGCTAAAAACTAAAAGACCAAACTGGCTAAAACAAATAAAATAACTGAAGAGGCAATGCGGCAAGCATTGGAAAAAGTAAAACACTCCCGTACATATAACTGAAAACATCAGCTGTAACAAAATCCCAAAACGAGGCCTTTGGAGCCTGAAAGGGTAAATTAGCAGCAAAATCCCTGGAGGGGCCCTTAAATAATATTTATCATAATAAGATCCCTTGACAGGGCCTTTGAGTCTAATCAACACCTAAAAGGCTGACAAAATCCAAGAAAAGGGCCTTTCAACGATCAATCAATAACGTACAATATGGGAGAGGATTTAATTAATTATAACAAATTATATTTTTCAAATGAAATTCCTTTCTTTTATTTAAGCCATGGGGTGCCAAAGAGAACAGCTGAGCACTCCAATAAGCCTCTTTTGTAATTAGAAGCCTATCGATCTCCTCAGAGTTGTTTAGGGACTGTACCTGATCAATACATTGGAACGAAAAGTCATCTAGAGTGTGTGGGATTTTGTTAAAATGTATTGCCACTTCACAAGTTGTTTTGTTTGTGAGCATAGCAGACTTATGATTGTGAAACCTAATTCTAAAATCGGTAGTGGTAGATCCAACGTATTGCAAGTGGCATTTCTTGCAAGAAGCCAAATAAATTACACTTTTTGAATCACAAGAAAGCCTGGAATGAATGGTGTATTTTTTGCCTCTCTGAAAACTAAGAAATGATTTGGATTCAACAAAGAAATTTCGACATAGATCGCATCTATTCCTATCACATTTGAAGCAACCATTGTTTTGATGAATTATTTGTCCCTCTTCAACAGTTTTGAAACGAGATGGTGCCAATAATTCTTTGAGATTTTTTGATCGATGAAAAGATGGTATGATAGAACTTAGAGGGAAACGTTCTTTTAATTTGGGGTTGGATTGTAGAATGAACAAATGCTTTCTGATTATGTTGCCCACATCGGGTAAATTTGGATTAAATGTAATCACAAATGGAAATAATTTCTTCGTTTCCTTTCCACGAGTCTTATGTAAGTCATTTCTAGGAATGGCAGAGGCTTTGGAGAATTGATCAGAAACTAATTTAGAGGGATAACCCTGGTTAACAAGGTACCCTTTGTACTCAGCTGTTCTCTCAGCGAGAAAAATTTCCTCTGAGCAATTTCTTTTTAATCTTGTGGCGACTCCAAGAGGAACAGCCTTGAAAACATGCTTAGGATGGCAGCTAGAAGGTGGAAGACATAAGTGACTGTCTGTAGGTTTGGAATAGACGTCTGTCTTAATAAACCCATCGATAAGATATAAAGTAAGATCCAGTACGTGAAGCTCATGTTCAGAAAAAACTAACTCAAATTTAATAGTAGGGTACAGAGAATTAATGTAATCTGTAAATTGATGTAGGGCAGGAAGGCCTTGCTGCCAAAGATCAAAGACATCATCTCAATATCGCCACTATAAGGACGGCTTTATTGGACCAGAAAACTTAGCTTTGAGATCAATTTTGCCCATGGCTAGATCGGCATAACTGCAAGCATTCTTTGGATCCATAGCTGTGCCATGGATTTGAAGAAAGAAATTTTCCTTAAAAACAGAATGGTTACTTTTCAAACAAATTTTTACGGCTTCTAAAATGCAAGTCGTGGATGGAAATTTGTTTTCTCTAGCATTCAAAGCCTTCCTTACTGCAGTGAGGCCGAGTTTGTTATCGATGTTAGGAAACCTTGAAACTACGTCCCACGAGACCAGTAAGGTGCCAGTTGGAAAGGGGCCGCTTGTATTTAGATCTTCTATTTTGTTAAGCAGATCGCTGGTGTCCTTAATAAACGACGGTAATTTTTGGGCAAGTGGTTGTAAATAGAATTCTGTAAAGGCCGATAAGTTTTCAATTTTCCGTGCCACAACAGGATGTAATAAGTTTGAGTGGGTTGCCCGTTTTGTGCGTTTTGATATTTCCAAAGACAACTCCTGGTCTCGCTTCTTTATTTAAAACCCACTTAGCTACTTCAGGACAAATCTCACCCTTTCCTAGCCATTTAGAACACCAACTCTCTACTAATGCCAAATGCTTAGAGGTAGGATCCGATTGCAAAGATTTATAATGTAACTGGTTGTTGAGCTGACCAAACATTTTTTCCTCGTACTCTTTCTCATCAATTAATACAAATCGAGAGCCTTTGTCTTGTATACAAATCACTACATTAGAATTTTTAAGTTCTTAAAGCGCCACCCGTTCTTTTTTAGAAAGGTTATCTCTAGCTTGTCTAATGTTCTCAGGATTAATAAGATCACACTGTACATTAGCTAAAAATAGTTCAAGTTCTGGGTACCTTGACATTGGAGGTTTCCATTTCCTATCCTTTGGAACCCGAGGTAAGTGGCTAGGGACTGCCAAGTTGCCATTGGGATTGCTTTCAATGAAGAAAGCTGCAGTTCGTAGTCGTGCTTCAAAAACTTCTAAGCTAGAGATAATTAATTATAAGGTAATTATAAATAACTGATTGAATTACAACCAAGGTGAAAGATGTCTGTTATGCATGCATAACTGGCGTGTTAGTCATCTGTAGGACTTTGTTTTTAAGTTATTAATCAAATTAAATTTTTAGTTCTTAGTCCTCTGGGATTCTTGTTAACCTGATTTTATTTGTTGAAGTAGAATGGTTTTTACGTATTAAAAATATAAATTATGCATTATAATTTATTATGTGTGGTTTTTTTTTTAATATTATGTTGTAATTTATTATGCTATTAGTGAATAGTTAAGGCTTGCAGAAATAAGAGTGGAAGATTTTTAAAGAATGTGTGGAGAAATGATACTGGATGTCAAGCTTTGCCATCTTTTCTCATAGTATTGGCTTTCATGCAGAACATATTTTGTTTTTGCAAACTATGATTGGGCCGTTTACTTTGCGACTTGAAGATTCATGAGAAATAACACATACTAACTATAACAAACCAAAAGTATGGTTTAGTTAATTTTAAACAAAAGCTTTTAATTATTTTTAATGACTGTTTAATTAAGACACTTGAAAATAGCATGAGAGGGCATCTGCAGTTATTAAAATATTGATGAAGCAGCCCTTGGGTACAAAGTTCTCTTCATATATAGCTTGTCAATTTGCCCAGTACCTGGCCCCTTATGTCAAATCCCTGTAATATCTATCCTGCAGTACACAGTTGGCCACATTCTAAAATCCCACACTAATAATTATTTTTTGGGTGTTGTTTTATGACAATATTTTGACAGGAGCAACTCCTGTCAGATGTGGAAATGAGTGGTCATCACCGTCACAGTTTAGAGGTAGTATAAGACAACCAGACAAGAGAGTCACTAATGGGTCGGCTGATAGGAGGGATCAGCAGACTGACTGTGAGGTACAAAGTTCTGCCAGTGAGTTGCGACACAGGAGACAGGGAGGTCTGCAAAATCATCTGCCAGAGGCAAGGACTCCTCTGGCAGCAGCAACTTGCAGTGGAGGTGAAGTTGAAGAGGAGTTTGTCGGTCCACAAACTTCAGAAGCTAGTTTTGACAGAGGTACACCCAGCTTCAGAAATACACTTAGAATAACTGAGTGTATGTTTTTCTCATGATCAGGTGGTAGAAAATATCTTAAAAAGAATTATTAATAACATGAAACAAAATACAATGTAAGTCAAGACTATAGCTGAACATTGTCATTGTAATTACATGTACCTGCAGAGGCTATACTAAAATACAACATTTTAAACCCCCTGAGCCATCCTAAACATGTAAATAATATAACTTATACAGGTACCAAAGGGTTATTATAATCGTATTGTTGAATGTCTTACTTTTCACAGCAATTGGAGGGGATAGGCAACTGGATTCAGATCTGACTGTTTTAGCTGATAAAGCAACAGCCTCAGCAACCAGTCATAGAGGAAAACAACCTAGAGATCTGGCAGAACAAGGTTTGAGTGAAAAACTAAAAGAATTAAGAAAATTGATTTCACTGTTTCGTGACTTTCAAAACAACATAAACGTACCAGAGCTTGCATACACAACAGCAAATTACAAACCATAATTCAGTCTAGACAATTTTTGTTAAGTGGTACCTGTACGTTCAGTACAATGTAAATAGATTTTACATGGTCCTGAATGTTTACCCTTGTAAAATAAGGACTGGGAGAGGTAATCCTATCTATGGACTTCTGATTAAAATAATGCAGAAATTTCAAGACAAAGAAGCTACACACACGAAAGTCAACAAATATCTTATCTTTCTTCTATAAACTATAAAGCACGTTTAAGAGCATGTGGCTTAAGTCGTCACCATTAAAAGCTCCAGTTCGTCTATACATGAACGGCATGTTTATAGATAAACACAACAACAACAAGAATTTATTGGTATTGCCATGTATATGGATGGTATTACCTAAGATAACAATATATAAAATATATAGAAGAAAGAAATTATATAAAGATAACAATACCACTAATCACATTAAATTAAATAGGATTACAAGTTTCTCGTATATGCAATGCCTCATATACAAAATAACCTAGTTTCTTACAAATAAATGAATCGACATTATTAAATAGGAAGAGAGTTTTATCAGTATTGTTCAAAAGATCGAATGATGGGTATTTTAGTACAATGTCACTTGTCATTTGTTGCCTAATAGTTTTATAACGATCACAAAGAAATAACAAATGGTTTTTGTCCTCAATTTGGTTAGAGTGGCAGTATTGACAAATCCTAAGAGATTCAGGTAATTTAGGGATGCAGTGTTGTCCAGTTTCGATTCTAAGTCTGTGGTTGCCTGATTGTAGTTTAGCTGGGATTTCGTCTTCACAGCTCATTTCAACATACCAAACTTTTGAGATTGGGTCGTAATAAATATCAAAACTTTAACTAGATATGGCTCACAATAGTTTTAGAGCAGTACTTGCTTCCAGGGTCAACCTTGAAGTAGTTTATCTCAAGATCAGGTTAAACGAACCCTCAGCGGGATTTGCGTTTTGGCCACGAAAATGTGGAACTTCTTGGTGGGAATTTCTGTGCAAGAATTTAGTTCAATACTGCACCAGCACAAAAGCCTCTCTGATCGGTGGATTTTGCTTTTTGGCCCCCTGAGCCATCTTAGACATGTAAAAATAATATTTAGATTTTGCCAAACGTAAAAGCGGAGCTCCTTGGGCAGGTTGTTCAAAGCCCAATTAAGCTAACCCAGGATAAGGGATAATTTTGACTTGAGTTTTGTAACTTTGCAGTGAGGTTTTCTGGTTTTATTGTTTGTCCTTCTGTTTTGAGTTTGACTAAACTCAGACAACACAAAGCAAAATCAGTGCAAAACATTGGAATACAAAAGAAAATTATACTTCGTTTAACATTTAATCCTGGGTTGGCTGGCTTACAAACAATCCCACCCTGATTACAATAAGTTAACCTGACATGAGCCTGCAATCCAATCCAAAAACCAGGACTTGGTCAGTGGTTAACCTTAAAAAACAACACATGATTTTGATGAGCTCTAAACAGGTGTCAATTGACCATAACATGGATGTCCAATATCAAAGAAGTACATTGTAAACCAAGGCTGCATGGATTATGGCCACCATCTTGCAGGATTCTGCCATTGTCATCGTGCGCACATGCCCATGAGTAATGCTGTTAGCCATGATAACCATATTAGAAAATCAATTATTCACGGGTTTTCTTTTCTTTCCGATATGGGTATGGGGCTCCGCTTGGCTGCCCTTTGGGCCTCCGGATCTTCGCTATAACTTATACAGGTACTAAAAGGTTATAATAATTCTACTATTGTTGATGTCTTACTTTTCACAGCAATTGGAGGGGACAGGCAACTGGATTTAGGTCTGACTGTTTTTTGTGGAACAAAAACCTCAGCAATCAGTCAGAGAGGGAAACAACCTAGAGATCTGGCAGGACAAGGTTTGAGTGATGATCAAAGTTCATTTCAATGTAAATAACTGATTTAACTACTGATGAAGAGAAAGATATACAGTTATGCAAGAAGACAGATTAGATATAAGCTAGTTAACTGAAGTCTGACTGTTTTATCAGATAATTCAGCTTCAGGAATCGCTCATGATCAGAGGGGGAAAGAACACAGGGATTTGTTGGATTCACAAGATTTGAGTGATGGGCCAACTTCATTTCAAGGTAATTATAAATAATTGATTGAATTACAACCAAGGTGAAAGGATGTCTGTTATGCATGCTTATCATTGGGCCGTTTACTTTTTGACTTGAAGATACATGAGAAATAACACATACTAACTTAAACAAACAAAAGTATGGTTTAGTTAATTTTAAAAAAAGCTGTTAATTATTTTTAAGGACTGTTTAATTAACACACTTGAAAATAGCAGGAGACCGCATCTGCAGTTATTAAAATATTGATGAAGCAGCCTCTGGGTACAAAGTTCTCTTCATATACAGCTTGTCAATTTGCCCAGTGCCTGGCCCCTTATGTCAAAACCCTGTAATACCTATCCTGCAGTACACAGTTGGCCACAAACATTCTAAAATCCCTCACTAATAATCATTTTTTGGGGGTTGTTTTATGACTATTTTGACAGGAGCAACTCCTGTGAGATTTGAAAATGCATGGTCATCAGTGTCACAGTTTAGAGGTAGTAGAAAGCAACCAAACAAGAGAGTCACTAATGGCTCAACTGATAGGAGGGATCAGCAGACTGATTGTGAAGTACAAAGTTCTGCCAGTGAGTTGCGACAGAGGAGACAAGGAGGTCTGCAAAATCATCTGCCAGAGGCAAGGACTCCTCTGGCAGCAGCAACTTGCAGTGGAGGTGAAGTTGAAGAGGATTTTGTCAGTCTACAAACCTCAGAAGCTAGTTTTGACAGAGGTACACCCAGCTTCAGAAATACACTTAATGTAACTGAGTGTATGTTTTTCTCATGATCAAGTGGTAGAAAATATATTGAAAAAATTATTAGTAACATTAAACAAAATACAATGTAAGTCAAGACTATAGCTGAACACTGTCATTGTAATTACATGTACCTGCAGAGGCTATACTAAAATGCAACATTTTAAACCCCCTGAGCCATGTTAAACGTGTAAATAATATAACTTCTACGGGTACTAAAGGGTTATTATAATCGTATTGTTGAATGTCTTACTTTTCACAGCAATTGGAGGGGATAGGCAACTGGATTCAGATCTGACTGTTTTAGCTGATAAAGCAACAGCCTCAGCAACCAGTCAGAGAGGAAAACAACCTAGAGATCTGGCAGAACAAGGTTTGAGTGAAAAACTAAAAGAATTAAGAAAATTGATTTCACTGTTTCGTGACTTTCAAAACAACACAAACGTACCAGAGCTTGCATACACAACAGCAAATTACAAACCACAATTCAGTCTGGACAATTTTTGTAAAGTGGTACGTGTACGTTCAGTGCAATGTAAAGAAAGAATGGGAAATGGTTATTTGACGGAAATTTAAGTTAGAATTCTATGACAACAGTCATCAGATTATTCGCTCTTGATTTCTTTGAGGTGATAGTTGATTCAGCTTTGTGCCTCATCATCTATCACCTCTTATAGTTCACCGCTAAATTTTCTCCAATTCTTATTGGTTTAAATTGATCACTTGACGTGATAGTGTTCATCCATGGAGAGACACTTTCAGTCCATAGTGCCTATCCCAGGAAAACACCTGGATGGATAGTATTCGTCCGTGAAAAATTTTCTGTAAACAAGCAAGCTTATAAAAACAATAAACAAATGAAATTGTATTAAGTGGGTTTTGTTTATTTTCCTTTTTAAATTTTACATTTGGCTTCCATGGCTTTCATCTAACAAAGTTGAAAATAATTCGATATGATTTTTGAACTGGCACACAGAAGAAAATTTAGTGGTGAACAATAAAGACAATAGAGTGTTTATGTCTCGGAACTATCGCTGTTATAGTTGCCCCTTGGAAATTTGATGTTCTTAAAACTAGCATATTTGCCCTCGAAGCATCGCTTCTCGGGCAAATATTTGTTTTAAGAACATCAAATTTCTGTGGGGCAACTGTCAGCTGATAGTTCCTCGACAGAAACACTCTATTGTTTAAATAGAAATCTTGATCTCATCACTTGAGAGTTTGGAGAGCACAACATCTTCAAATCTAAAAAGCTAAGATAGACTTGTCTTTGAAGTATATTCACAAACTTGATTAAAGTAATAAAAGCATTTGGCAGTACGTGAATATAAAGATTTAAATTTTATGTCGCAGCAAGTCGGAGACCAAGCCAGAGATGTCTTCCAAGTTATGGGCCAGCAACTAGTAGTAATTTTAGTCTAAGTGAATTTGAAGAAGATTCTTGCAGTCCTGTCAGCCGGCAGACTTCAGAAGTTAATTCTGACAGAGGTACACTAGGTTTTAGTTAACTCACTTATGGCTTGCCTAGACAGTATTTACATAGAATAATATAACATTACTTAAGAAATAGAAAACACATTGTACCATGTTTCTATCGAGTTTTAGAAACACGAGTAGAATTTTGGCAGAATGAGAAATGCTGTGGGAACACAAGCCGCAGGCGAGTGTTTCCACAGCTTTTTTGAGCTCTCCCAACCTTTCACAAGTGTTTCTATGATTCGATAGAAACACGGACAACATGTTTTCTATTTCTTCTAGAAAAGACCACGACAAAAAAAGAAAAACAACTCGTTTACTTTGATCATCAAAATGTAAATTCTCTTTGCTCACACCATCATTACCTCAACAGCTCATGCTAGTTCTGTGTTTCCATCGAGTTATAGGAACACGATTTTTAACCAATCAGCATGTGTATTTTCTTAGGACTGTTTTCTAAATGTAAATAAAATGAAACGAAAGTCAGGAGTAGAGTGAATAAACCCCTTTTAATGTGATCGTCAGTGGGCCACCAAAATGTCATAAAGTGCCACTTAAGTTACACTGGTTATAGGCTTCTCTTGTTTTTTGTTTGACGACAAAAAGATATCCTGGTTGTAACTTTCGTTGGATATACAAAGCCATATTGTCGTCTCCAGAGCTGCCTTTCCTCTTAGCCTTGGCTAAAATGTAGGAATGTAAGAATAAAATATGCCTGGGCCAACCGGGCCAATTTTGAAACAAAACCTAAGGGGTTTTTTAAAAAGGGTTATTAATTGAGAAAATACAGTAGCACTGAAATGGCAGTTCCAAGATAAATTCGGCTGTTGTTTCAAATAAAACGGAAGTCGGCCCAGTATAGTTGCTTGCATTAATTTCAGCACCAATAACCTCCACTCTTGTGTATATGCACTGCACATTGATTTTATATGAATGGATTGCTCGCATCGCAAACTGATTCACGAATGGAGTGGCAGCACTGAGTAGCGCCAGTGCCAAAAGGCACCGAAATCCCGGTCACCCCAAAACGCAGACCATGCAGACCGTGCAGACTGAGTACACTTGACTTCATTTTTTCACTTGTAGAGACAAAATACTGTTCAATATGTCCTAATGTTTGATATTTATCCTAGGATCCCATACCCTGGGACCCTGGGACCCCGGTCCCATGTTTTCCATGTAACCCCACATTTGTGGGAATACAGTTGCCTGTAAGCTGCTGGTTCCCATTCCCTTGGTAGGGTAAGAAGGACTGCAAGGGCCTCTGGGGACCAGTCCATCGTGGTTGATTCGAATGTTTTTATTATAAAGACTACAAGTATTGACAGGAGAACCCTTAACAGGAACTACTTCCCTTGTTGAAGGGCTGCCTAAAGGTAACAATAAAAACAAAAAATTAAACAGCTGACAAAATCAAAAATAAATAAACAAGTGGAAATTATGTACAATGTAGAACCAGAAATATAATTAAACTTTGCAGACATGTCGAATGTCCTTCAGCATGTCAAATGCACTCTTTCATGTTGAATGGTCTTGAGTGGCTAAAGGCTTTTCATATTGTGAATTTCTCATTTAATTTTGAACGATGTTTTGAATGTTAATTGACATTGTGTTGAATATTCAATGTCCTCTTGAATTGTCTTGAATCTTGAAAGATCCTTGAATGTTGTGTTGAATGTTGAATCTTGACCATCGGAATATGAGTGTGTTGAACAAAAAGCGATGTTTCAAATGATGGATACTTCATGTTAATTTTATCTGGAAATACGTACCATACCCAGCAAGGCTAGCTTGGAGAAGTCTTTGTGAAATTTCTTGCACAACTAATGTTCACGTTTTGATGCTCAACAGCTGGCACGCAATTTACATCAACTTCAACAAAGGAGCTTTTCCCTACAGTAAGCTCATTACTAAAGCTTTGAAGTAAACAAACCAGGCAAACCAACAATTTTCCAGCTCTTTTCTGACTGTGGACTTTTGGCAGCACTTGAAGCACTCAAACTCTCTTCTACTGTCCCATGTGATTTTAGTCAGCCAAGCGGGAAGATTCCTAGAACATGTTTGCTATTTTTGTGGCCTGAGGAAAGAACTATGCTAGAAATTTGCCAGATGCTGTCACAAAAAAGAAATTTTTGAGGCCAAGTGAGTGTTTATATTACAGCCAAGCCTTGTTTCCATCGACCGACTTCTAATTAAAATCATGCAAAAATCTCAAAACAGAGAAGCCATTTAAGGATGGTGCCTACTAAAAAGAAAGGTTTTTGCACCAGGTTAGGACCATGCGGGAAAAGTAGATCTTTGCAAGGGCTATTGGAATCCACCTGAGATAATTATCTCAATGGATTCCTATAGCCCTTTGCAGGGGCTATTGGAATCTATTGAGATAATTAGCCTTGAATCTTTACAAAAATGCTGACATCAGCAGTTTTCTGAAAAAGGAAGGAAAGAATATTTTTTCACAGATTTCTTTAGAATTCGCCTTTACATACCAAAAAGCAAACACATTTGTAAAGATCTTAAAACTGTATGGTAAATAGTACCATAAAAACCATTTTTGGTATGCGCTTAATAACCAAAGCATTGCAACAGTGCTTTTAGCATCTCTGACAGCCTTCCTCTGGTTCAGCTAAAATGCAGTCTAAATACCTTTTGCTCACCACCAGAAACTAATCACTTATTGAATAGGCTTGCCACTTCCATTTCATGACGTGAAATGTAGAGGTAACCATGCGTTTTTTAAAGTTATTGAAATCAGATCTTTTTTGAAAACTTTTACAGTGCGTGTTACGTTTTTTCCTTTCCCCTCCCCAGTAAGTAAGACATTTGCGTTTCTCGCACTTGTTTTGTGCGTGCACTACGCTGTCTGCAGGTACATGTTTACAGTTGGATCTCAGTATAATTTTCAACAGATTAACAGCTAGTTTTTCGGCTGGAAGATGTTAATAGTTAAGTGTTTAGCAATATACTGTTATTCTGGTGTTCCTGGTGTAAGTACAGGTTCATTAAACTTGATTTGGTCACAGTGGGAAAATTTTGTTTTCTTTTCAGTGTTGTACTTGGTAGCGTAGGTGATTGGGTTAGTCAACCTCAACACGGGTGGCATTTAAGGTGCTAATGCGATTCAGCACATGCGCAAGGATTGCGAAAAAACAAACATGCCATTGATACAACAATCATTTTATTTGCTCAGCGCCTGCACTATCTGTGCTATTTTCCTAATTGAACACCATGTATTGATGACTTTAGTCTTTTATTACAAAGGTAAGTTGGAAGAGGTGATGATGCAAAGAACCCAGAAAGTCTCGGGTCGGTACAAAACATGGACCCCTCAATCTGGACCACCTACTGGACCCCCTACTGGACCCCCTTTTGGACCCCATCTGGACTCCCTTCTGGACTCCCTTCTGGACTCCCTTCTGGACCCCCTTCTGGACCCCTCTCTGGACTCCCATCTGGACCCCCCATTTTTACTTCCAGAAAATATGGGCTCCTGATTTAAATAATTAATCTTAGAACATAAAATGATGAAGTCTACTTAGTCAGCAAGCAAGATGTGAAGAAATTAATGAATTTACGCAGCATTGTGTCTAGAATAATGTAATGGCTTCGGCCATACTATGAGAGTTAACCGGGTTATTTCTAATTAATCAATTACGATTAACTCGATTACCGAATAATCGTGAGTGGCCACTATTTTCGGCAGTTTATTGAACTTAAACCGGGCTAATGGTTACCATGGAAATTAATTGAAGGACAATAGATTTTTTAACTGAGTTAGGTTAATTTTGAACTACCTTTCTGCATGGTCTAACCCGTGCATTGGTTTTTTCATGAAATGTGTCGGTGATCACGGTCTGTATGTGAGATGTTCACTGTGGCACAAACAGTGCATAATCTTCTACTGAACATGGCGAGTGGTAACAACAGTTTGAAACAGTTGTATTACTAGAGTGGATTTTTAGTTTTTTCCTAATATATGTCAGCTATATCATATCAGTCAAGTTTGCAAGGCACCATGGCCTGAACAGGAAGCGCTCATTCACCTTAGAAGGAGAAATTTTGATCAACTGAGCAAAGAACAAAGGAGTACTTCAAAGAGAAGCGGCAGTTCGTTAAAATGGCAAGAAATGCAGATGAATGAATGAATTCACGAACAATTTTAAGTGAAGTGCATTTTCCAAACATAACAGCTGTGGATCGAGAGCATTTCACGGTTTCTAGATGCCATAATTCGCACTTCTCTGTTGATAAAGATGCTCTGAAGCAAGTGTTTTTTTTGTCGTAAATGAAAGAATACGAAAAGTTCTTAGTGAAAGGACTTGATGTGGTTTAAAAGTCATGCATAGTAGAATTCCAGTCAAATTCAAGGGCCATTCATTCGACAGCAGTGGAGAACACTCTGATGTCCACACAAAATCAACATCATGTTTGAAAGAACTGCCTCGGAAATTCGTGTATAGTGCGCATGAGAAGGAAGAGAGACTGCCTTAGCCGTGAATGTAAAGAAACTAAAGGACACAAAAACAAAGAAAAAGAATCAAGAAAATAAGACTGTGGTTCTCAAAGTCTGTCGTTTTGTCAGGTTATCCAGTACGTCATGACGTCAATTGAGCTCACCCACTTCACAAACTATCGCAATGCAGCCATAACCCGTTGTTTCGTCATAACCAACCTTTAACCGAGTTAAGTTATTTGGGAATTTTAACCAGGTATAAAAAAAAATAAACTCAGTTAACTGTAGCCATCATATTATTCACAACGCTGCGTGAATTCATTATTTCTTCACATTTTGCCCACTGATTAAATAGAGCCTTATTTTCCAGAAGAAAGAATACGGGGTCCAAATGGGGGTTGGGGTGGGGGTCCAGAAGGGGTCCAGGAGGGGTCCAGAAGGGGTCCAGAAGGGGTCCAAATGGAGTCCAAAAGAAGGTCCAATAGGGGCTCCAGGTTGAGGGGTCCACATTTTGTACCGCCTGAAATTCTCCAAAGGGACCCTGTTAAATGCAGCGCATTCACAGTTGCTCAAAAAATTGAGACTGAGTGCTTTTACAGGAACTTGCCGATTTCAAATGATTCAGTTGTTAGAATTTCAAGAAATTTGGCAAAAGAAATTGTAAATTGTAATATGGAAATTGGGAATTGTTGATAATACAGAACATGTAGTGAAAACGATTTACAGCGAATTACGAAAACCGTCTCTGTCACAGTGTCACTGTCACATTTTATCTATCACAGTGTTTTATTATTATTATTTTTTTTTACAACAGTAATACAACTACTAACACTACTTACTCTAATTAACAATACGATGCAATTACACATGCTACTTACAATACTAAAATTTGCATAATTTACTCTACAAAACAATACATTTACCCTTTTTAAGTTACGATACTAATACCATTACTGATGCTTCTTACATTCATAGTGTTCATAGTATTCATAATATCGCAGTGTTGACAGAAGGGATTTTATGTGAATTCGTAGTGGGCAAATGATGAAAAAAGTCTAATAAACCAAAACCATTTTTGAAGCGTTGTTTTCAACCAGCCCTGTTGCCATGGTAACAGCACACACCTTAGCCAAAATGCGAGAATAAAACCTCTTGACTCTTGTGAAAAATGGGCCCCCAAGCATAAATAGTTAAAAAGTAATGGTGAATAATCAGGCATAGGCACTTGAAAACTGTATTCAGCCACCTTAAACTATTCCTTGCATGATGTGCAGAATGTGTGTACACGAATAAAAGTAGGCACTGTCCTTAAAGGCTCCAGTTTGTCTAGACCTGATTTGCATGCTTATAGCTAAATGTGTGGGATTTTGTCTTCACAGCTCGTTAAAAATTGAGTCTTAATTAGATATGGCTCATGATAGTTTTAGAGCAGCAGTTGCTTCCAGGGTTAACCATGAAGTAGTTAATTTATTTCAAGAACAGGTTTAATATACTCACGGAGATTTGTGAATGTACAACTTTTTGGCGGGAATTTCTATGCAATAATTTTTTCTTGGTGAGAATTTAGTTCTCACCAGGACTACTACCAAGATTTTACTTCCCCACGGGATTCTCACCAGTATGCTGGAGGAGATGTTTTTTATGGCCAGATCCTGGTGAGGACAGATTTCTTGGCAGAATTCTTGCCAAGATGCATGATGGGAATTTTTCCTGGAAAGGACTTTGCCAGGCCACCTCAGCGGGATCGCATCAGAATCCGCAGTGTGTGCCGGGATTCTTGACAGAAGCTCACCAGGATCCCAGTACCTATTTCAGAAGGGCCCGCTTAAAGGCCAAGTCACTTTCATGTAGCATTTTCAAAATTAAGAAGGATTGTGCCTGCTTAAGCGAGCAAAAAAATTTCCAGTCAGCTTTGCAGTTAGCTGCAGTTTACTAATAACTAAAGTAACTTTATTCTACCAGCCAGTAGCCCATTCAGCAACATTGTCGGTATCCACAGGGGCCCATTGTTTTATCGAGCCCATAGCTTAGTTGGATTAAGCTTTCGTTGTTGTTCATTTTTATAGATCACCCATATGTACTAAGTATTTTATAATAGCAATGATTAAGCAAGACACTCTAAGACTATTTTGCATCTCTTGTACTTTTTTACTTTTTGTCACTTGTTTAACAACCATATGCATTACACTGTATATGCGTAACATTGATGCTTAGAGCACATTAAGAATAAATGATTGTATTCAAAGGAAGCATCAGATTTTGTTTTAAGAAGTTTGCATTAGGTCAAATTGTAATGTACAATCATTATTAAAACAGTATATCATCATCATCAGTGTCGTCATTTAATTCAGTGGGAAGTCCATATTTAAAGCTAGAATTTGTCCAGTTATGCACCTAGCAAAACCCTTCAACTGCAAGACTATCCTAGGATGTAAATGAAGTGAACCATTGTATATCTTTTAAATTTTAGAACACCATAGGTTGCCTAGAAGAAGGAGCAGAACACAACAAAGAAGTTCAGGAGAACCTATGGTCCCACATGCACAGTCAGCAGCTAACCAAAGTGACAGCAGAGACATGTCTGAGACTGACACTGTACAACAACAAAGGCTTAGAGGTACACTTACACTGTAGTCCCGTTTTTAAGTATAAATTCAGTGGAACCTTGTTTATTGAGCAGGTACCAAAATCTGACCATAATATGCTTGCAAGCAAGAGCAAATAAATGATCGATACAAAGGCACAAGATTGCACAGCCTTGTTCCCAGGCTCTCTCTACTCTGCCTTGTCTTGAGCTATGCACTGAGGAAAGGAGTGTTGTCACTAACTAGAGGTTGTCAATTACAGAGCTTAGGCACCGAAAGTTTTGGACATTAACCTGTCCAGAAATATTTTTTTGTTCAATCACTATCTTCAGTATGGTTTTTACTTTCTTCCACTTATTGCCAGCATGGCTCATTGTAAAATGTGGATCTTCAGATCTAAAAAGAAGAGAAAGTTGCCTTCAAAGTAGATTCCTGAACTTAATTAAAGTAATAAAAGCATTTGGCAGTACGTGAATTTGAAGATTTAAATTTTATGTTATGGGCCAGCAACTAGTAGTAAAATCAATGTTGAATAAATGAAAATCTTAATACAAAAAATAATGTACTCAATCAAACCAGGCAGTTCTGAAGATAATAATGATATAAAGCCACCATCCCACTCTAAGTTTTCCATATTACATTACTTATGTCCTCACAGATCCTTGTACTTTAAATAAAAAATAGGTTATGAATATGTTTGACGAAGTCCCAATTGACAACTTCCCCCTCTCTTGGATTACAAAATACACTATAAAGTATGGATTTTAGACCTCCCCTCAGATTTAAGCCAACCCAAACCCTCTTAACAAAACATGTACGCCCAGGGCATTGTGGGGCTGGTAAACAATAATTATTTTGTGGACTTATGTTTTAGAACCAATGAGAGATTGATAGTTGCAAGCAAACTAAAACTTAATAAAGCAGCTGTCAATAGCCTAGTTTTTTATATGTGCTGTCTTTGCATCATCCTTTGTATGAAATCTTTTTAAGCAATTGTCACCAAAATAATTCTGTTATAAATGTGTCAACATTAATAACATTGACACCATCATCATGGATCAGAAATACCTTGTTTCATACTCTAACTGTGATTAACTGGGATTATGTGGGACCTCCCACAACTGTGTACTTTATTGCTCGATCGTCACTCTTCTAATTTTAAGACTATCCAATGTAAAATTTTAGAAATAAGTGAATCGGTGTATTTTATTTTATTTTAGAGCACTGTAGTAAGTTGCTGAGAAGAAGGAGCAGAAGACAAGAAAGAAGTTCAGGAGAACCTGCGGCCCCTCCACCAGCAGCAAACCGAAGTGAAAACAGAGACATATCTGGGATTGACACTTTACAACAACAAAGGCCTAGAGGTACACTTCTTCCAAATGTTAGACAGTATAAATTCAGTGGAACCTTGTTTATCACTGAAGCAGGCATCCAAATCTGACCTTATTAACAGTCAGACTGACCATATTAAATACAAGCTTGGCCGGCCAAGTTTATATACAGTGTACGTACACAGAGTCAATTGAAAGCAAGAGAAGTGACCGTCATTTCGTTAACAAGCGCACACAGCTACGCTACTCACTATCTATCACAGAATAAATGGCGAGTAGCGTAGCCAATCCGAGAATGCCATTCATGATAGAACGCCAGTAGATTTATACTAAAACTTGATGAAATGAAACTTTTACTTTTGTGGGAAATTATAATGGTTACAGAACATTGTGTTGTCCAATAGACCATTTTACAGTTGTCTGCTCAGTGACCTGGCCTTTGTATGGCAGCGAGGCTAGAGTTGACCTTGTTTTGATACCGATCTCACTGCTTTTGTTGTGTAAAATAAGTTGTTCTGATGCTAACTAGGTGCATTTACATGACAAAAGCAGTGAGGTCTGTATCAAAACAAGGTCAACTCCAGCCTCGCTGCCATTCAAAGGCCAGGCCACTGAGCAGACAACTGTAAAATGGTCTATTCAGTCTGTAATCATACTTGTGATTAACAAATCGGACTTCTGTGAAGTGAAGTGAAGTGAAAGACTTTATTTAATGAGGGTGACCCGTGACAGTAACTTAAGTTACTGAAAAACTTGGGGCCCTCAGCTTAAAATAATTAGAGTGCTAAAAATATATTATTTACAATAAAATGCTAAAATACGATATTATTTACAATAAAATACTTAATTAAGTTACTATTAAAAATGGTTAC